>Ga0116144_10001278_pt1 | contig 30641 bp, 26 predicted proteins | sample AD_UKC035_MetaG_FD_89746 | JGI IMG/M metagenome (GOLD analysis project Ga0116144, IMG submission 89746) | Active sludge microbial communities of municipal wastewater-treating anaerobic digesters from USA - AD_UKC035_MetaG | ecosystem: Engineered > Bioreactor > Anaerobic > Digestate | place: USA...
AGGCGGAAGCAGGGCAGGGTCGTAGCCCTTCTCCAGCATCTCAAGGATCATCTCGAAGCGCTTCATCTGAGTGGCGTCTGCCACAGCCATGAGCTCCTTCACGGTGTCGGGGATGGATGCAAGGATCATCAGAACCTCCTAGTGATGTTGTAGTTGACGCGGTTTAGGTTTTCGGACAAGCGAGCTACGCTTGACTCGATATCCTGTCTGCCAAAATCGTCTTCCCAAGTGTAGTCTCGCCCGTCGAGCACGGCATAGGCGAGGGCGTCGAGCCCGTCTATCAAGCCGCTGGGGTAGTCCTGGGCCTGCTGGGCAAGGGTAACGCCAATCTCGTTTTCCAGTAGCCTTACCTTGCCTGCATTCCACTCCGAGGCAAGGTACGCTATACGAGCCCCCTTCTCCCTGCCCTTGGGGTGCAGCAAGATCCAGTCGTTGGGCTCGCGCCGGAACGCCCTTGCCTCTGCGATCCGCTCGCCGGCAACGGGGCACTGGTATTGCATACCGAGGGCGGTAACGCGGTCTATGGCTTCGTTGATGTCAATGTCCGCTCTGATAAAGCCGTCCACCGGCACCACATACCCATCGCCGTACACGACGACGACGGCAGCGATTGCGCAGTTGGTTGGCTCTCCAGGGCGGCGTAGTTCGGGGCGCTTGGGGTAAGCGAAATCCACGCACACGAGGCGAGCCCCTGGTGGGACAGCAGCGATCTCTGTGTAGTGTACTGTCTGGAACAGCCTGTAGGCGACAGGGGACGGGTCAAGCATGTATTGCATGTCAAACACAGGCCCCATCGTCTGCCGCATCTCGTATAGCTGGTCCAGAGAATACGCTTCAGGCCACAGCGGTATTTCCTCGCCTGTTTCCGGGTCGCTGATGATCGCAGGCAGAATGAGCTTGTTGAAGCCTCGGTGCATAGCCTCGGCGTACAGGTCTTGCCGGTGCCAGCGTGTGCCGATGATGTAGATATTGCCGTGCTTGGTAGCAAGGCTCTCGGCGTCGTTCAGCCACGACAGGCAGTTATCTCGGTTCGCAGGCGTGTTCACATTCTCGAAGTTGATGGGGTCGTCGAAGAGGATGTTTCCGGGGTGAGTGCCGGTCGCGCTTGTTGTCATCGAGGAGCAGGTAACGGAAGGGGTAGCGCTTCGCATTTTGCGCCGGACAATGAAGCTATCAGCCTGCCACTTCGGGCCTCGCAAATGCCGCAAGAAGGGCACTCGCTCTAGCACACTCTTGATTTCGGACACGCCCTCGGTGGACAGAACGCCCTTCTGGGAGACAATCGTCCATGTCTCGTTGGGGTCGTTCCAGAGTCGCCAGAGGATCCACGATCTCAGCAGGGTCGTTTTCAAATGGGCTCGTGGCACGAGCAGCAGCTTGCGCTGTCCGTACTTCGGCCCTTCCTCAAGGAACTCCAGCATGGTGCTGTGAAGAGCGCCGAGAGGCCAGAACATGGCCTTCTGCTTCGCCACGCAACGGGCGTACATGTCAAAGAACGCAAACGGATCTCTCTTGAGGCGTTCCACGACTGAACGGACGCTCATGCAATAATCCCCATTTCTTCGAGGAACTTGGCTATCTCTTCGTCGTCCTGATTGGCGTTCCTCAGTTCCGTCTCCAGCTGCAACAGGAGCTTACACGCTTGAACCGCGGCGGATGTGGAGCCCATCGCGATCTTGTGCAGGTTGCGTATTCGGTCGGAAGTGCCGGCGCTGATAAGGTACCGGTTGTACTGGTTCATGGCCTGGTCCATGTCTTCGAGCTGGGTCAGTGCCGCGAAGTTATTGTCTGCTTCTGCGGCGTCTCTCGCCTTCAGCACATCCCCGTTGCAGGCAGCCATATAGTGCAGGGCTATTTTCATCGTGTGCTGCTCCTTAGCTCTCTCAGGTTGTCCAGATACTCGTACTCATCCTCGGTGAGAGGTTTGTTCATCTTAACCCGCTTGGCTGCAAAGCCTGCCGAGGCGGATGGGTTTATCATAGACACGCCAAACATGTTCGCGACGAACTCCAGGGCCATGTCTTCTGAAACATCATCCACTTCGCCTCTGTCCAGATACTCGCGCACATACTTTAGCAGGGTGTTTTGTGCCCTCACTGCCCTAAAAAACTGAGTGATGTCGCCCGTCTCCTGGGCTCTGCTGTATGCCTCGACGATGGATCTGAATGGCCACGCTCCAAGCTCCTCAGGTATCCCCAGTACTTGGCGAGCAGCTCGCAGGCTGCGCGACACCGCTTTGTCGCCGTCGCCAGTAGTCGCATCGGCAGCGGCAAGGAATAGCTGTCTGAGGCTATCTGCGCCGGCGGCGTAGGCGTTCGCGCCTTCCCAAAAACTGCTGAACGGCAGCACCCGCTTCGGGTCCAGTGCTTTGCGGGCGTTGGCGGCAAACACGGTTTTCAAACTGAGGTTCCCGCCCATCTCGTTGTAGTCGTCCGGCGTTGGCACATCTACATCGGTTCCCCACACAGCGTTGCGGATGGCAGTGGCGCCTCTGTACGCTGCGTAGTTAGCGCCGAGGATCGCGGTTGCCATGATTGGAGACCTCGCCATGATGCGTAGGTGCAGGTTGAAGTTGTGTAGCAGCCATGGCGTGAAGCGGAGCACTCCGTTGGTCCAAGCGTTGATAGGCTGTAGGTGATGAAAGTTGCCCATGAAAGTGTCGCACTCGCGGATGGCTCTGTAGAACGCTTTCCGCTGGATGCCTGCCGTTCTCCATGTCGGCTGGATGTCGTCAAGAATAGACGCCACGAGAGCACAGCGGGGGGCGGCGTCCTGCACGGCCGCGGTCTTCATGGCGATGTCTGAGGCAGTCTGCCAAGTGAAGCCCAAGGTTTTCGAGGCCAGACCACGCGCGATGTCCTCGAAGGGTGCGACGACGCGGGTTGCCGCTGACACGATTGGCATCCGCGACGGATGCAGCATTGACGGGAGCTCGCCCTGCTGAACACCGGTTCTCATGCTGGTGATACCCTGCAAGGCGCCCTGCTCTTCCAGCATGAGGAGCAGGTGGTGGATAGCAGCGTCTCCGCCCTCATTGTTGATGGCCCTGAACGCATTGTTCATGTCTCTGCCAAAGGTGGCCACATCGAACTTGCCGGCCAGCACAGACCTGATGGCGGCGGTATAGATGTTGTAGAACATGTTCGGGGTATCGTACAGCGAAAGGGAGCCATAGCGCCCTATGGGAATCTGGAACATGGGCATGAGCATGTAGCGAGTTACAGCGCCCTCGGCGTAGCGCAGTGCCTGCGTCGCACCCTGCACCAGCTTGCCGTACAGCTTCGAGTTAATGGAGTTGACCTGAGCCCTCAGCTGCGACAGAGCCTTCTGAGCCTCTACGGTATCCTCGACAAACCACACGACGCCCGTCTCAAGCGCCTCACGGTATCTGGGCTCGTGCGCCGCGATCTCCTCGAAAGTCATGCTCCCCTGCATCTCTGCGATGGTATCGTCTACCTGCTTCAAAGTAACTTCCGGCCCGAACTTGGTTTCAGCGATGCGGCCCGCCTCAGTGCTGGACCGCTCGAAGACCTCCTTACCGATGCCTACATTGGGAGATCTGTCCTCCCAGCGGAACTCGATAGGGTAGTACCTCTTGCCTGGCACCAGGTCTGCGTACTCCAGCGAGCCCTTTGGGCGCCGGATAGCGTCGCCGGCTGCCATGTACACTTTACTCGCTGACTCGCCGGTGAACATGCTGGACAACTCGTTGGCGATGCCCTGGTACTCTGACTGGTCAAAGAAGTGTCCCTTGATAATACGGTCGGCCATCTGCCGCGCAGAGATCCAGTCGTTGTATTTGTCACCTCGACCGATAAAGAACAGCATCTCCTTCGATGCTTCGCCACCGAACTGTAGTTCCAACTGCTTGAGCTGAATTAGGTCGGCGATGTCGTCGCCAAGTTGCGAACACTCGTTGGAGTAGAGGATCTTCAAGGCGTCGCGCTCGGTCTTAGGCTTGCCAAACTTGCCCATAATGTCGTCCACGCCCTCAGCAATAACGCTGCGCATGGTTTCGACTTCTGGGTTGGCCTTTTTGAGGGCGTCGTAGTACCTGCGCAGAACTGGCAGCAGGTTGCCGGGGTCAGCAGACGCAACAGACCGGATGACAAGACCGTTAGAGTCCCTTAACACGCCTCTGATGGCGTCCTGTACATGTTTCGGCAGGTCTCCTAGCAGACCTTCGGCGATAGACCGACCTGTCGAGCCCTTACGCGGGGCAAGGTGCCGCGTATATTCGGCTGCACTTCTGGTTAAGTCGTGTGCGAGCCCTGCGCGAGAGGGGAGAAGGTGCTGGGCGCCCTTAGGCAGGAGATCCCATGCCTTCTTCATGGCTCGCTGGAGCATATTGTCGTCTGCCTCGGACAGCAGGGTGGGGCGGGTCACACGCGCCTGCCGCGACACCGGAGCTACTGGAGTAGGCTTTGCCTTCCACACCTCGCCTGTGTCAATCTTCTTCATGGTTGACAGGAACTTAGGGTCGGCCAGCGTGTAGTAGATCTCCCTCGCCCAATCGTAGAGCTTCTGTGCCCAGCCGGCTTCGCCGCCGGTCTTGCGGTCCACCCGCCAGTTCTGATACCACCTTGCCGCCGCCTCCTCTGCGTCTTGCACCGACATGCCAGGCCTGCGGAAGCGCTGGATAACAGCGGCTCTCTCTGTCTTGTCCAGCGCCATGTGGTAGGCTGCGTGGAAAGTTTCGTGTCTCAGAGTAGTGGCTGGCGTGGTCGGAGAATCGAGTAGCTCGATGAGGGCGTCGGCCTGAAGCTCTGTCTTCGTAGCCTCGTCGAGCAAAGTGAATTGACCTACGGTGATGTCACCGACTCGTGCCGCTTCGCCACCGTCATCAATCTTCTTTGCCACCCGGACGCGGATAATCTTGCCCTTCACATCAACGGTGTAGCTGCCGTCCTTGCTCACTCTGGTAATCTGAACATCGTCGCCAAAGTGCTTCTGCACAGCTTCCTGCCACTCGTCCACCTCGCCGAGTTTGGCTTCCAAGTCCTCGATAAGGGTCTTTGTCGCCTTCATGGCCTTTGACCAGCGAGTTCTTGCTTCCACCCCGACAGCGTTATCGTAGTTCTCCTGCTGCGTCTTTAGGGTCCTGCGTAGCTCCTCGATCTCCTCTTTTATCCAGTCGGGGGTAGCCTCGCCGTGCGGGTACTCCGGCGCCTTCGGCTTGGCTGGCTTCTTCGGCTTGGGGGCTTCGGCAACAGGTTCCGGCTTGGGGGTCGTGAACACAGAGGGCTCAGCGGGCTTGTCAGTTGCCAGAGTCACCCTCTCCTGCTTTACCCGGAACTTGGTACCACTCATGCCGTCAGGCGCTATCTCAAGCAGCTCGCCGTTGTTCAGAGAGCGGTATATCTCGCCGTCGTAAGCAGGGTTGGCCTTGCCAGCAGCAGCTACATGCACCCGCGTACCGTTATGTGCGTACTCGTCCTCCACTCCTAGCCAAGGTCGCTTCGGGTCCGCTCCTTGCTTCGTTACTGGCTGATTTGCCTTCCTAAATGCCTCGCGCTGCTCCGCCGTTATATCGCCAGGCTCTGCTTTCGGCGCTGATGGAGCATCCTTTGGTTTTGCCGTCATGTTCCGCAGAACATCCTCGGCTTTCTCCGCCTTGTTCTCCCAACGGCCAGACCGGTAGCCGTCTGGCATAATTGCGTTCCCGACGGGAGCTCGGTATAGCTCGCCGTTGCGGATGAATAGCTCGGACGCCTCGCCTCCGTCGTGGCTCTCGACAAACGCGAAGTGACCTTGCGACTTGGGATACTTGGCTGCTGCCGGCGCCGCCTCACGGACTTCCGTGGGGATCTCACGGGTTCCCGTGACTTTGGGCTCTCTGGGCTTCAGCTTCGCCCACTCCTCCTCGCCATAAGCGTCGAGCGAAACATCCTTGTTAGAGTTCATCTTGCGGTTCATGTGGTCGTTGGATACTCTGCGAGCCTCTATTTTGCTGATGCCGAACTTGCGCATCAGGTAGTCGTCAAGGTTTTCCTGCGTGGTCATGGTGCCGACTTTATGCTGAACTCCAGGCGCCTTTTCAAGCTCCGCTTGCTTCAGCTTTACCGCTGCTCTCCAGTCGGCGGCGGCCTGCGCCATCTCGTCGAACGACGCCACCGGCTTGGTCTCAGCGGTTGCTGTGGCAGCATCAGTAACGTCGCTTTTTGACGGCGGCAGGTATCCCTTGCCTTCGGTATTGCGCTCGATCTTGCCAGCCTTTTCCAAACGCTCCATGATCGCGTGGGCCTCGGTGTAGTCGAGGTGCATCTCCTTCTGGAGAAGGGTGATGCTTACCCTGTCATTATCTCTGAACACCTTCATGGCGTCCTGTAGCGTGTCGTCGGGCAGCGGCACTGGCTTTGGCTGGGCGGCTACTGGTTCAGGGGTTGCTTCTCCGAAGAGCCCTGGGCCTGCGTCGTCCGGCTCTCCAGTTCCTCGATCTGCTTCGGCGAAAAGCCCACCGCCATCGGCGTCATCAGCGCCTTTCGTACTGTCTTCGCCAAACGCAAGCGATCGCTGTCCGTCATTTTCCGAAAGAACTCTCGCCTTGACTTCGTCGAGGAGTCGTTCACGGACTTTCGCATCTGACTCTCCTCCCTTGATGTCGCTGACCGCTTTGGCGATCAGGTCGTTGATTTCTTCGCCGTACTTGCCCATGCCGGCAAGCTCCTGATCCAGCCTGTTCATGGCTTTCTCAGCAGCAGTCAGGCGGGCAGCGTTCTCTTCTACATTCAGCACATTGCCGGCGTCGGCAAGTGCTTCAGCCTTCTCGCCCTTCACGCGGGCAAGCCCGCTGAAAAACTTCTTGTCTTTGCCAAGCTGGCTCTTCAGCCACGAGCGGATGTTTGCCGTCTCCAGCAGGCTGCTGTTGGTCAGGCCAATGTCGCCGAACAAACTCTCCTCAGCTTCAACCTGAGCCTTCTTCAGCATCTGAATAAGCTCGTGCAGGTCCTCGTTGGTGACCTGCTTCCGCTTAGTTTTTTCGTACTCTCTGATATGCGCCAGTAACTCCTGCTGCTGTCCATCCTTACCACGCAGTTCACGCCCGATAATCCGGGCTCGCTCCAGCTTTATCTCCTCGTTCAGGGCTGCCTCCAGCAGCTCGTCGGAGAGGCCAGAGAGATCCCATCCCTCAGCTGCGATGCGATTCTTGGGGGACAGGTTGATGCCGGCTTCCCTCAACTGCTCCGCAGTCATGCCGCTGTCCTTGAACAGCTTGGCGGCGTCGAAGCTCGTGCCCTGGCCTGCGTTGATGTTCATGGCTGCGCCGGCAAAGCGAGCCTCCTCTGCCGTCTTGGCATCGAGGAACATCACCGGGATCTCGCGGATAACATCCTTGCCTTCGCGGTTCAAGCGGTCAGCGAGCGCCACTCGCTGATGCCCATTGACCACATAAACCTTGCCGTCGGCAGGATCCACCCATACCGTAATGGGTCTGGCGTAAACCTCGTTCCACCGCTGAACGCCTCGCAGGTTTCCGACCTCGCCCTTCTTCGTCGCGCGTTCGTCGAGTGCCGGCATGATTTTGTATTGGAAGCGCTGGGGGTCAACGTTGAGTTCTTCGATGGGCAGGTACGAGTGCCCATGCTTGAACGTTACCTTAGCCTTCACATGCTCAGGGATGTCATCGGCGACCGTAGGGCCACTGGCTGCAAACTCCTGAGAAACGGTAGGGGCAGAGGGCTTATAGCCTTCTGTGCGGGGCTGTGGGGCAGGCTCGGCAGGTTGCGGCACTGGCTTTGACTGGGCGGCTTCTACGGGCTGCGGGACAGCCTTCACCGGCTCAGGCACCGCCTTGCCCTTCTTGACCTTCGCGGCTGCCTCTGGAACGGGCGCCTTTGCTTTCACTGCAGGCTTCAGCCTGAAGTTGTTACCGCCTAAACGCTCGATCTTCCCTTCAATTTCCAACTTCATCAGCGTTGCAAACAGCTGGTAGTCCAGCTTCAGGGCAGCCTGCATGTCATCGAAGTAGCCTATCGTGTCCGGTTGTTCAGCAAGCCATGACAAGACCGCGCTCTCAGGGTCGCCGGCGGCTTGAGCAGCGGGCTGCTCTGGCGCCTTTGTCTCTGGCACATCTTCTACCTTGGGTTCCGGCACATCGTCGGTCTTGCCAAGGGCTTCGGCGATAAGTGCCTTCTCCTCTTCCTCCTCCCGTGCTTTTCGGGCCGCGTTAGCAGCCTCGGCTTCCCTCTCGGCAATTTCGCGAGCTCTCCGGGCATTGTCTTCCGCCTCAAAATACTGGTCAACAAGCGGCTTAAGCTGCTTCCGCTCCTTGTCCATCTCGGCCAGTCGCGCCCTGTCCTTCTTCGAGCGGGTCAGCATCTTCTCCTCACCGGCCAGCGACCGCCAGCGGCTCATGGCCTGCTCAGGGGTCATCTGTTCAGCAACAGGAGTAGGCACTGTGGCGGCTGGGGTGACGGCAGGGGTGACGGCAGGGGGCACCGCTTCATCGGCGGGCATTGGCGCCGGCTTAGGTGCCGCAGTGAATGCTGGCGCCGGCGGGGGCTGTACCTGTGGGGTTTCAATCGTAGGGGCCGGCGTAGCCTGTGGCTGCACGACAGGAGCTTCCGCGGCCGGTTCTGAAGGCTGAAACAGGTCGTCAACCGCCTTCTTGGCAGCTTCCGCATCCGGGGCTGGAGGCTGGGGTCGGGTGTAGGCAGGCGCCTGCCGCGACTGAGCACCACCAGCCGCATCGAATCGAGATCTCAGCAGGTCGTCAAGGTACTTCTTGGCGTCAGTGTACTGGTTCGCTTCACCTTCAAGATCGTCCAGACGAGGCTCGATCTGTTTCTGGGTATAGTTCAGGGCGCTCCTGACATCGAACTCCGGCTGGAGCTCGTCCATAGCGCCGGCTATATTGTCGCTCGCCTTGGCGATGCTGTTCTCGGCCATCACCTGGTTGCTCGTGAGAGCCTTAGAGTCGCTGGGCAGGCCGGATACAGATTTCGGCGCTACTCCGGGAATGCTCGGAGCAACGACAGATCCGGTCTTGTACCCATATGCAGCCTTCGCCACATCGGTAATAGGCGAGTCAACCACGCGAGCCCATGCCCTGTCAACGGCTCTATTCATGCGGTCGCCAATGGCAGACACGCCCTTGTTTGCGGTGGCTTCGTGTGCACCGATGCGGGCCGCTTCGGTAAGCTCCTCTTCAAATGCCTGCCGGAATGCCTTCTTCAGGCTGTCCATGTTTTGGGAGTCGGCGCCGTACTGCTCGACGATCCGCTTGTAGGTGGCGGGGTCCTTGAATAGGTCTTGGGTTCTGCGAACGGTCGCCTGCGCCGCCTCTTCCAGCAGTTTGGCGGCAGCCTGCGGGCTTCGAGCGGCTATCTTTGCTCCGACGCCGACCTTGCCGCCCAGCTTCAGTAGGATGCCGGGCGTCTTCATCAGCATGGGCAGAAATGATGGGTCGAGTACCACATCCAGGCCGGCCATCAGAAGCGGGTTCTCTTCTTGGGTCTTCTTGTCGAACATCATATTCGTTGGCATCATCAGGGCTGCCTTGTGCTTGCCAAAGCCGCGTAAATGCTCTGGAAGCTCCGGCATCTTGCCTTGTTCCTGAAGCGCCGTGTAGATTTGCTCGGCTTCGCGGTCGTCCATAAACGCTATGGCTGCATTGGTAACGGCAAGCTCAGTCGCCAGTGCTATGCGCTCTGAGAGACTCAGCTGCTTGCCAGAAGCGTCCGTGTGAACGCCAAGCCCGTAGCCTGCGCCGCCGGCTGCTGCTGGAATTGCAGCGAACGCGCCGGCGATCATTTCGGCAAACTCACCGAGTGGGCGACCGGTAAAGGTGTCGGGGTTCTCGCCCATCATCTTCGCGTAGCCTCGGCCGAGGATAGTCCGGTACTCTTCACCTGCGATCAGATTGCCAATATGCCACGGAAGGACCGCAAGGTCGGCAGCTCCAGCTATGGCGGTAGCGGTCATCCGTCCGACACGGTCCTGCATGTCCTGAGTCATGTCAAACTGCTCTGGCTCGCGTCGCGCCTTCTCAGCCTTCAGGCGGTCGCGCTCACGCTGTATGTCTTCCGTTTCTACTGAATTCGCCAGACCTCTAATATGGGGCTTCTCTGATTTGTACAGAAGAGCCATAGTCTCGTCGTTCAGGGCCTTGCTTTTATCAACCGCTTGCTGGTCGTAGTTGAGCTCTGGCACAAGGTAAGTGGGGTCCTCCTCGTGCCCTTCATAAACAGCCAGAACGCGCCTAGCCTTCTCCATCTTTGGGTCAACGGGGTTGCCGTACTTCACGAAGTTGCGTAGCTTCGGTATGTACTGCCCCTCGTAGTAGCCCGCCACCCGGAGCGTCGCTCGCTCGTAGGGCGTGAGGTTGGGGCGATCGCGGAGAATTGTATAGAGGGAACGCAACTGACCTAGCTGTATACCCATGTTATCCCCTCAGCATGAGCTCCGCGAAGATTTCGGCTGCGGCGTGTGCGTCCTCGGTCCGACCGGTGCGCAGAAGCTCCTCGTACTTGTCCCATAGGGCCGCTCTCACAGCGAAGCCCTGGGCCTGCGGATCTTTTGCCTGAGCGATAAGTTCCTTCAGGCGCAGAGCCGCTTTTTTCGGGTCCTTCACCGCGTTCCACTGTGACTCGCGGAACAGGGCTACTTGGCGCTCTGGCGATAGGGTCTGCTTTTGGGGCAGGGGCGACCGCTCGTTCACGACAGGCTCAACGGTGTCCTGCGATGGACCGGCTGCTCCCGCTGGTCCCTCAGCGCCAAAGGTGTCCAGCATGTCGAGATCATCATCGTCCGGGTAAGGAATCCCGGATGGTGCCGGGTAAGGGTGTGGAGAAGGGGGAGTTGCCGGCGTTGTCGGCTGGGTGTCTGCGGCAGGCGTTGTTGCCGCAGGGGCTTCTGGGGTGCCTGCGGCAGGCTGTTCAGCGGAAGGTTTGGCAGTCGGCAGGCCAAGCATTTGCGCCCACTGCTCGTAGGACAACGGCTGGGGCTTCTGAAGCCGCAACTGCTGGATTTTATCGTACAGAGCCTTGTCCACATTCTGCCACGAGTCACCCTTCGGCTTGAATGCGTTCGGGTAACGGGTAGTCACAGCCTGGTAGATAAGCTCCGGGCTGTAGCCCATCTTCGCGTAGAACTGCATCTTTTCCAACAGGGAAGCGGCCGCCTCCCTCGCGGAGATGTCGTCGTGCAGAGTCACCATCGTGGTGCTCTGCTCGATGCCCTCACGCGCAAGCGTCTTCAGGTAGTTCTTGTAGAGTTCCCAATACTCCGGAATCTCACCCTTAGCCTTGAGTTCCATCTCCTTAAGCGTCGCGGCATGCAAAGCCTTAAGGTTCACAATCTCTGCCTCGTGGATGCGCTGGGCCTTGTTGTCCTCGATCTCCGCAGCTGACTGCCGCTCTTCTGAGGCGATCTTTTCCAGATCCACATCGGCATTGACGTCAGTTCCGTACTTGTCCGCCTCAGCGCCTATCTCGGCTACCTTGATGCGGGAGTTAGCGGTGATTGCCAGACCTCTGTTGTTGGCTTCCGCAACAAGGAGCTCACGCTTCGCTCGCTCGTACTCCGTGTGCGTAATCTTGCCCAGTTCCCGGGCATAGTCCAGGTCCTTCTGCCATGCAGCCATACGCTGCATAAAGCTTTCCTGCGACTCAGTGGCGCCCGGCGTTGGCGGTATTGCCGTCCCGCTCATAGGGTCGCTGCCGGGAGTGCCGGCCATTGACTCACGCTTGTAAGTCGTCCTTATGCCCTTGGTGCGGCGCTCCTGAACCTCGTAGATCTTCTCAGCGTAGCGCCGTGCCTCGTCCGGTTTGAATGCTCGCTTGGTCCGGTTGTGAATGTAGGTGCCGCCCGGCCCCGCAGTGAAGAGCCCTGCCATAATGTCGTCCGGGCTTCCATAGCCTTGATCTGACACGCCCTTGTCGAACTGCACCTTCTCGGCGTACATTGCGCCCTTTGGAGCTCGTCCGCGAGCCATAGCTGACAGCTGCTCGTAGCTGGCATATGGGTACTGCTGACGAAGTCTAGCTATAGTTTCCTGAAGCGTTGGGCCTTCAGGAATGTAGGGGGTGTGCTTCCGCTGCTGAATAAGATCGTTGGTCTTGCGCATCTCTTCCAGCAGCGACACATAGTCAATAGGCTGGCTCTGCGGCAGAGCTCTCCCGATGCCTCCGGCGATACCAGGAACCTGCATGTTATCTCCTCACTCCCATTGGCAGGGTCGGGTTCAAGCCGATTATGCCGGACGGGTTGTGATAATTCGTCGCCTCTTCAGTGACGGTCTTGTAGATTGGCTCGCCCGTCTGCGGATTGACGCCGATCTGAACTTGGCGCTGGCGCTGGTCGGTGAACTGGTTGTCGAAGGTCCTCCGCTCCTGTCTCATGGCGCTTGTGAAGCCGTTGGTGAATGTCGGGCTGTTGTCTCCGAACGCAATAGGGGCGCTCGCGGCCGCGCCTGCGCCAAAGGTGGAACCGCCTCCGCCCATCATCACCAGGTTAGGTTGCCCATAGTTCGTGTTGGCGAGGATGTTTGCCTGCTGTCCGCGGATACCCATCGGGATCTGACTCTTCATGTTCACAGCCGTTTGCCCAAGCCCAACAAGGCGGTTCTGCTCGCTGATGAGCCCTTCACGCTTGCGCTGCTGGAGCGCGTTGAACGCTCGCTGAATAGCTTCACCTCGCTGCATGTTGATGCCTGCTGCTGCACCCATGACTTCGGGAGCGCCACCGATGCCTGCGCGTGACGCTGACTCACCGAGGCTGCGGAGCGCTTGGTTGGCTGAGGCGTCAATGGCGGTTCTGTCCAGCGTCTCCTTCACCGCTGTTTCGCCGCTCCGAATACTCTCCTGCACCGCTGCAATATCGGCGAGTGCATTCACCATCTCAGGTGACTGGAGCATCTCCTGCTCCAACTCGCCAAGAATGTCCAGGGCAGCACTGCGGTCTGTCTGAGATGACTGCATGGCTGCGCTGGACAGTGCAAGCTGGCCAAACTGCGCCGCATCCGACGCTGAAAGGCCATCCATTACTGGCGCAAGGTTTCCAAAGGCGATGCCTCTGGCTTCACCATATGGGCCTTTCTGCACGGCTCCCTTGCCCGCTTCGAGCGCCTGTATCATCTGGGCGCCAGGCTGAGGCTGCTGGCCTCCGCCGGCAGCGTTTCGAGGGTCGCCAGCGATGACGTTCCCAAACGGCAGGCGCCCTGCCGGCACCATGCCGTCGGCTACCAAGTCCATCATCCTCTTCAGGATTGGGTTCCAAGCTCTTGGTTCATCATCAGCCATTACCACACCTCCAGCGTGTACACGCATGGCATGTTTACTCTAACAAAGATATGCTCGACGGTCCACAACGCTCGGTCTGCCGCGGTGCAGTAAACAACGGGTGGCTCGGTGATCGTAGTTCCAGAGAGTGCTTCGATATTCAGCACCTCGAAGGCTACCGGTATCCTGCCTAGGCTGTGCCGGACCTTGTGTATAGCCATCAGCGTGTCAACTCCCGATTGATTCCGAACGCCATGTAGTCCATATCGAGCAGCTCGCGCATAGTCGCTCCAGCATTCGGGCAGTATGCGTTCACACCGAAATCCACACGGTCAGTGGACGGCGGAATACTGCTGGTCAGATAATCTGACCATAACAGCGTCCCAGACGCATCGTAAAGATAAAAATCCACACGGGATGCAGCGCTGTCCACGACGATGCGAGCTCTGTACCATGTATTCGTCGTCAGCGTGTAGCTCGTGCCAGTGGTGCTGGTCGTAGGCGTTGACTCAAGCGTCTCGCCGGTCAATACGTCACCATTGATGCGAAGATATATGCCCTGGCTGGGCGTGCCAGTGCCGAAAGTGTTGAACCATCCGAGCCGCGATTCTTGATAGGTGACATATAGCGGTCTGAATACGAACTCTGCATATTCCCCGCCCATAACGACGGTACAGAGATCATTCATGTAGATTCGACATCCCGTATTGTTGGACGTCGAACTTCTCAGAGTAACTATTCCGGGATGCTCGGCTTCGGACGTTTTCGTCGCGTACGAACCGCTTGTAATCAGTGAGAATTGCCACGGAGGATTACCAGCAGATATTTTACTATAAAACTCTGTAGCCGCCACAACAGCCCATACCCTGCTTGCGGCAGGCATAACGCTCGCAGAAAGCTGCGCGTTAGCGTCGAGCCCTGCGTAGCCGCTGGCGACATCCTTGCTGCCGGTGCGCTCTATAGATGTGATAGAAACACCAGAATCCTTGCCGAGCTTGCCGGTGCTGTCAGCGAATGTGATGATGCGATCCGCGACAGAACTAGCGGGGCCAACGAAATCACCACCACCGCCCCCGCCACTGGCCGTTATCTCCGTCCATACGGCAGCACCTGTAGATGGGTCCAAGCATACATATGCCTTGTCGGCGACGATATCAACCCAGAATGACCCTGCCATATAACCGGCGGTATCATCGTCGCTGGTTGATGGAGCAACAGCGGCATTAAACTTGCCCTTGATAGTCCCGGTGTTTTTGCCGCCAAGGTTTGCCCACGCGGTCGCGCTGGACGCGACATCGCTCAGGTTGTTCGCAGCAACAAGGTCACCGCCACCGGCAGGCACGGCAGCCGGGACCCACTCGCCAGCAGTTGCATCCCACACCATCATGTCACCATCGGCAATGCCTGTCGTATCCACATCCGACAAATCTGCGTAGTCGTGCGTATGGCCTATTGCCGAGGCAAGGGCGAGGACCGCCGTGTTAAAGTCAGTCACCCCTGAACTGGTATGCGTATGCCCAACGGCAGAGGCCAAGGCCAGTACGGCCGTGTTGAAGTCTGTGATCGCTGAGCTTGCGTGCGTATGACCTATTGCCGAGGCAAGGGCGAGGACCGCGGAACTGAAGTCGGTAATCGCCGCAGCGGTATGCGTATGAGCAGCCGCAGCAGCTATTGCAAGAACGGCAGAGGAGAAGTCAGTCACTTCACCGCTCGTGTGCGTATGGCCAAGTGCAGATGCAAGAGCAAGAACAGCGGAAGAGAAATCGGTCACATCAGATGCCGTGTGACTGTGCCCAACAGGGCTGTATACGCCAGTGTGCAGGTGGCCAAGCAGAGAGTATCTAGCATCGCCACGAGCATCTGTGTGATACTGCGTATGGTCGTCATCTGCCAGCCCGCCAAGGGCGCCATGGTCGGTGATGACCGTGATAAACGGGTCCGCCGTTGGCTGGGTAAGCTGGACAATGACGCTATCTCGCCTTGTTGGTTCCTGGGGTGAAAACCTGCGGTCGCGCAGCTGAGGGTCCCTAGGGTTCAGGTCTGCCTCAGCTCCTAAGACGCTACGATTTGCCCAATCCCATGTGCCCAAAGTTGGCCGCAAGCCCAGCGGGTCAATGTCAGTATTGCGCAGACGCTTGATCTGCTCCAGCCAGCGCGTCAGGAGTTCGTGATCCTCGAATGACAGCTTCACTACGGGCATGTTATCTCGTCGGCTGAGCGTCAATCAGCCAGCGCTCCCAAGTGGGGTTCCCACAAGCGAAAGCGTGTGTCCAGAGGGTCATTTCCAGAATGCGGGCGTTGACCTCCTTGTAGTAGTGGTATGCAGCAGCATCAGCAGTTCGTGCATCGCTGGAGTATGATGCAAATACCGGCAGCTTCTGCCACACTCCGACTGACAGGTAGGCGGACAGAGCGCTCTCTATCCAGCCGTTGTATCGCTGTACGAGGACCTCGGTAAAGGCGCCGTCGTGCAGATCGGCATCCCACTGGCCAAAAGCGTACCCTATAATCAGCGTCCCGCCTGTGGCTGCAAAGGTCGCCGCCTCTACCTCGATGTCGTTGGCTCCGTGCAGGGCGCTCACCCGGGTTAATGTGAGCATCCCTGTAGCGTTGTCGTGCCACCAGACCCAAGTCCCGACAACAAAAGGCGTGTTTGGAACTGGCAAGGTGACGCGGACAGCGCTAACATAGGTCGCTGTAGTGATATACTGTGCGTTAGTCAGAGGCACCTGTTCGCCCGTCTCAGCCCAACTAAGAGTCATTACGCGGCCCTTGTCGTTGAGTAGGTACAGAACTCCGGTCCCCCACGCATAGCCTGCGTATAGGTATTCACAATTCAGGAATCGGCACCAGGTCGTCTCTCTCAGGTCGCACACATAGGCGATGTAAGGGTACGGATGGGCGCCGGTCAATTTCACCTCAAAGTCAGGTACGGCGTTGGCTTGCCCTACTACCCATAGGTGGTTTCTGTCGTCCATAAACACAGACAACGGCATCCATGTTCCGCTATGCACCTCGCTGCCCATCGGTGCGATTTCGTCTGTCAAGCAGCGCAGACCATTGGGCGACAACTCGTAGATGTTGGAGCGATACCAGAAGTAAATCGCGTTAGGACCAACAGTTAGACCGGTTGCGATCGTCCCGACTGGCGCCACTAGCTGCACAGCGTTAGGGTCGTCCGGGGACACGGAGTACACTTCCGTCTGCTTGAAGACGAAGAGCACACCGCCTACGGACGCCAAATTGGAGCAAGTGCTGGAGTCGCCGATGATGCGATATGTGTAGGTCTCCCATGTCGGCAGACCCGCACTGTCCACTGCCGTCCAGTAAACCTTGTTGCCGTTGATCCATGCAAGGCGGTCGTTCCACCTAGTAAGCTTAGTGCCGGCAGGGATCATTCGGTAGGTGGCTGGCCATGTGGGGGAAGTCTCCAGTGGAGAACCCAACTCCAGGTCGCTCTTGCGGTCAATATAAAATGCCGCCGTAGTCTCGTCAAGGTAATACGGTTGTCCGCCATAGCCTGACGCGGAGCCGTCAACCGCTGTCCGGTAGATCTCCAGAACATCGTACTTGCCTGTTGCCGTTGGCTTGGCTGGTAGACTCAGCAGGGTAATTTGGTCGTTGCCGGCGGTTACAGTCGCGAGAACAGGGTCGGAAGCCTGAGAGCGGACGCCATAGATGTCGCGCCACACGAAGTAGTAGTAATAGGCGCCTTCCTCCATGCTGCCGCCAGAGCCTGCCGTTCCCGACACAGACCCTACTGAAGGCACTTCACACCCTAGCTTGTCCACTACGAAGCTACTGAGGTCAATATAGTAAAGCTGTCCAGTAGCTCCGGCAGAGTACACCAGGCGTGAGTCAATGTCGTTGACGGAGATACTCCCGGTGTATGTGCCCCTGAGCGTCCCGCCGTAGTAGATATTGCCACCCACACAGACGACGAGAACGCCGTTGTGCACACCCAAGTAGTCGGCAGTACCGGAGATAGCGCTATAGGTGCTATCATACCTGATCGCCGGCTTCATGCGCACATTATCACCATCGAGAGAGTGGAAGTTCCACGCTCGCTTGGTGTAGCCACCTTGGGCCGTGCGCCTGAGGGTATGACCGGACAATCTCACGATAGCCACCCCACAAGGATTTTAAGGCCAGCAGGGCCGATGCTCGCCGCTATCATTACCGCGATGACGAGGACGATTAGCCGGATAGAGCGCTCTATCCGTGACTGGCGAGCCTCGCAGGCCTCGCGCTGCTTCTCGAAGCATTTGCCGTTGGTGTTTAGGCTGTGCTGGATGGCATCGAGTTTTGTCTCGATGATAGCCAAACGCTCGTCGGTTGAACGCTCACCCATTAAGCCCTCGCTGGTCTTTGTATCGGAGACCACCGATGTTCTTGAACTTGTCGCAGGTCAGGGAGGCATGCGCATCCTTCATGATGGCGTCGTAGTCCTCGACGATGCGCAGGGCGTCGCGTAGGTCCTTGTCGCCAGAGTAGTAGCGGTAGTAGTACACAGCAGCGGCAAGCAGCGCGTCCTCGAAGTCCTCGGGGAAATCTACCTCGTCCGTTCCTGTACCGTAGGCGGAAACATGGATTGGGCGCCGAGTCAGTGTAACTCGGAGCTTGGTCGCAGCCGATGGGAGCGGGGCAACAAGAATGCTCTGGTCGCTTTGACGCCAGCAGTCAGAAGTGCCGGCTTCGAGGCGCTCGATGAGCACATTGGCTTCCGTGTCGTTCTCGAACGCAGCGATGCCCTGAACGCCGTCAATTCGCCAGTCGGTGTAGAACTTGTCGCCGATCTGGATAGGCAGGCCGTGGTCACAGCCGAAGAACAGGCCGCCGCTGTACAGCGTCCCACTGGTTGAACCTGCCGGCACCTCAGGGTTTACCTTCATCGTGTTGCCGGCTGGAGCGGCTACTACGACGAGACCGCGCACTGGATACAGCACCCCGCCAATGTCCAAAACGCCGTCTCTGTGATAGAGCGGCGTAGGCGTCGGGGAAACATCTGTCAGCGTGAAGCCGTCTGTGCGCGTGAATGTCACTGCTACTGGGGCCGGCAAAGTTGCTTCAAGCTGCATGTCGTAGTGGGCAAGTCCAAGTCTGGCAAAGCGCTTGATGGCGTTGTTGACCGACCGCAAGAAGCGGCTGGTCGTGACTAGGTCGCCGGAGCCTGGCACACCGCACAAGCGCAGTACTTCCGTGCGCAGTTCTGCGTAAGTGAACATGGCTACTCCTTGAAAAGGAGCGGGGGGCAGGCGATCCTACCCCCCGCGGAGACCTTAGACGCTGGCGATCACGGCGTCCGGAGACAGCCGCTCGTAGAACACGGTGAAATCCACGTCCACATCGGTCGCAGAATCGCCCGTGAAGCAGAAGCGGATGTAGCTGGTAGCGCCGTTCTTGGGAGAGATGAGGAAGGATTCGAGGTCGTCCGCGCCGAGGCGGATCTGGTCGCCCTTCATGTGGATGGCAGCGTCAGTCGCGGGGCCTCCCACATAGACGAGAGATCCGGCAACGGTGCTGGACAGGTCCACGCCGGTGGCTGCCTCGCTGATGACGACAGTGTTGGTGCCGTCGTACAGCTTGAAGGAACAGGCGCTCACGGTGGTGGCGTCAGTTACCGTCTCGACAGTCATGAGGAGACCCAGGATTCGCACATGACCAGTGACGGTGAAGATGTTGTCAGTCTGAGCTCCACTGCCGTCGAGCGTGTGCCCAAGCTTCTGAGCGAACAGGCCAGCGGGCCGGGAAAGCGCGTTCTTGATGGATTCTACGGTGGGCATTATCCCCTCCTCTTAGAAGATGGTCGAGTCGTAGGACCCGTCCGACTTCAGGGCCACGCAGCCAGAGAGGCCGCTGATGACCATTTGGGTCGTGAACGCCATCGGGGCCTCGTAGTACATGCCCTTGGTCGGGCGCTGGAAGGGGAACAGCGTGATGATGTTCTTCTTTTGCTTCGCGCCCTCGCCCACACCTTCGAGGTTGGGCTTGTGCCACGGCATGTAGATAGTCGGCTTGCCCTTGCAGCGGAAGGGGATCATGATCGCGTCGTAGTTTGAGTGCAGGTCCTCCGTCGGAACAAACTTGATGTCGTTCCAGACGATGTGAGTGCCGCCTGCCTTCAAGACGGTGAAGCCGTTCCCCTTGTAGTCGTCAGGAAGCCAGGAGTCCGGGCCGGTCGAGGCTTCGAGCATCCCCATGTCGAACAGGTACCGCTTCAGGTAGCTGTGGACGGTGAAGTTGACGAAGCAGACGAACTGAGAGAACTTGCGCGTCGAAGCGTGAGTCTTCAGCTTGTCAAGGGTCGCGAACAGCCCGTAGTCAGGGTCGAGCATGTCCGTCACCGTGAAGGTGGCGCCAAGCAGATTGGAGACTCTGCCGCCACGGCTGGAGTTGGTCGCCCAGTAGTGGTACACATTGGTGGTCCAGTTCGACCGGGTGGCGGGGATGTTGAAGTAGGCACCAGTGTCGGCAAGCGGCAGCGCAGTGCGCAGGCCGGCGATGGTGTTGGAGGCGCCGGTGCCGTTGCTGAAGAGGGCGCTCTCCAGACCGGCAAGGACATCAGAGACACCCTGGGCGACTCGTTCGGCGACGACCGAACCACCGCCATCTGCGGGGATCTCGTTGGTGTCAAGGTCAACAGGGATACCGGCCCTGCACAGCTGGCCAAACAGCGCAGTGCGGTAGTCAGTCGGAGAGGTCATCTCAGACTTGTCCGCGATGTACTGAAGGCTATTGCGCCCGTAGGTCACGGGCAGCTGCCAGGTCTCGGAGTTCTTCTGCTCAACCTTGGCGTTGCGGAGGAGGAGGGAGAGGAACGGCTGAGAGCTCGGAGAGATCTCGGTGCCGTAGGAATCGAGGAACAGGGTCGCGGCCCGCCAGAGGCGAGCTCCAAAGTCAAACCCTGGATGGGCTAGATCTGCCATGCGTTACCTCGCTCATTCGCGGACTTCTCCGCTGATGATGGCGTCCATGTGCTCCTGAACGGAACCGAAGGTCCGTTTGGTCGGAGTAGACGCCGAGCCACGGGGTGGCCTCGAAGGGGTCTTCTTCGGGGCAGGTTTAAACTCCGCAGCCACGAGGCGAACAGCGTCAACGGCTTCATAGCCTTTCTTCCAGAGTGCCAGCATTCGTTCGGCTGCCGGCCCCTTCGGATCTGCAAAAAGCTCGTCAACCTCAACGCCAACTGTCGCGGCTGCGTCGTGCAGCTCCTTCGTCCACTGGTTGTTATATGCCTGCTGCTGTTCCGGTGTCATCACGGAACCGTCAACATTGCGATAACGCACCTTCGGGTCGAGAGGAACTAGGCTTGTTGCTTCGCCTAGCAGGGCCTTGGCCTGCTGCACTGTCTGGTGAGCCTGGTTCAACTTCTTCGTGTACTCCTTGGTTGCGGCTTTGTGCTGATGCTCGTACGCCTCTTCGAGGACTTTCCGGGCTTCAGGGTCAAGCTTGTCCAGCTTGTCACGAAGGTGCCTGGGCCATTCCAGACGGGGCTTCGCTATGGGCTCTGAGGTAGCCTGATCTTTTGCGTCCGCCGGTTCGGAGTCGGCATCGGGCTCGTTGGTAACGCCTTCGGCGTCGCCGTCAAGCTGAACATCGGCTTCGGGGTCATCGTGAGTGCCGTCAGGCTCGCTTTGGGCCTGCGGTTCCTCACCCCGAAGCACTGCGTTCATGTCCGCGATGACCTCTTCCGTGGGGCCAGTAGCGCTCTTCTCAGGGGTCCCTAGGTTCTTCACTGTACTGCTCCTACGATCTGCGCAACGATGTCAGGAGCGGCTGCTGGGTTCTCCAGAATCTCAGCTGCCTGTTCGGGGTACTCCGTTACAATCATCGTCGCGATGCCAACCGGGTCACTGATGCCGGGTATCTGAGATAAGATCTGAGCGACTCCGTCCACGAGTTCGGTTATCGCGGGGTCGCCAGTTGGTTCGAGTGGTGCCCCAGGCTGACCCCCCAACAGGCCAGCAGCAGGGTCAACAGGAGGAGCTACCTGTTGCCCACCTTGGACTGGGGCTTCCTGCGGCTCTGTGTACAGGGTAGAAAGGTCAAGCGCCCGCAGGACGCGCTTCACCACCTCGTCGGGGTCGAGGCGGGGACCGAACGCATCAACATGCTGCTCGACAATGCCCAAAAGCATGCCAAGCCGGTCCATTACTCCCGAGTAACTGTCCATGTCAAACGGCGGAAGCTCGCACTCGATGCCGGCGGTAATGTCGCTCTCCACCACCTTTACCTGCTTGTTGCCCCTGCCTGACGACGAGAATACTTTGACTGGAGCCGCTGAAGCCAGGGCTTCCAGCACTCTATGCCCAAGTTCTTCGAGGACCCGCTTCACCCTGCCAGCATTCTCTCCAACCCAAAGCGACTGTGACTGCTGGATGGCCTTGATCTCTTCCTTGGAGATCCCCTGCCGCATTTGGCGGGCCTGCATCAGGTCGCTGTAATGGCTGTCGGTTTGAAGCTGCTGCTCCATGAGGGCGATGTACTCGTAGAACTCCTTTGTGTATGGGGTAGGAGACAGCACCCTGACCTTGCCACGAGCAGCGTCAAAGAAGCCGTCACTTGCTACGATAAACACCATTCCGAGGATCTCAATAAACTGGTCGCGCATCTTGTCTGAGAATGCAGACTTAGCGATGATAGTCGGCGAAAGTCCCTGAAGGTTCGCGTTAATCATGAGCCATGTCTTTACTGTGCGCAAGTGCGCCAGCGTAGTGAGCCACGGAGCCACGAGACCGAGCGGGTATCTCGCCGTCGGCATGTCGCCAAACTCCAGGGTCACAAGCGGCCAGTCGGTGTAGCTGTCGGGCCAGTCGCCCTTCTTCTTCGGCAGAACCTTACCGTCGTCGCCCAGCCAGTACCACTGCTTCTCGTCCTTGTCCCACACTTCCCAAAATTGATACCGGTCGGTGTTGGTAGCGGAGTTGGTGGCCATTGTGTTCTGTTCAGCGGTATCACTTGCTGTGACAGAAGTTAGGCGCTTCACGGATATGCCCAAGTTCTTTGCTTCGGCCCTGTTCACTTCCCGTTGAATCGCGCACCATCCGGCTTCGACGCGGTTGCAGCCGGCCTCGAACACAACCCTGTCGTGCGGTATGTACTCAAGCGTGGGCACTCCCTTGTCAGAAGCCGCAATATACAGGTGGGCTATGCCGTAGCATGCCGCGTCGGTCAAGAGCAACGGAAACAGCCTATCGAGTTTCGCCTTGCGAAGGCTCCAGCGCAACACGCCGGTCAACTTCTCGCTTTGATCAACCGTGTCCTGCCCTATCGTCTCGGGCAGCACTCGCGGGTACAAAGTAGGTGGGGTAAAGGCAGGCACTACGACTGACAGAAAGGAAAGCGGGCGGTTGTCGGGGATGCGGTAGTCTCGAATGTTCCGTGACAACAGATGAGCGACAGATGAGTATGGCGTCTCGGCGTTCGCGATCGCGTCGCGCACAGTCTCCCAAAACTGCGGATGTTCGCCCTTCGCTTCCTCGATCTGCGTCTTCGTTATCACGTTTACCCCTTCTGGGTCACCCTGGGCTTGCGAGCCCTGGGCTTGCGGGGCAGATAGACCGTGTGGGAAATCTTGCCGTTCTGCTCAGGTTCGGGAGCCGGCTGCTCAAGGGCTTCGACCGGGGCAGGAACCTGCCTCGCCTTCAGAAAGCCCTCAGCGATGTCCATTTCGTCGCAGGCAACCTTCAGCTGGGCGATGCGGCCAGACAATGGCCCCTTGCTGGTTTCAGCTTCGCGGATGATGATCTCCATCATGTCATCCAGAGTTGGCGCCTTGTCGAAGAAGAGAGTAGTGAACTCGCGCTCGCCATCTCGTTTCTTCTCCTGACGCGGACTCATCTGCTTTGAGAAAGCGTGAAGCTGACGCCTGTCGGCGACCAACTGCTTTGTGACGACGAAATCTTCCCAATCCAGCGTTCGCGGGTCCTTGCCACCGGGCAGCGTGTAAGCCGCAACGCGCCGAAGGCGGTGCTTGTTCTGGATCGCCGGGCCGTGGTCTACAGACAAGTCGCTCATGGAGCCTCCTTTTGCAATATAGTACCACAAGAAAAGTATCTGTCAAGCAGATTTGTTTCCTAACTCCTGTCTACGCCAATAGATAGTCGCTGTCACGCGTCTTACGCGCAACTTTCTAGCAACATACGCTTGACAAGCATGTAGAGCCGTGCTATACTAAGCGCAGAAAGGAGGGCGTATGCCTTATCAGAACGCTGAACCCCTGAGAGTGGCTCTGCACCTGTACCTGGGTCGTCACAGCATGACGGCCACTCAGTTCGCAGAGAAAGCAAAGCTTCACCGCGCCTCTGTGGACCGAATGCTGAACGGCGGCTCGAAGTTCATCCCGCCAAGAACTGCGGCCAAGTGGGCAGCAGGGCTCGACTGGACCGAAGAACAGCTGTTCTCCTATGTTCCGACACAGGCCGAAGTGGACCTTGTGCTCCTCAAGTACGGTATCAAGAAAGGAGATCCCAATGTCGGATGAGAACAAGTTGGCTGTCCAGCAGCCTGCGGTCAAGGCTGCGCCGGCCGATTTCAGCCTTGACCGCATCACTGACAGCTTTGCGAACACACAGCGTGTCGCAAAATTGCTCGCCGAGTCGGGGCTTTTCCAAGCCCCTGGCATCGAGCCAAGCCGGACAATGGCCATGTGCGCCGTCAAGATAATGATGGGCAGGGACATGGGCCTGTCTCCTACTCAGGCCATGACTGGCATCCACATCATCGAGGGCAAGCCCGTGGCGTCGTCGCTGATACAGGCTACTTTCCTGCGCCGGGCAGTTGACGAGCAGGGCAAGCAGCGCTTCAGGTACACCGTCGAGAAGCTGACGGATACCGAATGCGACGCTTCGCTGTGGGAGCGCATTGACGGACAGTGGGAAAAGACCGGCAACGTTCATGTGAACATCCAGCGATGTCCGACTGTCGGCAAGAACGGCATGAAGCAGAACTGGAAGAATCACCCGGACGACATGCTGTTTAAGACCGCGATTGTAAAGCTCATCAGGCGCTACGCTCCGGAAGTCCTGGGCGGCGTTCCGCCGGAGGTTGACATCGAGGACGAGCCGGTTCAGCGCCCCTTGACGATGGCCAGAAGTGCCGTTTCGGCTCTTCCCTCAATCCCTGAAGAGCCACAGGAAGTCCAGGATGCAGACTTCGATGTTCCCGAACCCTCTCAGCCTGACCAGGAGAAAACTGAAACCGAACAGGTCGGCGAGAATGACGACCTGCTCGCTCGCTTCGATGAACTCAATCTGTGAGAAAGTGAGGAGCTATGTTCAAGTTGAAGACTGAGAGACTGCGAACCGCCCCAAACGCTTCGTGGTCCTCTCGCCACCTGCTGCTCGTTGGTAAGAACGGAGCAGGTAAGAGTACGGCGCTGTCTGCTATCAAGGCTGCCTTTACCGGTACGGCTATCGGTGGAGGCAGCTTTGAAGTCTACGGCGTCGGCGGTAAGCCGTATGTGGAGGTGCTTCAGGATGACTGCGTGATCGGTTCGTACCCCAATATGCTGACCGTCTCCCCTGCTGTCGTGGATGTCAAGGCGATTCTCGCGCTCTCGGGACCGGCAAAGAGCGCCGCGTTGACCAATCTGCTGAACCCTGAGATAACCCCAAAGGACATTGAAGGTGCCCTTCGTGAAGCTCTTCCTGCTCACGAAGTAGCGGACCTCATGTTCCTCACACGCATGGAGATTGACGCCGGCATCGAGGATGTGGCGCGTCGCAAGCGGGAAAACGACGACGAAGCCCGGTCGTTCGGTACTGTGTCCGAAGAGATTGCTGTTGACATCAACATCCTTGAAGGGCAAGTCAGAGAGCTCCGTGAGCGCATCAGCGTTCCGAATGTTGAGAGGCGAGCTAAGTTGGTCGCCATGATGCGGCCAATCGAAGAGCGCCTGGGCGACAAGGCCGGAGTTGACCCTCTTAAGGTTCAGAGCCTCCTCGCCGAAGTCAACAAGAGGGTTGAAGAGGCCAACACGAACATCAGGATGGAGAAGGACCTCGCTGCTCCAATCGAGGGCATCTTGTCAACTCTGGAGGACAGCATCAGGCGCCTCGCGGGTGGTACGTCGCTGTGCCCACTCTGCCAAAGCCAAATCAATGACTCTGTCCTCGGCAAGCTCACTGAAAGGCGAGATGAGCAGAAGCAGAAGCTGGGGCAGATCCAAACCCGCATTCAGGCTCTCACCACTGCCCGCAACGAGCTTTTGGCGAAGCAGACCAAGGCGTCCATCCTGAACAAAGACCTCAGCCAGCTTTTCGACCTGCGGCAGGAAATCAACTCTCTGCCGGCGTCCGTGATGACTGAAGAAGAGATCGCCAAGACGAAGAGCCGCATCGAGGACCTGACGGCCCAGCTTGACGCAGAGAAGAACCGCATCCGCAAGAGCAGGCGGATTGCCGAGTGCCAGAGCAGGGCTCGCGTGTATCGCGCTGCTGAGAACGCTCTGAAGTCGTTGAAGGGAGAGGCGGTTGCCGCAGCCGGCATCCCTTCGTCCGTGTCCGACATCGTGCACACGACGCTTGGGTATCGGCTTGACTTCGCGAAGGTCGGTCGCTCCTGGGACCTGCTGGTAATTGACAGCGAGCTCAAGAAGCGTTCCGTGCAGACTCTTTCCAGCGGTGAGTGGCAGGTCATGTACGCTGCCTTTGCGACACTTCTTCCCTCGGCATGGGTGCTGATTGAGACGGCGGAGATTGACACGCAGAACCGCTTGACGCTGCTCACGCAGCTGCTCAAGCACCCCGGTGTTGTTATCGCCGCTGACTGGTCCGACCGTCCCGCCCCTTCCGGTTACGAGAAACTCTCACTGTAGGAGCTGCCATGAGCAAGAACCAGAAAGTCACCGTGGCAAGCATTCCGTTCAGCACACACGCCGCCGCGGAGTGCTACCGGAACGAGATCGCCACCATCCCCGGCCACCAGAGCACCGACATCATCACCAAGATGGACGCCAACTTCGAGGAAACTCACGAATGCCGTTCTGTCTTCGCTTTCAGCGATGGGCATGGCACGGGGCTTGCCATGTTTATGATTGTCGGCGTCCTTCTGCGCCACAATCAGATCAGCATGGGAGACCACCCGCTCTTCGACACTCAGGCAGCTGTAGTAATGTTCTCGAAGAACTGGTTCGACCGGAACTACCAGGTCGCCGTGCAGGAGCTCCAGAACCGCTACCCTGACTTCGTGAACACGACTATCGAGGCGAAGAAATGAACAGGGCGTTCACTGCTACCTTGCCGTGGCCTCCCTCCATCAACAAATACTACGGGCGAGCCCGGAACCATGTCTACATCAAGGCAGAAGGCCGGGCATTCCGGGAAGAAGTCGTTCTCGACCTGCAGGACGCTTTCCCAGAGATGCGGGAAACGGAGCCGGGCGTCAGAAAAACCATGTTCTTGCCGGACCAGGAACTCTCGGTAACTCTGGACATGTACCCTCCGGACCGGAAAGACCGCGATCTTGACAATGTCGAGAAAGCGATCCTTGACGCTCTACAGCATGCGGGAGTCTACGCGAACGACTGCATGATCAAGCGCAAGGTCTGCCATATGCACCCGAAGCCGCTACCAAAGAAGAAGGGCCTCGGTAAGGTCGTAGTTACAATCACCCATCTCACACTGGAGGTAATGTGACGATTGTCAACCCGTTCTCCCTTGGAGCCGACCTGCAGAAAACGACGAGTCGCTGTTTGGCGGTGCACAAGTACCTGAGCAAGCAGCTGGAGCGGCTTGAGCTCCTCCTCAAAATGTGTCACGGCCTCATAGCAACCGGCGGGGTTGAGGGCGCCTCGGAAACGCTGGAGCGCTTGACTTTTGCCCGCAAGAGCCTCATCGCAGGGCTTGTGATTAACTCCGGCAAGATGATGGTGGAGCTTTACTGCGACACCGAAAAGGTGGCGTATGCGGCCTTTTCCGAGTTGTCGGATGAGGAGCAGGAGCAGCGGATAGCCGAGTTCGTAAAGACGCTCGTGAGAGAGTTGAGTGAAGAGGTCCAAGATGCTGAACCAGCCTGAAACACGGCTACTGCGGCAAGCTATAGCTCACCGTTATCGTCGCGGGGCCGTGCCCACGCCTAACAATATACCGTCGCTGGACACAGGTCTCTGGAACCTGGCTAGTCAGTGACACAACGGTGAGCCAGGGCGGGGGCCGCAACACCCCTGCCCGTAACCCGCTAGGACCGGTGGCAAGCCCGGCGACCGCGGGGAAACCCCAACCCGAAGGAGGTGAAGTGATGGAACAGACCCCGCTTGAGCGAGCCGAGGCCCGCGTGGCCGAGCTGACGCGGTGTCTTAAGGCCATTACGCCCAGCGCGTGCTTTCGCTGCGAGGCGTGCAAGGACCGCGCCGTCTGCAGCCTTGACCCCGGTGTATCAATCGTCCATGCCCTAGGGCACTGCCAGATAGCTGACGGTTGCCCGATAGTGAAGGTGCTAGGAGGCGACAATGAGTGAATTAACTGACATAGGAGATGCATATGCTGGAGAACGCCAATCCTGACACCCCAAAGTCTGCTGAGGAGCTCAAGCAGCGCGTCGGCAGGGCTATCGAGGACTTCATGACGCGTGAGAACGGCAAGAAGCCTCGTCGCAAGAGCAAGGGCTTCATCAACCGCTCCGGAAGGGGCAGAAAGGGCCGCCGATGACGCACAAACAACTGCCTGCCGGCACTCCAGAGGGCAAAGAGCCTCGTTCCTGGGGTTGCCTAGACTGCGAGTATCTGTTTACTGCCACCGATGCTGACGGCAAACCAGTCGTCTACAGCTGTAACAAGTCGCAGCAATACCTCGGAAAGCAAGATGGCTGTCTGAAAGCGGCGCCGTTCTGGTGTCCGCTGGCCAAGCGCGAGCCGGTGAAGCAACTCGTTGTCCTGTCTGCCATAAATAACTTTGACGAGACCACCTACAGCCTCGCCTATGTCATTCCGAACGGCGAGCTAAAGCATCCGACGGGGCAGGTGTTTTGCTTGATTCGCGAGTTTGAGCAGGCCGATGAGACAAGCTCCAAGCGGTGGATGATTCAGATCCCTCTGGCCAACCTGTTTGACTCGGGCAAAGACACTGGTAACATCACTCACATCGTCACCTCTGACTCGATTGACGCGGTCATCGCCGTAGCAGTCGAGCTCCACAAGCGGATCACTACCAACAAAAGGAGGAGCTAGTGAACAACCGCGAACTTCGCATCGCTCAGGCTATTCTGGACGGCTACGTGCCATTTGCTGCCCATCCGACCAGCAAGGACAGCGCGACTGACAAGGCCCCGGACGACATGTTTGCCGACTTCGGCGTACTCGGCGTTCCGTGTGTCGGCGAAATGAACGACGACACGCGCCTGCGCTTCGTCAAGGGGGAGTATGTGGTCGAAATTGACCCCTACGACACCCCTACCGTCAAGTGCTTCAACTCCAGCATCTCAACTCAGTATGGCAGGCTCTACTCAGCCGAGCCCAGGGCGACTCTCTGCGCCTACCTCGATGTCGTGAACATGGTTAAGGCGCACATCCTGCGCGAGCCCAAAGTCGCCGATCCTGAACACGACGACATCCCCGACTTTGTGCTCCTGCACTCCAGCACGGCGCTGAATCCCATTCTGGCCAAGCTGGATAGGGCGGTCACGCTCATGAAGGACGTCTGGCATGCGCGGGTAGGGAAGCGGAAGTATGACTTCAACCCGCCGTTCCATCACATACCGGTTCATCTGAATAGCGACGCCGACAACGAGGATCTTGAAAGAGGCACGTTCTCAGCTGTGGAGTCAGTCAAAGATGCTGGGAAGAACCGCATAACCACCCTGCCCGTGATCATCCGTGCTTCCTGCATCATTTCGGCCTTCCACGCGCCGGCGAGCGAGTACCCGGCCCGCTCGATCATCAAAATCGTCGGAGAGACTCCCAACCGTATCCCCGTGGACGAGTCGCTGAAGGACATCTGTCGCCTCATCACCGAAAACTGCCTCTAAACAACCCCAACCGGCTGCCCCTGTGCGCAAGTGCAGGGGCAGCCTCATCTTCGGAGAGCTTCATGTGGGTGCCGCTAGAACTCGACTTCATCCGAGACGATCCCCGTGTCAAAAGGCTCACCGCAACCGCTTGGCGAGCCTATGTAGTAGGGCTTCTAACAGCCACTACTATCCGCCGCGAAACATACCCCCTCACGAGCTACAATCAACTCATCCGCGAGATCAAGACCTGGGCGAACATCACAAACTACTCCACCGCACACCGAATCATCACTGAACTCACCGCCACCCCTATCCCCGGAAAACCACCCCTCTGCGCCTTCACCGAGGGCAAAGGGCTAACCTTCGTCGGGCTCGCCGACAAGATAAAGCGCCTCATTAAGGCCGAACTCTACCCCGCTGAGTCGGACGGCGATAAAGCGCCAAAGAAACCACCAGTCTACATGCCTGCCAAGCGTCGTAACAGGCAGAAAGAACGCAAGGTTACAAATCCTGACGCTACCGAAGTATCCAGCGAACGGGCGGAAAAGGCTACCGAAGTATCCAGCGAACGGGCGACGGCTGAAAAAGCCCCTGAACCTGATCCAAAATCAACCGAATGTAGTACCGTTGGTAGTACCGTTGGTAGTACCGTTGGTACTACATTTGGTCAAAAGTTAGTGACTAATGGGCAGCAGACAATCGCGTCTGTCATGATCGTAAGTCCTAGTCCTGACAAGCCTTTACCGCTCGAAAAAACTGTGGCACAGCAATTGCTCTTAAACAACATTAAAACAAAACAAGAAAAATCCAGCAAATCTCCAGGCTCGCCGTTATCCCCTCTTGCTGAGTCGGACGACATCTCCAAGAAACTCGAACACGCACACTTCACCCTACAGAACACCACCGTCTCGCAAGACAACACCGAAGGCAAACTCTTCTCAACCCCTCCTCAAATCATCGTACAGGCCGTCTTCAATGCCTACTCCCAACAGACCCTCCCAGCCTGTATACACGAACTCATACCGCAACTCTCCAAACCCTGCCTCGCACACTCAGCTATCTCAGATCCCTTCCGCGTCGCCGCCGCTCTACTCGCTGCTCAAAAGTCACGTACCCCAGCCCGATGCTATGCGAAGTACTCAGGCTACGCCGCCTCCTCTATCGCTCCTCCAGACTCCTGCCTCCAAGCTGTCAAAGAACTCCGCTTCGGAACAAAGTCACAAAACCACTCGGCTGATCCCGCTCTACTCCGCGATTGCCTCCCCGATACCTAGTTGGGGACCCCTCCGACAAGAGGGTTCGTGTTAGGAGCATGTGGGGGTCCCCCCCGGCGCGGGCGCGACCGCGGGCGCGAGCGGGCGCGACCGCGGGCGCCGGGGGGGTGCGCCCGCGCCGGGGGGTGCCAACGCAACAGAATCACTATTATCAGACGGTGCAGCAGGGGCGGGGGCGGGGGGCAGACCGGCAGGCCGGCAG
>Ga0116144_10001286_pt1 | contig 30442 bp, 27 predicted proteins | sample AD_UKC035_MetaG_FD_89746 | JGI IMG/M metagenome (GOLD analysis project Ga0116144, IMG submission 89746) | Active sludge microbial communities of municipal wastewater-treating anaerobic digesters from USA - AD_UKC035_MetaG | ecosystem: Engineered > Bioreactor > Anaerobic > Digestate | place: USA...
CTTCTCGGCCCCCTGGGGGTACTTGCTGCGGACCGCCTCGACCCGGATTTTGATTCCGTTCCCGGCCAGTTCCCGGGCGGCCCGGGAGAGCTGCTCGAGGGCGTCAGGCTTGTTGTCTTCGACGCCGACCACCACCGAATCCACCTTGAGAATGCGGGCGCTGATCAGGGCCCCGGTCAGCACCGGGACCGGTTTTTCCAGCATCAGCCGGTGATCGGCGGTAAGATACGGTTCGCATTCGCAGCCGTTGACCAGGAGCGTGTCGACCGGCCGGGGCGGGGCGAGCTTGACTTCGGTCGGGAAGGCGGCCCCGCCCAGTCCGACGATGCCGGCCTCCCCTACCCTTTCCCGGAGCGCTTCGGGCGTGGCCGTGGTCCAGTCAAGCGGTTCGAGAAACCGGAATTCATCCGGTCCGGAAGCCTCCACCACGACGGCCTCGGTCCGGTTTCCGGCCGGACCGGTGCGCATTTCAACGGCCTTGACCACGCCGGTAAGGGAAGAATGGACCGAAGCCGAGATGAAGCCGGTTTTTTCGCCCACCTTCTGGCCGGTGGCGACCCGGTCCCCGGCGGCGACCAGGGAACGGGCCGGCGCCCCGGTATGCTGGGAAAGCATCAGAACGGCCTTTTCCGGCCGCGGCGCTTCGAGGCTGGCTGAAGTCGAAGTGTACTTTGATTCCGGCGGGTGCACCCCGCCCGGAAAAGTTCTGGTCGTTAAGCCATGGAACATACCTTCTCCATCTGGTTTAGCATCTCCGTCCACCGTTCCCGTCCGTCGGGCCGGTAAGTTTTCAGGTCATGCGCGGCCCGGACGGTCGCCCGGCCTTCCCAGATCGAAGCTATTTCGCCGGCGGCCAGGGCCTGGGCCAGGATATTGCCGGCCGCCGTAGCTTCGACCGGTCCGGTCACCACCGGTATCCCGGTGGCGTTGGCGGTGAACTGGTTCAGAAGCTCGTTCTGACTGCCGCCGCCGACCACGTAAAGCACCTCCAGCGGTCCGGCGAGGGCCCCGAGCCGGTTCAGGGTTCTGACGAATTGACCGTAACGCAGGGCCAGGCTCTCCAGGATGACCCGGACCATTCCGCCCCGGTCCGGCGGGGGGCGCTGGCCGGTTTTCCGGCAGAAGCCGGCCACGGCCTCCGGCATCTTCTCCGGGGCCAGGAAATCCGGGTGGTCGGGATTGATGAGCGCCTGGAACGGCCTGGCCCCGGCGGCCAGCGCGGTCAATTCCGGGTACTCGTAAAGGCGTCCTTCATGCTGCCAGGCCCGCCGGCATTCCTGCAGGATCCAGAGGCCGGTGATGTTGTGCAGGAACCGGTAAGTGCCGCCGAGGCCGCCTTCGTTGGTGAAACCTTCGGCGCGGACCGTCTCGTTTATCAAGGGCCGTTCCAGTTCCACGCCCAGCAGCGACCAGGTCCCGGAGGAAAGGTAGGCAAACCGTTCTCCCGGCCGGGCCGGACAGGCGGCCACGGCCGCCGCGGTATCGTGACTGGCCCCCGCGATTACCGGTGTTCCCGCCAGCCCGGTTTCAGAGCCGATCCGCGAACGCAGTTTCCCGATCACGGTGGCCGGCGGGGTGACTGCCGGCATCAACTTGAGCGGCAGGTCAAGTTTCCTGAAAAGTCCGGCCGCCCAGCCGCGGCGGTTCGGATCGTAAAGCTGGCTGGTGGTGGCCAGCGTGAACTCCTGGGCGGCCTCCCCGGAGAGAAAGAAGTTCACCAGGTCGGCGGTCATCAGGAGTTTTCGACTGATCTCCAGCGCCGGATCGCACTCGGACGCCAGCGTGTAAAGCTGGTAAATGGTATTAAAAGGGAGAAACTGGATGCCGGTCCGCCGGTAAATTTCACCGGCCGGTAGAATTGCCAGGACTTTTTCCATCGCTCCCTCGAAACGGCGGGAGCGGTAGTGGTTCGGATTACCGACCAGCTGGCTGCGCTTATCCAGCAGGCCGAAGTCAACCCCCCAGCTGTCGCAGCTTATGCCGGCCAGTTCGGTCCGGTGGGCCTGCCGGTAACGGACCAGGCCGGAGACGATCTCCCGGAAGATGCCGAGCGTGTCCCAGCGCAATCCGCCCGGCAGCCAGACCGGCTGGTTGGAAAATCGATGTACGAGTTCCAGGTTCAGCCGGCCTTTTCCCAGGCTTCCGGCCACGATTCGGCCGCTTTCCGCACCAAGATCACAGGCCAGGTAGCGCATCTGGGCAAAATTAAAAGCAAATTATAGCACAACTCAGCCGGAAATTAAAGCCGCTTGATTTGACCCCGGCCGGGCGTCCGGAAGGCCTTGAAAAGTAAGCGTTCCAGGTTCCGGACGCGCGGTTCCGGCCCTGGAATCAGCTCGATTCCATCGGCTTGAAGCCGGGCCGCTTTCCGCTTGAGACCGGCGGCCGAGGTCCCGTGGTAGCCGCCGAGCCGCCCGTCGGAGCGGACCACCCGGTAACAGGGGACCCTTTCGGGATCCGGGTTGCGCTTTAGTACCTGGCCGACGGCCCGGGCGCCACCCGGGCGGCCCGCGATCCTGGCCAGCGTTCCGTAGGTTGTCAACCGGCCCGGCGGCACCTGAGCCGTCAGGGCCAGGATGACCCCCGGATCAAGTTTCGGTCGTTTCTTCATTCCGTTTTTGACGGCACGGTGGTCACCACGATGGCGCGGTCCGGGTCCAGGAAGAGGCGGCAGAAGCCGGCCAGTTCACCGGTCCCGATCCCGGGCAGGCTCGATTCCAGGCGCGCCGAGTAATCCCAGTCCAGTCCGTACAGCTGGTTCAAACCGTAATCGAGGGCTTGGCTGGAAAGGGTCTGGCGTCCGATGAGCCGGGTTCCGACCACCCGGCGCCGGGCGGCCGCCAGTTGATCGCCCGGGAAATCCCGGGTCCGCAATTCCTCGATGATCCCGTTCAGGATTTCGGTTACCCGCCCTACCCGCTCGGGTCGGCACTGGGCCTGGAAGAATAGAAGCCCGGGCTGCAGGCCGAGAAAGTAGCTGAAACTGCTGCTGTACACCAGTGGTTCCCTTTCCCGGAGCCGCTGGAAGAGCAGGCCTTCCTGGCCGTTGAGAATTTCGGCCAGCAGTTCCAGGCAGCCGCGTTCGGGGCTGTCGACGGCCAGCCCGGGGAAGCCGATCATGACCACCGATTCCCGTTTCCGGGTCTCCAGCTCCAGCCGGCCACCCGGAGCCGCCTCCGGCAACGGGGGCGGCGCCAGCCGGCTTCCGGACGGCAGAGACCGGAAGCGCCGCCCGGCTTCCCGGGCGATTTCGTCCGGATCGATGTCGCCCAGCACGGTGATCACCAGGTTGTCGGACCGGACGAAGTTCCGGTATAGTTCCAAGAGGCCGGTTCGATCGATGGCCTTCAGGCTGGTGATGCTCCCGCCGCCGGGCAGACCGTAGGGATGCTCTCCAAAGGCGGATTTTTTCAAGGCATTCAGGGCCCGGGCCGGGTCGTTTTCATCCCGGGCGGTGACGGCGCCGATGGATTCTTCCCGCAGCCGGTCGAGTTCCTGATCAGGAAAGCCGGGCCGGATGAGCAGCTCCGACATCAGGGACAAACCCTCGCGCCAGTAACGGGAGGGTGCTTCCAGGGTCAGGCCGAAACTGTTGTTCCCGGCGTAAGGGTTCAGAGAACCGCCCCAGTCGGCCACCCGGTCGGCGACGGCCCGGGCATCCAGTTTCCGGGTGCCGGCTTTCAGCATTTCAGCCAGCAGGTCGAAGCTGCCCCCGCTTTTTTCGGTTTCAAAGAGGCGGCCGCCTTTCATCAACAGGGATATCGAAACCAGCGGCAGGTTATTGTTTCGTTTTGCCAGCAGAACGGTCCCGTTTTCAAGGCGGAAGACGCGGACCGTCCCGGGGCGTGACGGGTCGGCCGGCGGTGTGTCGATACCCGTTTTTTCCTCGGGGACCAGGATGGAGCGGGTACTGTTTTCCTCTTTCAGGTAATCAGCCGCCGCCCGGGCCAGCCGTCGCCGGTCGATCCGGGCCAGCCCGGCCAGGTAGGCGTCCAGGAACAATGGGCTGCCGGTCAGGTGGAGGCTGGAGGCCAGGTCCTGAGAACGCCCCTCCAGGCTTTCCAGTCCAAAGATGGAACGGGTTTCCAGGCGGGTCCGGGCGCGTTTTATTTCCGCTTCCGAGAGGCGGACCAGGCCGGCCGCTTCGCGCCGGATGGCGGCCTGGACGGCGTCCAGGTTATCCGGCTGACAGACGGCGGTGATGATGAAGAGACCAGGGTCCCTCGGCGTGTAGGCATAGGCGCCGGTCGAATAGGCCAGGCCGGTCTTTACCAGGGCGCGGTAAAGGCGGGAGGTCTCCCCTTCCCCGAGAATCATGGCCAGGATATCCAGGCTGGGTGCGTCCGGATGGGTGAAGCCGGGGATGTGGTATCCCAGGTAAAGGTAGGCCAGTCCGGTCGGGAAGGAACGCCTGGTTTCGCGGCCGGCCGCTTGATCCGGTTCGGCCGGGAGCGATACGGTCGGCAGGTTCAGGTCGGGGTAGCTGGAGGCCAGCCGGAGCAGGTCAGGACTTTCGGAGAAGGCGATTTTCCCGGTGACGGCCAGGATGGCGTTGCCGGGTTGATAGGTGCGGCGGTGGTAGGTGGTCAGGTCTTTAAAGCTCAGTCCCTTGAGCCGTTCCGGCCGGCCGCCGACCGGGTTCCGGTAAGGATGCGCCAGGAAGGCGGTCTCCCAGAGGCCGCGGCTGGCGGCCTGGGCCGGGTTGTCGCCGTTGCGCGAGAGTTCTCTAAGGACGACCTCCCGTTCTTTTTCGAAGTCGCTTTCGTTGAAGGCGGGCTTGAAGACCGCGTCCAGGAGGACCGGCAGGACTTCCTGCCAGGCCCCGGCCGGAACCGTGGCGGTGAAGACGGTGCTGTCCAGGGAGGTGAAGGCGTTGGTATAGCCGCCGGTCCGTTCCACCGTTTCGGCCAGCCCGGTCTGTTCGCCCGGTTTGAAGATGAGATGTTCCAGCAGGTGGGTGATCCCGGTGCCGGCATAGTCGCCCTCGGTGGCGGAGCCGGTTTTGACCAGCAGCGAGAGGTTGACCAGTTCCGTTCCCGGTACTTCTTCCATGACCAGGTCCAGTCCGTTGACGGCCCGTTCCGAGCGGACCCTCCGTTCGACCGCCTCGGCCCCGGGCCCGATGGCCAGGAAGACGGCCAGGATGATCCAGGCCTTCATGGTCTTTTTAAAGCGATGGCCGGGGTAACGGCTTCGGATCTTCATTTTCAGCCTCCGGTCGAATCATCGATCTGGATCAGCTTCTCCCGGTTCCGTTCACCGGCAATTATGGAGACCCGGTTTTTTTTGACCCCGAAATGACTGGCCAGTATTTCAACCAGGGCCCGGTTGGCCCGGCCGTCCAGGGGCGGGGCCGACAGGTGAACCCGGAGCCGGCCGTCCGGTTCGGCGTCGATCCGGGTTCGCCGGGCGCCCGGAATCACCCGGACTTTGATGCGGCGGCTCATCCCCGTTCCCGGTGGCGCCGGAACGCTTCGAATGAACGATCCATGGCAAAGGAACCGGGCTTGAAGAAAGGCAGGTGCCCGTAACGGGCCGCCAGCTGCCGCCGGGCGCGTTCGTAGTCCAGGCCTTCCACCTCGTAAACATAGACGGCGGCGGCCAGTCCGGTGCGGTCAGCCCCGCCCTGGCAATGGACCAGCGCCGGCTTGGGCGCGCTTCGCAAAAGCTCGGCCAGCCGGTCGAGTTGCTCCGGACCGGCCGGTTTTCGGGAGGAGAGCGTAAAATCCAGGTGGGCGACGCCCAGTCGGCGGCAGAGTTCGGTCTCCTGTCGCCACCACCCGGAGGTTTCGTTGCGGCCGCGCAGGTTGACGACGCTTTTGAGGCCGCACTGCCGGATGCGGGTTTCGAGCTGGCCGGCGGAGAGCTGGCCGGAACGGTAAAGGCAACCCTGGATGACGGTTTGGAAATTACCGGTGGATCGGATCTGCAGGAAGGCGCCGGAGAGGGACAGGATAATTGCGGTCAGCAGGAAGGCGGCCGGGCGAAGAAATCGCCTGAAGATTCGATTCATTCAATCCTGACCCGGTCGAAATCGTTTGAGGAGAAGTGAGTTGCCGACCACGCTCAGGGAACTCAAGGACATGGCGGCGCCGGCCACGGCCGGGTTAAGCAGGAATCCGTTGACCGGGTAAAGCAGACCGGCGGCCACCGGGATGGCGATTATATTGTAGAAGAAGGCCCAGAAGAGGTTCTGGCGTATCTTCCTGAAGGCGCAGGCGCCCAATTCCAGGGCCACCGCCACGTCACGCGGATCGTTCCGGACCAGGACCACCGAGCCGGTTTCGATGGCCACGTCGGTGCCGGAGGCAACCGCCAGTCCAAGATCGGCCTGGGCCAGGGCCGGGGCGTCGTTGATCCCGTCCCCGACCATGGCCACCTTCAATCCCTGTGATTGAAGACGGGCGATCTCCTTGCTTTTATCTCCGGGAAGCACTTCGCTGCGCGTTTCTTCAATGTCCAGTTTCCCGGCCACGGCCGCCGCGGTCCGTCGGTTGTCACCGGTCAGCAGGACAACCCGGCGGCCGCCGGCCTTGAGCCGGGCCACCGCCGCGGCGGCCGATTCCTTGATGGGATCGGCCACCGCCGCGATTCCGATCAGCCGCTGCTCTTCGGCCAGCAGGGCGACGGTTTTTCCTTCGCTCTCCAGGCGGCCGATATCGGCTTCGGCTCCGGAGGTGTCCACCTGATGCTTCTGAAAGTATCTGGGGCTGCCGAATCGGTAAAGGCTTCCCTCAATTCGCCCCTCGATGCCCAGGCCCGGTTCGGAGCGGAAGCCGGTCGCGTCCGGAAGCGGGATTTGCCGGTTTTCGGCGGCTTTGAGCAAGGCCCCGGCCAGGGGGTGTTCGGAGTTCTTTTCGAGGCCGCCCGCGATCCGGAGCAGCCCGTTTTCATCGCCCTGGTAGGTGACCAGGTCGGTAACCAGCGGTTCGCCGCGGGTAAGCGTGCCGGTCTTGTCGAAGACCACCGCTTTTATCGAGGCGGCGGCCTGGAGCGCCTGTCCGTTACGGAACAGGATGCCCAACTCGGCTCCCTTGCCGGCGGCGGTGATGATGGCGGTGGGGGTTGCCAGTCCCAGGGCGCAGGGGCAGGCGATGATCAGGACCGAAATGAAAGTCTGCAGCGCCAGGGAAGTTTCCTCCCCCCGGATCAGCCAGAAGAGCAGTACCGCGATGGCCGTAAAGAGTACGGCGGGCACGAAGAAGGCCGCGATCCGGTCGGCCGCTTCCTGGACCGGCGCCTTGGAGTTCTGGGCGGTTTCCACCAGGCGGATGACCTGGGCCAGGAAGGTCTCCCGGCCCACCCGCACGGCCCGGAAGCGGAAGGCTCCCGACAGATTGATGGTGCCGCCAATGACCTGGCTGCCGGCTGTCTTCTCGACCGGGATGCTTTCACCGGTGACCATTGATTCGTTTACCGAGGAGTCGCCTTCGGTTACCACGCCGTCAACCGGGATCCGGCCGCCGGGCCTGACAACCAGAATGTCGCCGGGAGTGATGGCCGCCACCGGGACTTCCCGCTCCCGGCCGGATTGGATCCGAACGGCGGTCGGCGGCTGCAGGGCGATCAGTTTTTGAATGGCCTCAGAGGTCCGGCCCCGGGCCCGGGCCTCGAGGAATTTCCCGAGCAGGATGAAGGCGAGCAGAAAGGCGGCCACCTCGTAGTAAAGGTGGGGGGGTGCCGTCAACGGGCCGCTCCAAACCCGGATTGATTGGAAGAGGCTGTAGAGATAGGCGGTGCCCACGCCGAGAGTGATCAGCGTGTCCATGTTGGCCGCCCGGTTCCTGAAGAGGCCCAGCACTCCCGGTCGGTAGAAGATCGTTCCGGCCCCGATGACCGGGGTGGCGAGCAGGAATTGGAGAAGAACCAGGAACTGGTGGGTGCGCATCGGCAGGTCCGGCCAGAGCATACCGGCCATGGCCACGGCCATCAGCGGAACCGCGAAGGAAATGGCAAAAATGAAACGGCGGCGAAGCCCGTCAGCCCGTTCGGCCCGGGTCTTCCGGTATTCGCCAGGTTTTTCCGGTTGCAACTCCACCGGTTCGTATCCGGCCGCGCGGGTCACCCGAAAGATTTTTTCCGGGGTTACCCGGTCCGGGTCATAATCGACCGTCGCTTTTTCCTCGGTCAGGTTGACGCTGACCTGGCCGACGCCGCGGATTTTCCGCAACGATTTTTCGACGGTTCGAACGCAACTGGCGCAGTGCATTCCCAGCACGCCGAAAGTAACCTGGTTGTGTTTTTTCTCTTGCTTCATGCCGGGTTGTGTGGAACCGTCCGCGCCGGGTTCCGGGCTCGGACCGGCCTCAAATGAAGTAGAAGATGGCGGTGACCAGTAGGTCGGCCAGGATGGTGATGAAAAGCGAAACCACTACTGCGGTGGTGGTCGCCCGTCCGACTCCCTTGGCGCCGCCTTCGGCGTGGAAACCCTCGCGACTTGAGACAATCACGATGATCATGCCGAAGAGAAAAGCCTTGAGAATCCCGATCATGATGTCCCGGAAGAGCACGAACCGGAAGGCCTGGTAGAGGTAAAGCCCGCTGCTCAGATTCATGGTCGTGGTGCCGACCAGGTAGCCGCCGAAGATCATGAGCGCGTCCGCCATGATGGTCATGATGGGCAGCATTACGCCGGCCGCCACGAATTTGGGCAGGACCAGGTATTCGACCGGGTCGACCGCCAGCGTCTGGAGGGCGTCCACCTGTTCGGTGATCTTCATGGTCCCGATTTCGGCGGCGATGGCCGCGCCGACCCGACCGCAGAGCAGGAAAGCCGTCAGCACCGGACCCAGTTCCCGAACCGCCGAAATGGAGACGATGGTGGCCACGTAGAACTCGCCGCCGGTCAGTTTTAAGGGCACGGCCGATTCCATGGCTACCACCATGCCCATGAAGAGCGAAATCAGGGCGACCGTCCAGAAGGAACGGTTGCCGAAGATTTCGCATTCGACCAGGGTGGAGGTGAAACGGAGTTTACCGGAAAAGAGGGCCCAGAGGACCCTTGCCAGCAGGATGGTCAGCGATCCGATGTAATCAACGAAGGCCAGGAGACGGTGGCCGATGGTTGCCACCAGCCCGCGTTTTTTTTGCTTCATTTTTCCAGCGGTTCGGCAAACAGCATGCGACCGGTGCTGGTTTGAATGGTGTTGGCGATGACCACCTCAACCGATTCTCCGATGCGGCGCCGTCCGCCTTCCACCACCACCATGGTCCCGTCGTCGAGATAGCCGACTCCCTGGTTCTCCTCACGTCCCTCCTTGACGATCTTGACCAGCAGGTGTTCACCCTGCAGGTAGCGCGGCTTGAGAACGGTCGCCAGGTTGTTCAGGTTAAGAACCTTGATGTTCTGGACCTCGGCAATCTTGTTCAGGTTGTAATCGTTGGTCAGAATCCGGGCGCCCGATTGTTTGGCCAGATGAATGAGCTTGGCGTCAACGCTCTCGATCTCCGGGAAATCGATGTCGTCGATCTGCACGTCGGCCAGCGCGTCCTTCTTCAGCCGGTTGAGGCTTTCGATGCCGCGGCGGCCCCGCTGGCGCTTCAGATCGTTGGAGGCGTCGGCGATGGTCTGCAGTTCACGCATCACGAAGCGGGGAACGATGAGCCGATAGTCCAGGAAATTGGTGTGGATGAGGTCAACCAGGCGTCCGTCAATGATGACATTGCTGTCCAGGATAAGAGGCGGCTTCTTGTTCTCTTCGGAAAGGTGGCCGGTGATGATCGTGGACCACTTGCCGCTGTATCTCAGGGCGATCATGACGCCCAGGTAAGCGAGCAGGTAGTAAAGCAGGACCCGGACGAAGAGCTTGGTGGATTCGGCGGCCGGGATCAGAAAGATGAAATCGAAGATGAGACGCGCCGAGACCAGACCGGTGATCAAACCCATCATGCCGACCAGGATACGCCGGGCCGGGACGTTTTCCAGCGCCATTTCGATGACGATGACCGCCAGACCGGCGCCCAGACCATAAAGGGTGCCCCAGAGTCCGCCGGCATCGGGAGAAAGGAAGAACCCGGAAATCATGGCGAAAAGAACAAAAAAACTTCTCAGTATTACGATACCCATAACATTCTCCTCGATACAACCTTTTGAACAGGATGCCTGCCGAAAGACGGCCGGGAACGTTTTTATTTTGAGCCGGGGCGAAGCAGACGCCACGGTTTGGCCCGGATTTCGCTTACGAAACCGGTGACTTCGTTGTAAAGCTCGTCGCTTTTAAGGAACTTCCCGACGCTGCCCCGGCCGGATTGAACGTCCGAAGCCAAGGCATCCAGGTTCTCCGAAGCCGCCTTGAACTGGGTGGCCGCCGCTTGAAATTCTTCAAGTGAGCGGTTCAGCTTTTGAACCGAATTATCGAGTTTCAGGTAGAGTTCGGGAGAAGAAATGAGTTTCCCGACCGAACTTTCGTCACTCTGGGTTTTTTCCAGCAGGGAGACCATTTCTTTGGTCGATTGGGCCAGGCCGGCCGAAGCCAGCTGGAAGTTGAGCAGGGTCTGGACCAGGAAAGGCCGACTCTGATTGACCAGTCCCTGGGTGGAGGCCATGAGCTCCGAGGCCTGGGCGGAGGCCTCTTCCAGCTTGAGGGCGGCCGAGTTAATGGATTCCATGGTTTGAGTGGTCTGTTCGGCGACATTCTTGATGGAATCGACGGTATTGACGATATCCTGCTTGAATTTCGGGTCATTGATGACCCGGTCAAGTGATTTGGCAAGGTCGCGCACATTTCGGCCCAGTTCTTCGCCCAGGGTGAGCAGCCGATCCATGGGCATCGGTTCTTCACCGTAAATGTACGATTTCGGTTGGATCAGCGGCGTATCGGTAATTGGGGTCGGCATGATTTCCAGGTATTTTTCACCGATCAATCCATAGCTGCGGATGAGGAACTTCGAGTGGTGCCCAAGCTTGACGCTCCGGTCCAGGTAAAGGGTCAACAGAACCAACGGCGCCTTTTCGTAATCGATGCTGACCTTTTTAACCTCGCCGACCCGGACGCCGCTTACCCGGACCGGGGCGCCCCGGTCCACCCCGGCCACGTATTGGAAGACGGCGGTCAATTCGTAACCGCCCCGGCGCAGGTTGATTTCGCCCTTGATCACCGCGTAAACCAGGATCAGCGAGATGGAGATGATGACGAAGAGTCCGACGCGCAATTCCAGGGTAATCTTCTTCATGGGCTGATTCCCTTGATCCGGAAAAAATTGCTGACCAGCGGGTCGGAACTCTGCTGCAGTTCCTCCAGGGGGCCGAAACCGACGATGCGGCCCTGGTCAAGCAGGCCGACCCGTTCGGCCAATCCCTGCATGAAAAGCAGGTCATGCGAGACGATCAGGGCGGTGGTGCCAAACTGCTTGTGTATGGAGCGCATCAGGTCCTTGATGCCTTCAGAGGTGACCGGGTCCAGTCCGCTGCTTGGTTCATCGTAAAGGATGATCTTCGGGTTGAAGAGCAGGGTGCGGGCCAGGGCCACCCTTTTTTTCATGCCTCCGCTGAGTTCTTCCGGGTAAAGATCCCCGGTTCCTTCCAGGTCAACCAGCTTCAGGGCCTGCTCCGCCTCCCGCCGGACCTGCTCGGCGCTCTTCCGGGTGTGTTCGAGAAAGAAAAAGCCGACGTTTTCCCAGACGGACATGGAATCAAAGAGAGCGTTGCCCTGGAAGACCATGCCGATCTGCATTCTCAGGTTGTACCAATCCTGGGCCGAGTAACCGGAGGTGTCTTCACCGTTGATGGTGATGCGCCCCCGGTTCGGTTTCAGGAGTCCGATGACGCTTTTCAAGAGTATGGTCTTGCCTACCCCGCTGGTACCGGCGATGATCGTATTCCGGTTCGCCTCCACCTTGAGGTTGACGCCCTGGAGAACCGGCTCTTCGTCGAAGCCGATCCACAGGTCTTCTATTTCAATGGCATTCATGCTTTTTGCATTGTATATAAAACAGGAGCCCTCATATTTATTTACTAAAGAAGTTTACCATAAAGAGGCGGTACCATCAAGGGGGGCGCGGCGGTCTTCGGTTCGTTCCCACTCTGCGTCCGGGGCAAAAGCTACGCGACTCGGGAACGAGAGCTCTCCGTGTTCCCGGGCCTGGTAAGACGGCCCGGGCCCCGGATACTCATTCCCTCGTTTCGCTTGTTTTGCACCCGGACTACGCGACGGAACTCACCGAAGACCGCCGCTTAAGGGGAAAGGACGGATTCATCCGCCGAAGCTGGCAGTTAGCGTAGGCGGAAAACAACTGCAAAAAAACTAAGAGTCGTGGCCTGGCTCAGACAGGAGCCGCGGGAGGAGGTTATGCCGGAGCGCTGACGCTTTTAAGCTTCTTTCCCGACGCCGCGGCTCCGCGACTCGCCTCGTTCCGGACCCTCGGCTTCAGGGGAAAGACAGGAAAAGCAACGGCAAGGAGGATCAGCCTCGGCTACTCATTGCCTCGCCCGGCTTGTTTTGTTGCCATCGCTACGCAAGCGACGCTCACCGAAGACCGCCGCGCAAGGGGAAAGGCGGAAAGCAAAAAGAACAGATGTGATTATTACTTGCTTTTGCCCCGCACCGGGATGCCCTTGGCCCTCAATTCTTCGGTCTTGGCCTTGGAGCACTCCAGGCAGAGGAAGACCGGCCGGGCCTCGCTCCGGTCGTAACCGGTCGTTCTTACCAGGCGCCAGAGGTGGGAACTGGAGCCGCACTTGTCGCACCGGCCCTCCTTGAGGTGCCAGACTTCCAGCGCCTTCGAGGTGAAGATGAACCGGTCGACCCAGAAGAAGATGGCTCCGCCGATGAGATTGGCGATTACCGTGGCGGTGAGGCTGGTTCCCAGTTTCCTGACGACCAGCCAGAGGATGGGAGTGCTCAACTGCCATCTGATCAGGTAGAGGATGAATCTTTTCACGAAGGACTCCCTGGAAATAGGTGGAAGTCGGGGTGCGGTGGCAGCCGGTGAAGGATTTGAAAACGGAATCAGGCAGAGGCGGAATTCACTGGTTTGTCTGAACTAAGATTCAGAAACAACCATCGCCATGAAGCAGAGCGAAGCACGCTTCATGGCCGTGAAGTGTGCTTCACGGCTCCCATCGAGTCCTGCGCTTACGCAGAGGAAGCTTAAAAGTAGGTTTACCCGCCGAAGCTGGTAGTTAAGCGTAGGCGGGCCGCGCAGGACTCGGCGCCCTCGGCTCCCACTGCGCCTTGGGTCGGCCACCCGCTGGGAATGCTCCTTAATCAGTCGCATTCCCTGACTTCGCTCCCATCGAGTCCTGCGCTTACGCAAGGGAAGCTTAAAAGTAGGCCGCGCAGGACTCGAACCTGCCACACCCGCCTTAAAAGGGCGGTGCTCTACCGGATGAGCTAGCGGCCCGGAATTCATGGGCTGAATGTCTGTCAGCGCCGGTATATTTTACCATACCGGGCCGGGGTTGGAATAACCGGACTGGGGATCAGCGACTGGTCCAGCCGCCGTCAACCGGGAGGGCGGCCCCGGTCATGAATGGGCAGGCGTCTCCGGCCAGGAGTACCGCCAGCGGGCCGAGTTCCTCGGGGCGGCCGAAGCGGCCCAGCGGGATGTTTTCAAGGAACTGGCGGCGTATTTCGGGGTCCCTGAAGATGGCTTCGTTGATTTCGGTTTCAAAGGGACCGGGGCAGAGGCAGTTTACGGTGATTCCGTGGGGGGCCCATTCCAGGGCGAGGGTCCGGGTGAGCTGAAGGACGCCTCCCTTGCTGGCGCAGTAGGCGGTGCGTCCCGGCATGGCCACCGTTGAAAACATCGAGCCCAGGTTGATTACCCGTCCATAGCGCTGGCGTAACAGGTGCGGACCGACCTTGCGGCAGGCGAGCCAGGTTCCAACCAGGTTGACTTCCAGGACCCGGCGGAAATCGGCCTCTTCGAGTTCCTCGATCGGGTTACGGATGTTGATGCCGGCGCTGTTGACCAGGATATCGATGCGGCCGCAGGCGGTAAGCAGTGACTGGAGCGCCGCTTCCAGGTCCGCCTCCCGGGTGACGTCGCCGGCGGTGAAGCCGACCGGTCTTCCGGTGGAGTTTTCGATTCGGGCGGCGACGGCCGCAAGGGTGTCCGGGTTGCGGCTGAAGAGCCAGATCCGGGCGCCGGCTTCGGCCAGGGCCCGGGCGATTTCCAGGCCCAGGCCGCGGCTGCCGCCGGTGACCAGGGCCGTCCGGTTTTCGAGGCGGAATCGTTCCAGCACGTTCATGACAGGAAAGGCCTCTTTGTCAATGACGGCCGGGCCGGAGGTGTCAGGCGCGGGAGAGGGTTTGGGCCCGGTCCGGCCCGAAGGAGATGGTGCTGATCGGCACCTGGCAGAGTTCCTCGATCCGGTCCAGATAACGCCGGGCATTGACGGGCAGCTGTTTCCAGGCCCGGATCCCGGAAAGGTCGGTTTGCCAGCCCTCCATCTCCTCGTAAACCGGCTTGATGCTTGAAAAATCCTGGAAATTGAGCGGCGGCCGGTCGAACCGCGCACCGTTCAGTTCATAGGCGGTGGCCAGTTTGATGGATGGCAGGTTGCTGAGGACGTCGAGCTTGGTGATGAAGAGTTCGTCCAGTCCGTTGATGATTCCTGAGTAGCGCACCAGGACGCTGTCGAACCAGCCGCAGCGGCGCGGCCGGCCGGTGGTGGCCCCGTATTCGGCGCCCAGGTCCCGGAAGCGGTCGCCGAAGACCCCGGCTATTTCGGTCGGGAAAGGCCCCTCCCCCACCCTGGTCGTGTAGGCCTTGGCCACTCCGATCACCCGGTTGATCCGGGTCGGTCCCAGGCCAAGTCCGGTGCAGGCGCCGCCGGCGATGGAGTTGCTGGCGGTAACGTAGGGATAGGTGCCGAAATCAATGTCAAGAAAGGTTCCCTGGGCCCCTTCACAGAGGAGGTTGCGGCCCGATTTGAGCGCGTCATTCAGGTAGTAGGCGGTGTCCCGGACCATCGGTCGCAGGCGTTCCGCCAGGGGCGCATAATCTTCGATGATCCGGTCGACCTGGAAGATGTCGTCGGTCTCGTAGTATTTTTTGAAGAGATAATTCTTGAGCTGGAGGTTGATTTCCAGCTTGGCCCGGAATACCTCCGGCTTGATGAAATCGACCATCCGGATGCCGATGCGGGCCGACTTGTCGGCGTAGGTGGTGCCGATGCCCCGGCCGGTGGTGCCCAGCATACCCTTGCCCCGGAAACGGTCTTCCATCTTGTCCAGGGCCTTGTGGCTGGGAAGGGTAACGTGGCTGTTTTCGCTTATCCAGAGGCGGCCGGCATAAGGGATACCTTCCTTTTCCAGCGTCTGCAGCTCGGTCTCCAGGGAGACCGGGTCGATCACCACGCCGTTGCCCAGCAGGCATTCGACACCCTGATGTAATATGCCGGAAGGGATCAGGTGGAATATATATCGTTTTCCATTGACGACCACGGTGTGGCCGGCGTTGCTGCCGCCCTGGTAACGGGCGATCAATTGGTGGCCGGCGGCCAGGAAATCGATGACCTTGCCCTTGCCTTCATCACCCCACTGGGTCCCGACGACGATGGTTACCATGTTAAATGTTATCTCTTTCGCTTATTTTTCGAGCGCGGCCTGGATGGCCCGGCCCATTTCAATGGTGCCGACCGCTTCGCCGGTTCGGCCCGGCTTGAGGTCGTAAGTGACCGACTTGCCCTCCCAGATGACTTTGGCCACCGCGTTTTCCAGGCGCTGCCCGGCCTTGGTCTCGCCCAGGTAATCGAGCATCAGGCGCGCCGCCATGATCAGGGCGGTCGGGTTGACCTTGTTCAGGCCCCGGTATTTCGGCGCGCTTCCGTGAACCGCCTCGAAGAGGGCGACGCCCTCGCCTATGTTGGCGCCGGCGGTTATTCCCAGTCCGCCCACCAGTCCGGCGGCCAGGTCAGAAAGGATGTCTCCGTAAAGATTCGGCAGTACCAGAACATCGTAAAGTTCGGGCTTCTGTACCAGCTGCATGCACATGTTGTCAACGATGCGGTCTTCAAATTCGATCTCCGGAAATTCCCGGCTTACCCGCCGGCAACACTCCAGGTAGAGGCCGTCGGAATACTTCAGGATGTTGGCCTTGTGAACGGCAGTCACCTTGCGCCGGCCGTTCTTCTTCGCGTATTCAAAGGCGAACCGGGCGATCCGCTCGGAGGCGGTTATTGAGATCGGTTTCAGGCTTATCCCGGAATCGGCCCGGATGCGGCCCCGTTTTTTGGCCGCCACGAAATCGATCAGTTCGCCGGTTTCCGGCTGTCCGTGCTGGAACTCGATGCCGGCGTAGAGGTCTTCGGTGTTTTCCCGCACGATGACCAGGTCAATCTCAGGGTAGCGGCTGGGTGCGCCTGGAAAGAGCTTCACCGGCCGCAGGTTGGCGTAAAGCTGGAAGTGCTGGCGCAGCGCGACGTTGATGGAACGGAAACCGGTACCCACCGGCGTGGTTATGGGGCCTTTCAGGCAGACCCGGTTGCGATCGATCGAGGCCAGCAGCTGTTCCGGCATCGGGGTTCCGTACGCCTTCATGGCCTCCTCACCGGCCGGCACCTCTTCCCATTCGATCGAGACGCCAAGCGTATCCACCACCGACTTGGTCACGGAAGTGATCTCCGGGCCGATTCCGTCACCCGGGACCAGGGTTACTCGATACATTAGGCCTTGTTCTCCTTTTCTTCCTTAGCGCGTTTCTGGTAGTCGGAACTTCGGTACTCAGTGGTGTAGAAGCCGCCGCCGCGGTAAATTATTCCTGCGCCGGTCCCGATCAGCCGCTTGACTTCGCCCGCGCAATCCGGACACCGCGCCAGCGGTGGCTCGGACATTTTCTGAAAAGCCTCGAAACGTTTCCGGCATTTTTCGCATTCGTACTCGTACGTCGGCATGGATCTTTCACCCCGCAGGAAAACCTGCTCTGGAATTTGAAATTGGCAAAAATACAAACCAACCTTCTATTTTATTAAAAATAATGGGTAAAGTCAAAAAGTTGGCGAGGAAAGGATTTTTTCTTCACCGGCCGGCATTTCGTTTATTCGGCCGGAAAGGCAAGGATTTTTGCCACTACCTCTTCAGGCGCCATCGTTATCTGCTCGCGGGTCCGGCGGATCCGGAAATCAATTTTGCCTTCGACCGCCCGTTTGCCGATGACCACCTGGTAGGGGATCCCGACCAGATCGGCGTCCTTGAACTTTTCGCCGGCGCTGCGGTCCCGGTTGTCCATCAGGACCGGGAGACCGGCTTCGAGGGCCGACTGATAAATCCGGTCGGCCATCGCTTTGATGTTGGGTTGACCGTAGTTGAGTGGAATGAGGTGGAGCCGGAAGGGAGCGACCGGAATCGGCCAGATGATGCCGTCAGCGTCGAAATTGTTTTCGATCACCGCGGCGATCAGCCGTGAAACACCGATCCCGTAACAGCCCATGACGAACGGCCGCTGGCGGCCCTGCTCGTCAAGGAAAACGGCTCTCATCTTTTCGCTGTAGGCGGTGCCGAGCTTGAAGAGATGGCCGATTTCCAGTTCCGGGCATTCGCCTTCGGCCACGAATTCCTCGGAGAACTTGCCGCCCATGGCTCCGCTGTCGGCCTGGTCGGTATGGTACTTGATCCGGAGGCGCCGAAAGATCCGGTGGTAGGCCTCGGACATCTTCTGGTAACTGACATCCAGACCATCGGTGTCGGTATCGAAACTGTAGGCATCCTTCATCAGGAATTCCCGGCCGCGCACCAGGCCGAAACGGGGGCGCATTTCGTCCCGGAACTTGGTCTGGATCTGGTAAAGGGTAATCGGCAGCTGACGGTAAGAGAGAATCTCGTGCCGGGCCACGTCGACGATCACCTCTTCATGGGTAGGGCCCAGCAGCAGTTCGCGGTCATGCCGGTCCTTGAAGGAAAAGGAGACGATATCCTTTCCCAGGAGTTGGTAACGGTCGGACTCCTTCCAGAGCGAGGTCGGCTGCAGGGCCGGCATCAGGAGTTCCACGGCCCCGGCGCGGTTCATCTCCTCCCGGACGACGTCTTCGATCCGGCGCAGGACGGCCAGGCCAAAAGGCAGGAAGGTGTAAATTCCGCTGGCCAGCTGACGGATCAGGCCGGCCTGAAGCGTGAGCCGCAGGCTGGCGGTATCTTCGCCCTCGATGCGGACTTCTTTCTGGGTCGGCAGCAGGTAATTTGTCCAGAGCATGGTTTCCGTTTGGTTTGGCCCGTGGTCAGGCCCACCACATGGCGCCGCGGGGTTCGGAGACAATGACTTCCTTCAGAAAACGGACGGCCTTCAGGAATCCCTCGTTTCCGGAAAGAAGGCTGTCCTCGTGTTCAATGGAGAGAACTCCGTCGTAACCGGACAGCCGGAGGGCGCTGATGAAATCCTTCCAGAAGGCCTGGTCATGTCCGTAGCCGACGGTGCGGAAGATCCAGCTGCGTTCCTTTTCGTTTCCGTACGGCTTGGTGTCAAGCACTCCATTGAGGGCCGTGTTGTAATGGTCAATCCGGGTGTCCTTGGCGTGGCAGTGGAAGACGGCGCCTTCCAGGGCCGTCACCGCCCGAACCGGATCAATTCCCTGCCAGAAAAGGTGGCTGGGGTCGAAGTTGGCGCCGATGGCCGGCCCCACCGCCGTTCGAAGTTTCAGCAGGGTTTCCGGATTATAGACCAGAAAGCCCGGATGCATTTCCAGGGCGATCTTCTTCACTCCGTGGTCGGCGGCGAAGGCCGCCTCCTTCCGCCAGTAGGGAACCGCCTGTTTTTCCCACTGCCAGGCCAGGCTTCGGCTGTAATCCTCGGGCCAGGGGCAGGTGATCCAGTTCGGGGTCCGGTCATCCGGTCCGCCGGCCGGGCAGCCGGAGAAGGTGATGATGGTGTCCAGGCCGAGTTTTTCCGCCAGTCGGATGGTTTGACGCTGAACCTCCCGGTGCCGGGCGGCGATTTTGGAGTCGGGGTGAAGCGGATTTCCGTGACAGGAAAGGGCCGACAGGATCAGGCCCCGGTCCTCGATCGCCTTCTTGAACTCCTTGATCCGGCGGGGATTGGCCAGCAGCTCTTCCGGCCGACAGTGTGCGTTCCCGGGATAATTACCGGTTCCGATCTCGACCGCTTCCACCCCGCATTTCTTAGCGTAATCAAGCGCCTCTTCAAGCGTTTTTTGGCCGAAGAGCACCAGCAATACCCCGAGTTTCATCTTTATCCTCCCGGATTACGGAGACCAAGGGTTTGGGACAAGAGTTATAACGTCTGCCTTCGGGAATAAGGTGAGTGACCCGCTTAGATTTTACTTCTTTCCCAACGGCGCGGTCAATTCTTTCCCCGGTCGGCCGGATTCGAGACGATCGACCGGGAAACGGCCTGGTTCGCCACCGGTCAGGGATTGACGGCCGGAGCCGCCGGGCCGCCCCTTTCCATGCCCTTGAGGTGTTTTTCGAAGGCGCCCGGGGTGACGGCCTTGTTGACAATGCTGGTTCCTTCCAGCGTGCCGGCGGAGAATTCCTGGAGGTCGCCGGGCTGCTTGGCCACGTGCGGGGTCAGGAAGATCAGGAGTTCGGTCTTGGTGGTATTGGTGGCGGTCTTGCGGAAGAGAAGGCCGAGCAGCGGGATGTCACCCAGCAGGGGGACTTTTTTGACTTCCTCGGTCTTACGGTCCTCCATGAGTCCGCCGATCACTATGGTCTGGCCGTCCTGGATGGCCACCCGGCTGGTCGCCGAGCGCTTGGCGAAGACCGGGGCGTTTACCGTTTCCGAGATCGGCACCGTGGTTCCGGTCAGGGCCGAGATCTCCGGACTGACGTCGAGGATGACCAGTCCCTCCGGATTGATCTTGGGCGTCACGTTGAGAATGATGCCCACGTCCTGGTACTGGATGGTGTTGATGGTCTGGCCGGTCTCGGTGGTGCGGGTGTTGGTAATGAAGGGGACCCGCTGTCCGACCGTTATCTGGGCCCGCTGGTTCTCGCTGCCGAGTATGTAGGGCCGGGAGAGCACGTCGAGTTTGCCGACTTTCTGCAGGGCGGTCAGGGCGGCGGTAACGTCTTTTTCCACCAGGCTGACGACCATTCCGGCGCCCTGGTCGACTCCGAACTTGGTGAAGACGCTTCCCTTGGCGTCGGCGCCCAGGTTGAGTATTGAGAATTCGGTGCCCAGGTCCAGCGACCGGTCGTAGGTTACCTCGGCGATCAGCACCTTGATCAGGACCTGGGGCAGCGGGCGGTCGAGGTCGTCGATGATCTCCTTGACCCGGTCGAAGTTCTTCGAGGCGGTCATCACCATCAGCGAATTGGTGTCCGAATTGGCCACCACGTAAACCTGGCCCTCCAGGCTGCTGCCGCCGGCCGCATCGAGGGCCGCCGCCGCGGCTGGATTGCTCATGCGTATATTGGTACGCTGATTTCTGGAGGCGGTCGAGGTTCCGAAGAGGTTGTTCAGCGTCGTGGCCACGTTGTTGGCGGTGCCGTTCTTGAGTTTGTAAATGAAGACGGCCTCCTCGGCCTCCGGGCTGGAATCGAGGTCTTTCACCAGCGTTTCAATCACCTTGAGCGTTTCGGAGGTTCCACTGACCACGATGGTGTTGGTTCGTTCGTCGGCGGTGGCGGTGGTCTGGGCGGCCGGGCGGCTGCCGTCGCTGGCGGCCGGCTGGGTGGTCACGGTTACCTGGCCGGGTTGCTGGCCGCCCCGTGCGGTGAAGAAGCGGGTGGCGCCGCTGACCGCGCCGGCCTGTCCGGATTGGCGGGAGGCCTGGCTCGACCGGAAGAGTTCATTGATCAACCTGGCCGTGTTGGTGGCATTGGCATACCGAAGCTGGAAGACCCTGATTTCAGCTACCGAGGAAACGGCCGTGTCGACCGCGTTTACGATTTCCATGATCCGGCGGATGTTGGCCTCGATATCGGTCATGATGAGCGAGTTGCTGCTCGCGTTGGCGATCAATTCGGCGCTCGCCGGCAGCAGCGGGGCCAGGTCCTGGCGCAGTTTTACGGCATCCACGTATCGAACCGGGATGATCTGGGTCACCACGCTGTCGCTCGGTTCGATCTTGCTCGGATCGTTTCCGATGCGGACCGGCAGGTTCCGTTTCTTGGCGTCGGCCAGCGGGATGATCCGGAGCGTGCGGCCGGTGACGATCGCCGCGTAGCCCTTCTGGTAAAGAGCCGTGTTGAGCACCGTGATCGCCTCTTCACGGGTGATCGGCTGGCGGCTCATGATGGTGAGGTGTCCTTCGACGGCAACGTCGCGTACGACGATGAAACCGGCGGTTTCGGAAAGATAGGCCAGGATGGTGTCGAGGGAGGCGTTCTGGAAGTTGAGCACGATCCCCTGGGCGGCCCCGGTCGGCGGGATCGTTTCGGGGACGAGGGGTGATGCGGGCGTGGTTTCCCGGACGGCCGTTTCAGCGGAAGGTGCGGAGGCCGGAGGCAGGCTGACCGGTGGAGGCACTTCCGAAGGCAGCCTGGCCGGCGCCGGTTCGTTTGGAAGGGGCGTCGGCGGCATGATCAGCCCTCCCGATCCGGGGCCCGGTATTTCGGCCGGGTTGGCACCCCCGTCGATGATGACGGCTTCGATCGTGGCCGGTCCGGCGGCGTCGTTGGTGATCACGACGCCGGTTGCCTGGTCGGGTGCCGGTTGCGGATTGACTGGCGGCTGGGTGGTGTCGTCTCCCTGGGTCAGGACCGATGGAGGCGGCGTATAAACCGGCGGTGCATTGTCGTCTGGCAGGCCGTTCGCGTTCTGGGCGTGGAGATTCAGGGTTCGGCCGGCCGCGGGAAGAAGCAAAAGGCTCAGCCAGGTAATCGCAAGGGCGCGGTTCAGTCTTGAGTTACGCATGTGGTCTCCTATTCGGCGCCGACTTCCAGGCGGCGCCGCTGTCGCATCTGTTCCAGGATACGGGCTTCGTCTATGGGAGCGGCCACCGGGTAGGCCGATGGCGCGCTGCTGGCCGGGGTCGGCAGAGCGTTCTTGACGGCGGGAGCGGGCGGGGCCGATTCGCGGGCAAGGGTTTCCGGAACCGTTTCCCCGAGCCGGATCCGGTTGACCAGGCCGTCTTTTTCGTATTCCACGTAATCGATATTTATTTCCGCAATTCTTCCACCCAGGAGTGAACTTTCACCGCGGACGCGGGTTGTCATCCCGCTGGCCCGGTCTTCAAAGAAGGCCACGAATTCCGAACCGCTTCGGGCGATCCCGGTAAGCACGACCATCCGGCGGACGATCGGGACGACCGGGGTTTCTCGAAGTATGGAAGTAATCCGACCTGGTTGCGGTTGCCGATTCTTGAGATAGATATTCCGTTCCGCCAGGACCCGGTACCGCTCATAGGGGAATCCGGTTGTTGTGGGCGCCGGTTCGGCCGCCCCGGCCATCCGGCCGCCGGCGCCGATCGACAGGATTATCCAGAGGAAAACTGGTAAAAGGCGCCTCATTCCGCATCTCCTTCAAGGGCGGCGTTGTTTTTCGAACGGGCCTTTTTGGATGGTTGCTTATCCGCCGGAGCCAGGCAGAGGGCGGCGACCCGGACCTGGAGCATCAGGTCGTCGGAATTCTCCTTGCGCCCCGACAATTGCAGTTCGCTTATCTTGATCGGCAGCCGGGCGCTTTCGATTTTCCAGAGGAAATCACGGATGGCGCGCATCGAACCGGCGCCGATCGCCTGGAAGGAAAGTTCCTCCATCTGTCCGATCCGGGTGCTTCGCTCCGGCTTCAACATCGAAAGGGCCAGGCCGCTTTCCTCGGCCCAGTTGCGCAGAGACCTCAAAGTCAGGCTTTCTACCGTCCCGGCATCAGATTCCAGCATCTTTTCAAGCGGCGTCGGCGGTTCATCCCGGCGGCCAAAAAGGGATCGGGCCGACTCGAGTTCTTCGGCCAGCCGATGTTTTTCCGACAGCAGCCGGCCCCGACGCTCCAGGTACGGGGTCAATAAAAAACGGTCGGAGGCCAGGAAGAAAACGGCGACCAGGGTGATGACCGCAATGCAACGCTCGCGTTTTGAGAGAATCATCTTGTTTTTTCCGTCGCCGTGCTTTTCCGGGCCGAAGGTTTGAGAAAGGCAAACCTGATCGCGTAGGCGACTTCGGGATTGCCGCCCCCGGTTTCCCTTATGTAGACAACGTTGACCTGCGAAAAGGCCGGGCTGCGTTTCAGCCCTTCCAGCAGATCGAAAACCGCCGTGTCCCGGGCGGCTTTGCCCGAGATGAGGCCCTGAAGGTCGGCCCTGATGGCCAGGTTGCTGGTCCAGATGCCGCCTTCGGCAGGAAAGGCCAGGGTGACTTCACGCAGGCACTCCAGGAACAAGGGCTCCTGGTTCTGCCAGGCCCGCAATGATCGCAGCCGGTCTTCCTGCTTCCGGGTGCGGGCGAGTTCCGGCCGGACCTCCTCCAATTTCTGGCGCAGTGCGTTTATTTCCCGCTGGTGACCGAGGGTTTCAAGCCAGCCGCCGGCCGCGGTCAGGAGCAGGACCAGGGCGGCGGACGCACTCCAGATCAGCAATCGTCGCCGGAGAGGTTTCTGGTCATCTCCAAAACGGGTCAGGCGCGGATGCAGGAAATCCAGCGGCAGTGCTTGCGGACGTTCTCCCGCCAGTGCCAGCCTGAAGGCGGCTTCGCCGGCTGCCGGTCGGGAGCCGTTTGCCATGGCCGGCTCGGGTACTTCCAGGCCTTTCGTTGTTTTTACCGGCAGCGGGAGCGCCCGCTGCAAGGCCTGGAGGGCCGTTTCCGGCAAGCCGGAATCGTTCCGGATGGAAATCGTGCTGGCTTCGACGAAACCCTCCCGGCGCGGCATCAGGAAAAGCAGTTTTTGAATGGCCGTTCCAATTTCACCGGCCCAGGCAGCCGTTTCCTCATTGAGTTTGTCCGCGGCTGGGGCGGGTATCTTTCCCAGACGTCGGAAAATGAGGGGAGCGCCTCCGGAAAGCCAGACCAGTTCGACCTCTTCCGGCCCCAGGTAAAGCACCAGGTTATCCGTTCGGCTGCCGGCGGTGTCCGCCAGCGCCAGTGAGGACGGGGTTGCGGCGGCCAGCTTCAGACCGGCGGCATGGGCCATCTGCTGAAGCGCTTCGATTCGTTTCCGAAGGGCCGCGATCAGGAGAATCGGGCGGGAGGCGTCAGCCGCCGGCGTTGCTTCAAGATATTCCAGGATCAGGTCCGCCGGCGGGAAGGCGAAATCACTCTCCGCCTCCAGTTTTAAAAGATTGGCGAGCGTCGAAGGGTCTGCGGGCGGGACCGTTTTTTCCTTGGTCAGGAGCCAGCCGGCCGGGATTCCGGCGATGGCGGTGTCGGCCGCGATATGCTGGGTGCGCAGGAATTGGCGCAAGGCCTTCCCGAGGGGCGCCCCGATGGTCAGGCCGTCCGGGAAGGGCCAGCGTACGACCCGGATCAGGCGGGACGTCCGTCCGGTCACCTGGATTTCGGCGGCGACCAGCGATCGTTCGCCCAGGGTCAATCCGAGCCGCCTGGATTTCCCAAACTTAATGAAAGGCATCACGAAACACCCCCGGCGTCAGAGATGGCGTTGATAACCGGCGGTTCTTTGCCGGAGCGCAGGTCATTAAGAACCTGGGGATCGAGCGGCCAGCCCAGTCCCGTCAATTCCTGCCAGGCCAGGACTCTGGGCGGGCGGGTGCGGGCGTCCACGACTGCGCGGAAACGCTTGAAGGCCCGGCCGTCGCCGCTTACCGCCACGATGTCGGCCGAGAAGCGGTAGGATTGCACGGTTATCCAGTTGCGGATGGCGGCCGCTTTTGCCGCCGGCAGCGCCTGGTTCACCCAGTCGGGGTTTTCGAGGTTGGTGGTTTCCGCCGCCCGCGCGGTCAGCAGGGCGTCCACATCGGCCTGATCCAGTCCCGGCAGGCACTGCAGGACTTCGCGCGGAGCGGTATTCACGTTGATCGGGCTGGTCGGTCGGTTTCGCCCGCCGGTGGCCGCGGCGGCCTCGGAGTAGACGGTTATGAATGGATAGATGCCGCGGTCCAGCTGGCCGTCCCGGTTGTCGGCCGGCGGGTTCTCGTCGCCGTCGTCCTCATTGGGATCGAGCACACCGTTGCGGTTGAGGTCCTCTCCGAAGAGAATCTCCGGGCTCGCGCCTTTTATCATGAGAATCTCCTCGATGGTTTCCAGCGGACCGCTTTTGCAGTTGTAAGCCGGCGACCGGAGCAGGTAATATTCGCTCTTGGCACCACCCTCGATCGGGGGCGCCTCCGCATCCGGATTGCGCCAGTCGATCAGGGCGGCCGCCAGTTCTTCAGTCAGGCCGTTAAACATCAGGAGCATCTCCTCGGTGGCATAATTCAGGTTTAACCTGGAGGATTCGTCGGTGATGCCGAAACGATAGGACCAGTCATCCTCCGGGTCCGGGTGCAACAGCCAGAAATAACCGTTTCCGACCGGAACCGCCTCGCACGATAATGCCTCGTCGTTAGACCAGGTCCCGTCCGTGCCGTTCACCTGAGCGATCATGAAGGCCAGCCCCGCCCGGGCCACCCACTCCGCCTGGGCGGCGGCCAGCTGGTTGGCCGAGGCCAGCACTTCGACCCGCATCCGGTGCGCAAAAACAAGTACCAACCCGGCCAGGACCAGTACGACCCACATGGTGGCGATCAAAATCGTACCCCTTGAACCGGGACGCTTTTTCCGGCCCGGGCGCGGCGCGGCGCGCCCGGCCAGCCGAAGCTGCCGGATCATCCGCCTCCCGTTCCGCCCGTCCGTTGGGTTGACGAACCGGCCGGTGCGGAGACGGTTTCCGCGGCGGCCGGGTTGCAGCAGGGAAGCAGGACCGTCTGCCGGAAACGGTACACCTCCGGTTCGCCTTCTTTCGAGGCCAGGGGAAGCTCGAGGCTGATTTCGACCGCCCGGGGCAGGTTGTCGGTCTGGCCGGTTGAGTCCCAGTTGTCGAACCACTCGCTGCCGTCGAAATAGCGCAGGTTGAACTCGTTAACGTTCCGGCAGATGACCTGCGTTTCCGCCGCCGGGGTCTCCGGCGCCAGCAGGTTGGTCGTAACCAGCCTGGTCAGGGCCGGTTCAGACTCCCCTCCCGGGATCTCCAGCCGGTACTCGAGCCCGATGATACCCGGCGCCGCGTTCAGCCTTCCCATGGGCTGGGTGAAGAAGGAGATGCTGTCGTAACCGCTTTCCGATAATGCCTCCCCGCCATCAAGACCAAGGAAAGGACCGGCCAGGATTCCGCGCGGAGGCGGGGTCGACTGCAGGTCCCGGCGCATGATGTCGAAAGCATTGGCCGCGGCCCGGAACGGTTCCAGGGATTTTTCACTTTGTTCCCGGGCGCGGAATCCGATTCGAAGACTGGCGTAAAGGGAACTGGCCAGTAAGGCGGTCATGGTCATGGCCAGGAGCATCTCCAGCAGGGTGAACCCTTTATTGCGGCAAGGGTTGGCGGAGGGTTTATTCATTTGAAACCCCCTCCTCGTAGATCAGCGTGGCCAGGGTTACCGAGCGTTCCGATCCGCGCGATTGCCAGGTGACTTCCACCTGCAATTCGTTAAGGTTGCTCTCCGGCCCGGCGGCCACTCGCGCCGACCACTGGTAACCGGGCGCTTCCGGGGCGAAATCACCGGAGGCTTCGGAGAACTGGTTCACGCCTTCCGATTCCAGCTCGGCCATCAGGGTCCGGGCCAGGAGGGTCGCTTCAATCCGGCGGCGCGCGTCCGCGGAAGCTCCGGTCGCCAGAGAAACGCCCTTCATCGCCACCGGCAGGAGGATCATCGTAAATGTCAGCGCCGCCAGGACTTCCACCAGGGTGAAGGCATCTCTTTTTTTGGCAAGGTCGGGAATCCTCATCTTATCAGGTTCCTGTCGAAGTGACCACCCGAAAACGGTCCGTGGGCGATGAGCTGGTGATATCAAGGCGGTTGTTTTTCCGGTCGGTAAGCCGGATGACCGCCGTCTCCGCGCTGCCGTCGGGTTGAAATTCGATATACTCGTTATCACCGGAGTCCCGTGGAACCAGGGATTCCGCGCTGCCCATTGAAAGGAATTCCGGGGGACTTGCTTCGGCCGTCCGGGACGGGTGTTCAATCCAGTCAGCCCTGGTTTCGTCGGGCAGGCGGAAGACCCGGCCCATTCCCTGCCCGAGTTCCTTGAAGGCGCCGCCTTCCTGGGCGGTCAGCCAGAAACGGCCCGTTTCCGTATCCAGGTTCAAACGATAAACGCGCCCCTCCGCGACCGCCTGAGAACGGGCGTAATCGGACAGGCTGACAAATTTGACCGAGGCGTCGAAGATCGGCCGGGAACGGGCAAAACCGCTCAAGGAAGGTGCCGCCATCGAAAGGACGATGGTGATGACCACCATGACCAGTATCATTTCCAGCAGCGTAAAGCCAGCCGGAGGCCGGCCGAGATCCACCGGGATTCGGGTTTTACCGTTCCGACCAGTTGTCGATATCGTCATCGCCGCCGTCTTTTCCGTCCGGGCCGTAGGAGTAAAGGTCATAACTGTTGGAATTGTTATCGCCCGGCGAGGTGTAAACATAGGGGTTGCCCCAGGGATCCTTCGGCACTCCCCGCTTGATGTAAGGCCCCTTCCAGTTTTCAAGCTGGGCCGGCACCTCGACCAGGGCCTCGAGTCCCTCTTCCGTGCTTGGATAGCGGCCGGCGTCGACTTCGAAGAGGTCCAGCGCCGCTTCCAGGCTGGCGATGTCGGTGCTCGCGGCGGTGATGCGGGCCTGCTCGGAACGCTTGGCATACCTGGGAACCACGATGGCCGCCAGGATCGTCAGGATCACCAGGACCAGCAGAAGTTCGATCAGGGTGAAGCCCCGGTTACCGGACCGTCCAATGGAGTAATTGTCCGGTTTGACGCGTTTACAGGGTTTGCTTGGCATGACTGTCTCCTCCTTTTAATAATTTGAGATGGCCGGGCTTCAACGGATGAGGTCCTGAAGCGTAAAGACCGGCAGGAGCATTCCGATTACCACCGTGCCGACGATGCCGGCCGTCAAAAACAGGAGTACCGGCTCGATGACCGAAACCAGCATGCGCAACTGGCGATCCAGGTCATTCTCGTACGAGGTGGCCAGGCGGATCAATTCCTTGTTAAGGTTGCCGCTTTCCTCGGCGACGGCCACCATTTCCACGACCGAGGGCGGAAAGAGGCGTTCGCTTGAGGCCAGCCCCATGGCCAGGCTCGATCCGCTTTTGACGTTTTCGACCGCGCGCGTCACCGCGTCGGAGAGCGTCCGGTTTCCGATGGCTTCGCGCGCGACGTTAAGGGCGAGCACCAGCGGTACGCCCGCGCCCAGCAGGGTACCCAGCATGCGGGAGAAGCGGACCAGGGCAAACCTGGCCACCACGGTGCCGATCCCGGGCAATTTCAGGACGGTCCGTTCCAGGACGCGCTGCCCGGTTTCGGTGGCGAGGGCCCGGCGCAGGGAAATGATGCCCGCGACGGCCGCGGCCGCCAGGATCAGTCCGTGCCCTACCAGCCAGCGGCTGAGGTTCATTATCAACCTGGTCAGCCAGGGCAGCGAACCTCCGAACTCTGAGAATATCGCCGAAAAACGAGGAATGAAATAGGTCATCAGGAAGATGAGTACCACGCCGGCCAGTCCGGCCAGCAGCACCGGGTAAACCAGCGCCGCCTTCACCCGCCCCTTGAGGTCATGTTCCCGGGCGCGGAAATCGGCTATCTGTTCCAGCGCCAGGTTCAGGAAACCGCCGGTCTCCCCGGCGCGTACTATGGCAACATAAACCGGGGGGAAGGATCGCGGCCACTTGCTTAAAGCGGTCGCGAAGGAGAGGCCGCCCTTGATGTCGTTCCGGATCGTGTTCCATTGCTGCCGGACGTCCGCCGCCGACGTTTCCCGGGTTACGATGTCCAGGGAACGGCTCAGCGGAACACCGGCGGCCAGCAGGTTGGCCAGCTGGCGGGTGAAGGCTTCGACGCCGGTCTGCGAACCGGCCGTCCGGCTGAAAAGGCGCCGTCGAATTCCCACCCCGGCCGGTGCCTCCTCCGCCCCGATTTCCTTCACCGAGACCGGCCGCAGGCCCTGCCGTCCGATCGCTTCGAGGAGCTCCGAACGGCTGCCGGCGGTCAGCGTGCCGGAGACCTTTTCACCGGAGACGTTCAGAGCCTGGTACGAGAAAACGGGCATTTTGTTCTTCCGTTCGGACCGTCGCCTATTCCAGGACCGGTCCGGATTCATTCAGCTCACCGGGCGCCGTCCCGTAGGAGTTGGTCCCGTTTACCCGTTCATCCTTGGTAACGCGGATAACCTCCTCAGGCGTCGTAAAACCTTCGCTTATCAATCGCCAGCCGTCTTCCCGGAGGCTGCGCATGCCCTGCCGGGTCGCGGCGGCGCGTATTTCGCGCGAAGAGGCCCGCTTGAGAATGAGGGCGCGGATATCATCGGTCACGTGCATGAATTCGAAGACGCCGCTGCGCCCGAGGTAGCCGGTGCCCTGGCATTCGCGGCAACCCCGCCCCCGAAAGAGCACCGGCGGGATTTCCTCGCCATATTCCCGGCGCAGGACCTCCCGGTCGGCGTCGGCTATCTCCTCTTTGCAGTGCGGGCAGATCAGGCGGACCAGGCGCTGGGCCAGGACCGCCTCCAGGGACGAGGCGACCAGGTAAGGTTCGACGCCCATGTCCACCAGCCGGGTTGGAGCCCCCGGCGCATCGTTGGTATGCAGGGTTGAGAAGACAAGATGGCCGGTCAACGAGGCCTGGACGGCAATTTCGGCCGTCTCGTAATCGCGGATCTCTCCGACCAGGATGACATCCGGGTCGTGGCGCAGGATGGCGCGCAGGCCCGAGGCGAAGGTCAGGCCGGCCTTGTTGGAAACCTGAATCTGGTTAATGCCCCGGAGATGGTATTCGATCGGATCCTCGATGGTGACGATTTTGCGCTGGATGTCGTTGATCGTGGATAGACCGGCGTAAAGCGTGGTGGTTTTGCCGCTGCCGGTCGGTCCGGTGACCAGGATGATCCCGTGGGGAAGGTCCAGCATCCGGCCGAAGAAGTTCCGGTCCCGTTCCGACATTCCGAGTTGGGCCAGGCCCAGCAGGGCGGCGTTCCGGTCCAGCAGCCGCAGGACAATCGCTTCTCCGTGCAGCATCGGGATTACCGAGACCCGGACGTCAATCTCCCGCCCGGAGACGAAAATCTTTATCCGGCCATCCTGGGGCAGCCTTTTTTCGGCGATGTCGAGCGAACTGACTATCTTGAGACGGGAGACGATTGCCGCCTGGAAGCGGCGGATCTCGGGCGGGACGGCGGCATCCTTCAAAACCCCGTCGATCCGGTACCGCACGCGCAATTCGTTTTCAAAGGGCTCGAAGTGAACGTCGGTCGCCCGCAGTTCGATCGCCTCCTTGAGAATCTGGTTGACGAACCGGATGATCGAGGCGTCCTCGGCGGCCGCCCCGAGGTCCACCCCGGATTCGGTCTCGTCGGTGACCACGGTGATCGGCATCTCCTCACTGTCGGAAATCATCGACTGCACCGTGTCGGCGCCGATTCCGAGGCAGATCTTGAGCCCCTGCCGGATCTGGGAAGGCGTGGTCA
>Ga0116144_10001291_pt1 | contig 30388 bp, 37 predicted proteins | sample AD_UKC035_MetaG_FD_89746 | JGI IMG/M metagenome (GOLD analysis project Ga0116144, IMG submission 89746) | Active sludge microbial communities of municipal wastewater-treating anaerobic digesters from USA - AD_UKC035_MetaG | ecosystem: Engineered > Bioreactor > Anaerobic > Digestate | place: USA...
AAAGATTAGTTTTATCGGTTTGATATGCTCTCACTTTCTTGTCAAGAGCATAGTTATAGATGAAACGACAAGAACCAAGATGCTTTGCTATAAGCACCTTCTGCTCCTCGTTCGGACATAATCTATATTTATATGCTCTATATTTCATAATGCAAAGATAATATAATTTTAGCGAAACACAAAACAAATTCTAAAAAAAATTGTATATCTAATGAAAAATATCTAACTTTACAACGCAATTCATCCACACAGGCTAAAGACCTGTGGGATTTCTTGCTAAAGCTGTATTAAATAAAAAAGGGGTAATCTCTTACCCCTGTATTCTTAACGCCCATATTGCAAAGGCTATTATTGTCAAGCCCCAGAAGAGGGCTGCACTTACCGCCACCGCCACTGCTTTTTTATTTTCCTTGCGCAGCTTTTCAATCTCCTTTCTTAGGTGATCGGTCTGCTCATAATGCCAACTCATTGGTACTAAGGAGCTACTGAATCTCCTCTCGTCAATCGGTTCTGATTTACTCATGATTTTCTTTTTTTATTATAAGTACAAAATGATGCGATTGGATATGACAGGCTGAAGTATTTACGCTTAGCGTCATACTCTACTACAAATCCACCGTTAATAATAAATGTCCGGTCAGTTTCGATGGCTTCAATTAATAATACATAAGCCCTTCTCTTTAGATAGCTTACGGACGGAACGCACATAACGCCGGACTCATCGATCCGGTGCCTGTACATCCCCACCAGTTATCCTTAATCTTACGGCCAAAGAAACACTGATCACAACCTTGGCCATTTGCAGGGACGGCCTTAATTTTTACACCATCCTTCTCGTATATTTTTTCTTCTTCCATATCTTAAGGTTTTAAGGCAGCCCGGACTCCGGTGCGGATCAGTGGTCGTTTAACACCTTCTCCTTCTCCACCAACACCGCCATCCATGCCCAGTGAATCAGACTGAGTGTCAGGTCGGTAGGCAGCCCCCGGAGTCATTGCCTTATTTATTATTTAAAACACATTCGTTTGTACAGGTTGACCTGCAGCCGGAGCCTTGCTTCCTGCAGCACCTTTCTTTGTGTCAATAGAAGTAGCAGCAGGATTGGTAGTAGGCTGACTCTTAACCTCGCCGGTAGTAGTGTCAACATTATTTGGCACCTCCTCGAATGGAACTGTATCAAGCTCCTCGAGCAGTAGTCCAGACCTGTCTTTCGACAAAGCATTATCAGTGATGACAGCCTCGTCAGTTTCAACAGCCTTGACGAACTCATCAGACATCGGCATATACTTGGCCAGTCTCTTGACAGCCTTAGCCTTTGCCATCTCTTCATAGTCTGTAGCCCATGCGCCGGACGGGGAAGACTTCTGCATTGGTGAACGCATCCTGAGTTTCTCAACGTCATGCTTTGTCAGCACGACAAAGTTGTAACCTCCATCCTTATACCTGACAACAGCATATACATGGGTGAATGCTCCGCGATCTCCTTCTGCCGGGACGTGGATGATAGTCCTGTCCAGACCAAGGGTGTACTTGAACTCGTCGTTCTTGTAAACCGGCTCCGCATATATGTCCATGATCTGACCAGACCTGCGGGCGAGATCAAGGTAACCCTTATCACTTTACCCCAAACTTTACTATCGTATGGGAGTGGACTATCTCTTCAGCCTACGAGTTAGGCTGCGATGCACTTCGACAGGTGGCTGTCCTCCTGCCTACTTCCTTGCGGAATAGTCTCTACACCGTACTTAAAAGTATATCCTTTGATCTGCTTCCATTGTCCTTTTAGGTGGCGATGAATCGCCGATTGACTACAACCTATTGATTGAGCAGCAATAAGGACTGATGGATATTTAATTCCTGTTTCAATACAGATCACTGAGCGATAACGTCCTTGTCCGAATTTATGAGGAACTAAGGACGCTGACTTACTCATTTTGGCTCTTGTTTCGGCAGATGCTTTCTTACCAGTAAGCCCCTTGCTTACCTTTGCTCTGTCTTCTGCCGATCTTTTCTTTCCTTTCCAATAAGCAACCGGATTATTACCACCCTTTGTAGCATTGTATCCATTATTATATGTGTCATACTTTGCTATCCAAAAGATTTCACGATCATTAAGCTGTTCTTTTGTACAGGACTCAAGCCATTCAAATCGGAAGTTATCCCAACCATATTTTTGTACAGCAGGGAATATACGAGTAAACTCACTGCCTTTTCTGAACCCATTACCTGATGTCAGTCTGTATTTATGAGTTTTTTTTCTCCGTAAATAATCTACAGTCTGACCGATATATCTCTTACCGTTCAGGTTATTTATTATACTATAGATTCCGATCTGTTTCATTTTTTACTTTTAAGTCTTGGCACGGTATTACCCAAAAACAATAATCTATTTTCAGAGGGCTTCACCGTTAGCAGGGAATGATCCCCACACCGCTTGCCAAGCGTTCACATCGTTTGCTATATATATTACTATATAAAGGGGCATAACTATTAGGTCTACCCGATCTGAAACTGAACCTGTCCACCATAAGGTACGAAGTAACATTGTCCCAGTGATTCCACCGGACGGAAGCCAAGGATTGAAGCCTGCATTACTGCACCTATAAGTGACGGTGCGGAACACTTGGCGATAGCCTGATTCTTTGTGATGATGGTTGTTGCCATGGCGATCATCCTGTCAACAGACAGATGCTTAGGCAGAGCCATCTCAATCTGGGGACGCATCGAAGCGAGAACATCTCCCACCTCCCTGCTGTTTAGGGTTGCAAGGTTGCCCTGTTTTTTTACCTTAGCCAGAGCTGAGCTAACATTTTGTTTCTGGTTGTCCATAATTTTGGTGCATTTAAGAATTAAAAATTTCTGTTTTGTATTTAAAAAATTCTGATGTTTGTATCCATCGTTTACCCCTCCCTTTCCTGACAGGGTTCAGCCTGCCTGAGTTAACCCCGTTTTCATAGAGGGTGATCCCTATTTCCCGGATCACGTCAGCACTACTGATCAGTGATCCGTATTTATTATAGCACTCAATAACCTGTATCGCAGCCTCCTTTGCGGTCGCTGAAATAATTTCTTATACATCTTTTGGTATCATAATATGTATTTTAAACAGACTACAGTATCTCCGAGGATACAAATATACATATCATTATCTGTAATACATACACTTTTTTGTACTTTTTTTATTTTTTTTTAAACATTTTTTGTAATTTATGTACAAAAGTTTGTAGGATTAGTTATCAGCGTAATTAGGATTATATACTAAATCATCACCCTCAAAAGCAATCCATCTCATTTGATCCAACTCTACTCTTCCTCCATATCTTAATTTAAGTTCCCGCAGAAACCCGTAGTCCGGGGACACCACTGAGTTAAAGACCGTAAGATACGAAGGTATCGAACCGGTCTTTGCTGCATATATAGCACTGACTTTATTAGCTATTGATGTGGTAATATTCTGGGTACGGTCACGAACCGCCTCATTAATGAGCGTGGTTGGATTAATCCCGTCATGCTTTGATATAAAGCGAAGGGCGTTACTGTTGTATATATCCACTGATGTTTTCTTCCTGTCAAATTTTTCCTCCATAGGGATCAGTAGCACTACATCCTTGGAGGGAACAAACACAAACTGTTTCAGGAGGGACAGGTCTGCCGATACAAAATAATCTCCACTTCGGTTTACTATCAGGTCTCTCTTAAGTTTAGTCCCGCGTATCCTTAGCTGATTATCAAAGTAAGCCTGCACTACCACCCACTTCTTCGCCCACTCCAACTCTACCGGGATGGCATAACTAATCATACCATCCACATCCAAGAACGCAAGGTTCATCACAGTCCCCTTACGTATATTGTCAAATGTTTTTGTCATCATGTTCTCCTTTCTGTTTGGGCATTAACCCATTTCTCTTTTTAATTTCTTCAAGTGCTGCTCTGTAGCCATCCTTAAAACCATTATATCTTTCTGAATATACAAGATGATTTGGTCTGTATTTACGTGCAGCCACAACAACTTCAAACTCTTCAGGCAGGTCAATCTCATGTTTTCATGCCGCTACTATTTCAGGGGTTATTACACTAAGCTCAAGTACCTTGTATTTCTTCAGGTCAAGGGTAAAAAATTCTTCAACGTCCTTGCCGTCTTTCCCGATAGTTGTCTCAGAGTACGTTAAGATTTGGTCACTATAATCGACAAGCCTTATTGCATCCTTGCTTGTCTTGTATCCGTACTTGTTTTGATATACCAACCTGTAAAGGTTGTTATTACATCCTATTGCAGTCATAATTTTATAAGATTTTAAGTTTTTGTATTTATGTTTTACATCTTGTTGTTTATAGTCTACGTCAAATAAGACGTTTTAAGACACGATCTTTATCTGGGTAATACAAGAGTACCACTCAGGGGGAGATCGTGTCTCCTACGTCAAATGCTTATTGAAATTTAGGGTATATTCTGAGGAACCTCTTCCAGTACCTGATAACATTTGTCTGGATTGAGGGGAAATTTTATTTTATCTGACTTGATTTTTTCAAGAGCCAGTTGTACTTCTTCTCCCGATCCAATCTTTTCCAAGTCTATCCATAGGTCAAGCACCTTGAAAAACTTTTCCCTTGCTTCCATCATAGATGGCTGAAACGCTGTAGTATTTACCGCACTCATACCTACTGCGGCCAGTATAGCGAGCAGATTATAATCGGGCTGTGATGGTTTGATGTCTGGAACAAACTTCTTTCTGATCTCGGCTTCAATCTCTTTATTGATGGCCTCGTAATCCTGAAGCAGTTCCTTATTCCATGGCTGATCAATTTCAATCAGGTCTTTCTTGGCATGAACTACCATGCAATGACTCTGACTTACCTTGGACGCAAGGGTCTGGTAAACACAACCAACTGTATCAAGCACAAGCATGAAGTACATACGCTTGGCTGTTGGTATTGGTTTCTTCCTTAACCTTGCCCTGAACTGTTGTTTTGTTATCATATAATGCTCACACACACGCTCTTCTATAATATCAAGAACGTCTTTTTTTCTGATCTCCTCATGCTGTTGTAGTAGATCGGTAATGTTTTTACTTTTGTCTGTTACAGTTGTCTTTGTAATATTCATAGCTATTGGTTTTTAAAACAGTTTGTTACTTGATATACTCCTTCTGAAACATAGGTGTTGTGCCTGCTGAATTCTCTCGCCCACTCTTCACTTCTATCACAGAAGATTATTGTCGTATCCATAGTCTCATATCCGTCGTAACTTGTGACGACCTGACATCTCCAACATCCATCCCATTTTTCACAGGACAGCACCAGTGTCAGGATTATAATCCCCAGTGTTCTTGTTATAACCTTCCTCATTACACATCAAACTTTAAGAGGAAGTCTGGGTTAATGATCTTGAAGGAAATGTTTCGGGTATAGTTCCTCATTACAACACCCTCTCTTGGAATCTTAGCAATCCTTGAATATCCTTTTGCATACTCAACCATTGCATTCATATCCGGGAATAGCTTTCTACCTGTGCTGTCAATCACCGGGACTGAATTAAGATCAAGCACTATGCATAAGAAGCTTTGACCTGTCTGATCCATAACCTCAGTCTTCCCGCTGCGGTAGGTCATGGCGTTGAACATAAAAAACTCAGGCTCATCAATCTCATACTTGTTTCCCTGAATCTTCCTGCCTATGATCTCTCCCTGAATTATCAGACCTAAGTTCCATCTGTCACAGTACTTTGTCATCTTCTCCTGAAGGTTCAGCTTCCTTGCTATAGTCCAGTATGAACTGTTGTCCTGCTTGAGTAGCTGAAAGTTTCTGGAGCATACACCGAACAGCCACTTGGGTTGAAGTATCCCGGCCTTGGGGTTACGGACGACAAAGTATGTCGCACTCTGGCCGTCAAGTTTTTCTGTCACAGTGAACGGCAGTTCTCCCCATTTCTCATAGTAATCCGGGAACAACTGGATGCGATCCTCGTCTGTCTTCTTAATGAAGGAAGGAAACGGAACCCTGCTTGGCTTCTTAAATCTGAACAGCAGCCTCCTGTACCATGAGTATCTTTTCAGAAACTTACTCATCCTGCCCCGGTCAATGTCTGCCAGTCTCTCGGTCTCCTTCTTCTCCCACTCAATCTGAGGATCATATTTACGGACACCAAGAAGCTCAGTCATGTCATCACCTTCCCTGAGAATTAAATCCTTATCAGTTGCTTTTAATAAGATGCTTATCGGAAAGCATATTCCCTGACTGACCTGACCTCTGAGTTTGATTGTCTTCACCCTGAACTTGCGCTCACGCATGAATTCAAAATCAGGTTTGTCGGGAAGGATGGAGTCGATCTCGATGTAGACACAAAAGTCTCCCTCCTTGAACTGACCTTTCTGTACCACTACCTGCCATCCAAGCACAGTAGCTACCTCAATCTTGTCTGCATTCTCTATCGGCCTTAGTGCCGTAATCTTTTGTATGCTTGCTAACTTTCTCATAATGTATTGGTTTTAAGTGAACTACCCACAAACTGAAGATTTGTGGGCTTCTTGCTAATTTTCCTTTAAAATGGTGGTTGATCTTTGTCGTTATCAAAACTGAAATTGTAATCTATCACCTGATCTACTGGTGTAGAGGCAAGCCAGTTGCTCTGGTCTTTCCCGGTCTTGTTAAACCTGCCGGACACGTAGTCATATTCCAGTGCCACCGTCCCGGTCTTGCCAAGGTTTTTATATTTAACCTTCTGGAAATAAATGTCTACGTTATTGGTCAGCTCGTTGTTCTCATCACATCTTCTGTGTACTGTGATGCCGTAGTCAGTCTTGTTGAAGAAGTTACTACTGCCGCTGATGTCATAGAGACTGGGAACTTCAAATGTCCCATTGGCATTCTTATTCATCTTCCGGGGATGGGCAACAAGGATTACCAGTACGTCATTCATCTTTGCAAACTTGATGAGCTGATCCAGAAACCTGCTGATGTACTGTGTTTCTGAATCCCTGTACTGATGCTCAAGCTTGTTGTATGGATCAATAACCACAACCTTCACACCCCTTGTCTTGACCAGAACCTTTGCTGAATCAACGATGGTCTTGACGGTGAAGTCATCCTCGTCCATGATGTAGAAGAAATTACTGCGGGCGTGTTCATACACCATGTCCCACTCAATTTCTGTGGATGTATTCTTGCTGAACTTTTTCCCGATAAGCTTTTCGTACAGCTTTGCGTAGTGATACTTCAGCGGGTAGTTTTCAGGGGTAAAGTATGCGGCTTTCCATCCATGCCTGATGTTAAGCTTTGTCACAATGTAATCCACGAACTCACTCTTCCCCATCCCGGGTATCCCTGTGACTATAGCCAGTCTCCCGGTCTCCCATGTCACATACTCATCGATGTATGACTGGCCGATATCCTTCCCGGGTTGAAGACCGTTCTCCCACAGGTCTCTTGCTTCAGCGTAAATATTACTGATCTCTACCACACCCTTTACAGGAACCGGCTTTGCGTTTGGTATCACATCCTGAATGTCAGCTCCGTATTTCTGGAGAAACTCATTGGCATCCTTACATTCCTTGAACGATACAGTGAAACACTTGTCGGCACCCAGTCTGCGGATCAGCTCTGATCTTAACTCAATGCCCTTGGTATCCTGATCAGTTGCGATGTAGATTTTATTGATGGGCGCAAAGAGTTCAATGCAGTTATCCAAGTACTCAAGGTTCTTGTTTGCTCCGTTGGGTACAGAGATCACGTTATCCCATCCTGCTTCAACAAATGTCAGTGCGTCCATCTCACCTTCCACGATAATAACCTCGCTGTTTGTCTTAAGGCAGTCGATGTTCCAGAAGATAAGCTCAGCACCGGAGACAAGCTTGAAAGATTTGTCTGCTCCCCGGTATTTTATGTTCACCAGTTTACCATCCATGAAGTACGGGAAGCACATAACCTCCACCTCCTTGCCGAACTGGGGCATAAACTCCCTGTCAGAATAAACCTTCATCTTATTCAGGGTGACCTGAGATATCATCCTTCCCTCAAAGTATCTCACCGCTTTGTCGGTAAGTGAGGTAAGGTTCTTCCACTGAGGGATGATGTATTGCTTGACATCATGGGGTCTGTACTCAAAGAAGGTTGCTTCACAGTTATGGCAGTATCCTCTCAGGTGATCCTTATCCCAGTTCATACACCTGTCCGTTTTCTTCTTCCGGTTATGGCTACATTCAGGACAGGTGGTACGGGTACCCTGAGTCGGGGGATCGTAGCTGTAAATTTTCTTAGTGTTGCTTGATTGGATTTTCATATTACCATTTTACTTAATATTACCATTTCATAGGTGGTCTGTCACTTTGTTTTTTGTTTTGAAACTTATTTTCCATAATCTTAATGAAGTTGTTGGGTGACATTATCCAGTCAAAGTCTGCTTTCCATGCCTTATCATTCATACCGTTTAAGAAACTACTCTCACCTGCCATACGAATAATTGCAATAACTTTTTCCAATCCATATTCCCCAACTCTTGCATTCATTAATCCTTTTCGTTGTTTATTTACAACTAAAACCTTATTCATCTTAGGACATAGTTCATGGTAATTATCTACTATGAATTGGTAGTTAATTACATTTACATTATCATCTTCATTTTCATTTTCATTTTCATTTTCAGCACTTGCTTTAATTTTTGCTTTAGCATTTGCTTTAGCATTTGCTTTAGCAAACTGAGTGATGATTCCTCCCTTCCTTCCAGACTCTGCCCTCTTAATGCTTATCTCATTATCAGCAACCATGCGCTTCTGAATCATTTTATCTCCGGTAATTGATAGAACTTTTTCTGAGGTAAGTTCTTCAAGTGCCTTTAAGATTACCCTTGTGGGATACGGTAGATGCTTTGTTAATTTTTCAGCAAAATTTTCAAGTGGCTTATCACTTTGCTTGTCGTTTTGCTTAAGCAAAATCGTACCATATTCCTCAGACTTATGCATGATGCACATGATGCGTATATAAACTCCGTTTGCCTCGGCAGAACACTCGTTTAACTTCTCATCAGTGAGGAAATCCTGCACATAAAGAGGCAAATACGGCTGATCTCTTAATGCCATAAGTTATTGTCTTAAATATTTGTCAATTACTGCCTTGGCTTCATCAAAGCCGCATACTATCGTAGCAAAATAGCCACGCTTATTAAGCTCATTAAGCATAGTGTATTGCTCTGATATGTGAGGGTCTGTGGTTACCGATCCATCCTTCAGCCACACCCTTGTACCTTCGCGTTTAAGCTCAAGCAGAAGGGCATTATACTGGATGGTTTCTCCATCCTTAATTACGATCTTCGGCTCAAGGATTATCAGGTCTGGTACTCCATTACCTGATCTCATCTTCTTCATCTGGATTGCCACACCTATACTGACACGAATTCCAGACATATCTGAGGTGAAGATCACAGACGGGTATTGCATCCGCAGGTAGTCACACACTGCGAGGTGAAGATTTTTTTCCTTTGCCATGGTTAAATGTTTTTGCTGATGTAATCGGCTATCTCTTTGGCACTTTCGGGACTCAGAAAGATTTCGTTGTAGTATATCTCCCCGGTGAACAGGAATTTTATCCTGCGCCAGAAGTTATGCCTTACCGGTGTGTATTTAAACTGTACAAAACAGAATGTTTTTTCAGAATCATAATACTCTACAGTCATGACCTCTGATCCACATTCACACATTACTGCTGTTTGCTTTATCATGGTTAACTTTATTTTACTGTGTCAAAAAGTGTTGACAGAAACGATTTGCTTCTTACATTCCTTAGTTCAAGGAGGAATGAGTAATCAGCTTCGGCAATAAGCTTTGTTCCTTCCTGTATTGCCACTGATATACTCATCCCCCTGATTCTTTTACTACCAAGAGCCACCACCTGATCTATAATTTTGTCGAACCGGTTCATAACCCTGACTCTCATGTCGGTAACCCTTCTTCTCTCCCTCAGATATTGTGATACTGCATCGGGATTCCGGGGATAATGGCCGTCAACTGATATGACATCCAAACTATATGTGCTACTGACTCTATGGCTCATAGCTTACTGATTATGGATTCGTAATACCCTGTATCCGTTTCCCTCCTTCTCATACCTGTCGTACAGTTCGGGATGTTCGGCCTTGAAAGTCTTGCTGTCAAACATGGTTCTCCCCTTCTGGAACTTGAAGGTTGCTATCTTCTCTCCCATGTAGGTGACGGTTTCATTGTCGCCCATCAGTATCTTGAGCTGATCTTCCTTCTCCTTAAGGTTGGTCTCATGATCCTTAACTCTATCTCTCAGCACAGATATCTCCCTGACCATCTCAACAATACTGTCAGTTGCCTCCAATGCTTTGCCATCAACATGAACCGGATAAGCCCGGGAGACATCATCTCCGCTGTTAACCTCCGGTGGTATGTTGGCATAGACATTGTTGAACATGAAGTCACAGGCGGCGTTAAGACCTATGTCAAACAGCTCCTGATTAAACTCCACGTCGATGTAGTCAAACTCAAGTGAGCCGGACAGCCATGCTATCACGCCCTTGTGTATTCCTGACAGTCCCATGTAATGATTAACCTGTACAACCCACGTATCCGGTACGGTGTCGCGAGTTACCTGCATCCGGGTGGTTTTGATCTCAACGATCCTCTTGTCTTTGAAGTGCAGGCCATCATCTGCTGTGCCTACAATAGCCCATGCTTCCCGGTCAGGTGATCCGATAATGAACGGATGTTCGTTGTGTTGGTAGACATATGTTAAGTTGGTGTCGGGATCAATCTCCCATCCTACCTTCTTGCTCAGCCACTCAACTATTGCAGGTTCAAGAATCTGGCCGCGCTCCGTACTCGCATTACCGGTGAACGGAGGAACCTTGCCGGTCATCTGTTCCCATAGCTTGTATGGCGTTTCGTATTTGTTCAGGCCAAGGAGGGTAGCTATACTGCTACCCCCGATCCTCTGCTCCCTGTACGACAGCCACTCTTCGGTGGTGTCGAACTTAATTTTCTCAGCTATCTCGCTCATAGTTACTTCGTTAAATCGATCACGTTTTTAGGAGTTACCTTCATGGTGTCGAACTCTATTAACACAATCCTGTCTCCTTCGACTTTGAATAACTCACTACCCTCAGTTCTGCGGAATATCTTACGCCCCAGTTCTATGGCCGTCTTTTCATTCGCAATAGCTATCTCGGCGTTCAGCTTTTTTCTTTTTGCCTCCTTCTCTGCCTGCTCTGCTTCCTCCTTTGCTTTCTCAGCATTAGCCTGAGCCTTGACTATATTGTTAACAAGTCTCTGGACGTATTCAAGGTCTACCTTTGAAGGTCTTGTCGTCGGGGTATCCTGTGAAACTGTCGGCTCGGGACGATCTATTAACTTATAGTGCGTTATCCCTTTGTTCCTTCTCCAGTATTCTAACTGATACCGGTAGTATTTTTTTGCAAGGGCTTCGATATCAAACGTCCCTTTACTGGCCACATTCAGCTCTCCATATATAGGGGGGGTTCCGCGGTTAAGTCCACGTTTAACGGTACATATAATCACCTCATTGTCTCTCAGAAATCTGGTGATTAACCATGAATGTCTTCTCATTAATTCGCTGACTCTTATTGTTGAATTAGCTTTGAGATCAGCAATAATGCTACTGATTTGCTGAGCATACTCTTTTGTTTTTTGTCTCTCGTTTGCGTACATTTTGTTTGATTTTTTGGTTTAACAATTACTAATTGATGTTTGCAAATATACAACAAATGTATCAATAAACAAAATGTTTTTTATTATATATCAGCTTTAAACATTTTTTGGGAAAGATAATCCTTTGGAGTGATGGATATTTCTGTTGCTCAATAGGAGAAGCAAGTCCAGAAACAATTAGGAAATATATTGAACAACAAGGTTAGTGCCTTACATCCCATAGGCTAAAGACCTATGGGTTTTCGGCACTTAAATATAAAAATTTTTTTATTATTCCTCTTTTTCAAGAGCAATATTGTGTCCCATAACAACCAGTACTCTGAGTAAGGTTGATAGTCTTGGATCGCGCTTACCTGTGATGAGCCAACCGATCTGCTCCCGGCTCACGCCAGATGCCTCGGCCAGTTTTGTCACAGTAAATTTGTTATCCTTAAGATAGTTCCTGATGTATGTACCAAGGATAATCCTGTTGATCTTTACCCCTTCTTCGATAAGGGATTTGTTGTCACCGCTCATAATCTTTTCTCTGTATTAATAATTAATTTTGTTCCCTGAAAACTGTCTGCAAGAAACATGACAGACCATAGCTCAAGGGGATGCCCTTCATGTACTCCGCAGAACCCCTTCTTAGCCAGTAGTTTCGCATGACCTTCCGGTGTAGTCCGGCTGATCGGGTCATGATAGATCATAACAATATCTCCCTTCATGGTTCTGGTTAGTTAAGGTCAGACAGGGATGGTTTGTCATCCTCGTCTTCAAGGTCATTTATAATCCCCAGTATCCTGTCGCGTACTTCCCTGAGCATCATCCCTTCCTTTGTCACTGTTATGGCTTTGATAAATTTACCTGCCTCAGTGCGGAAGAAGTGAACCCTTCCACCGGGAACACTATACTCCAGTTCCACAACAACGACACCCTTCATCTCTCCAACATTAGGGTTGCAGAGGCAGAAGTTCTCGGCATCAGTCATGAAGTCAAGTACACTGGTTATCGGAGGAACAGAAAGGTCAAGGGATTTTTCAAGCAATCTCTTTACCCTGACTGATCCTTCGGGAACATCATCATCCCCGTTATAATCCTCGTCCGGTGATACCATAGCGCACACAACCTCCCTTAATTCATAGCCATCCTTAAGACCGAATGCAGCCTGTAGGTTCAGTGATATTTCATGGTATGTAACATCACTCATTTCCTTGATAAACTCTTCTCTTGTCATGATAATAAAAAATTAATTGGTTAGTTATTTGTTTCTTGTTGCGTTAATAATCTGGATACCTGTGAATGGCATGATGATAAACAGCCATATGAAAAGCAGATACTGGTATGTTTTCCAGTCAAACAGGAACGGGAAGGTGATCACCAGTCCCATAAACACTGAGCCTATAATGCCTATGATCAGGCATATAACAACTGTGATTGATTTAAGATTTGATTTCATGTTTTATGTTACGTTAAAAAGGTAATTCATAGTAGTTGATAAACCGAACGAGGCCATACCATACGTTCATGATGGTATTGTCTCCGGTGATCTCAATGACTGGCGCACCATCATCCTTGAAGATCAGAAATGAATCTTCCTTGATTGCGTAGGTAAATCCTCGTTTATTGATCTCTCTTAATACAGGAAGCATAAAATCAACAGAGTCATGAAATGGAAGATCGGCCAAATCATAGCCAATAAACTCTTTAATCTGCTTATTCCCAGACTCAATCATGATCCCATATTCCTTTTGTTCTCTCTTATTCATATCGTTGATTGTTAGGTTATTAAATGAATTGTGAACAGGGCAGGAGTCGAACCTGCATCTCTATGATAATAAATATCCAATAGGCTCTTCCGATTGAGCTACCCGTTCATTCGACCAACAGGACTGAGCGTTTGTCACGTTCACAGCCTGCTGTGCCAACCTGCCAAGGACACCTGCTTGTCGGTGATTACTTTTTGCAACCTTGGGTCATTGATTGGTTAGGTCTGACAGATGATGCGTCTTGCCTCATTATCTCGTGGGTTTTTCTTAGTGTGACCCGATTGCCACACCACCACCTTTTTAGCCTGCATCCGGTCTGCTACCGGCAGGTTATGCGGTAACCTGCAACAGAACCATGTGAGTTATCAACTCACTTCTCATCGTGAAGGTAAGTCGTCACTATCCGATGATTAATCGGAACGTATTTTTGATTATTCATCATCGTCTTCTTCATACCAAGCTAAGAACCTGCCATCCTTATTTGCCTTAATAAAGTCCACAGACTCAGAGTAATACCCATTTGATTCCCCGATCCACCGGATAGTTACATAACCTTTGATGGTCGCAAACTTGTAAAACGTCCATGTCGATGTGCCGTAGTCGTTATGCTGTCTTGGATTTACGGTTTCTTCAGCCTGAAGAAGAGGTGATCCGATAAGATCAAGGAGATCACCTTCTATATCCCCGATCCAAACACTCTCACAGCAGTCCTGCATATGATAAAGCTTGTACTTCTCACCCTCTCTGGTGGTGAAAATTATTTCCCTGTTTTTGGCAATCTCAATGCCGCTAAGGATTTTGCCTAATAAAACTGATACACTCATATCTCTGATTATTAATTGGTTTAAAAAGAAAAGCCCTATATTTCAAGGGCTTTTATAAATTCATCTGCCGCATATTGTGACAGGCATGAACCGGAGTCGATCATGATCACATCCTTTCGCTTCAGGTTCTCCTGATCTTCCGGCAGTCTTGACTCTGCAAACCTGATCGGACTGGCAGTCCCAAGATATTTGATCAACCTGAAATGCTTTGCATAGTACAGGAATCCCCAGTGTCTGAAGAACCAAGGACTACACACTGTTGATATCAGCGACATATTCAGGGGCGCATTGTAGTTTTTAATTGTGATGTCAAGAGCCAGTTTTGAATGCCCGGAGTCCATCATACTTGATCTGAGACATACAGTGACCTTAACTCTCACGCCCTGATCCTCAAGCTGATCAATAATCCGGCAGGCTGTATAAGTCTTCCAGAGCATTGCCTTATAATCAACAAAGCCTGATTCATTAAGCTTTACCTTCACTTCAACAAACCTCCCCTGCTGACTGTCGCCTGATGTTTTGTATCTTTTGCGCATACAAGCCATGCCCTCGTAATATCTCTCCATGCTCATATCATCGCCATCCTGATCATCCCACCTGTAGGCAAACTTCACTCCACCGCGTCTGATATTCAGTTCCGGTAACATCCTGAGTACTTCAAGACCTTCGGGATAGCCAAACTTATACTTCTGGATATCGGCTTTGTTCATGCCCATAAATTCAGTGTTACTGCTATTATCAGTGAGGATATAATCTTTGATCATACCCTTTGATCCTTCACATTTCTCCTGCTCAGTCGGCAGGTTCAGTGCAGTAAAGAATTCATCCACCGAATCGAAAGAATCAACGAACCATCTTGATCCGTTGATAGTTCTCCATTCTGATCTTCTCATAACTAATTGATTTTAAATTTGTGGGGAGAGCAGGAATCGAACCTGCATTGTTGTACACCATCGTAATCCTGATAACGTATTTATGATTGAAGACCGATCCACCTTAGTGTCGTTGTCCAGAGCATAATGCCATATTATCATTCATACAGCGTCTACCATTTCGCCATCTCCCCTACCTTTCAGTATGGCAATGCATGATTCATTGCCAATGCCTTTTCTTCCTCAGTCCAGTTGACGATCAGCCTGAGCCTCCAATCTTTAAACTTGCCGTTTTTCAGATTTTCGCCCTGAATCATCATCCTCGTACTGGCTACCCTTCTCAGATTGTGCTTATTGATCAGGTCTCTGAGGTTCAGAACGTATGCCCTGACTTCATCATCGAACCTACTCTCATACTTGTCTGAGTAAGATACATTGATGATCCCTCCCATAAACCTGTCAATAGTTGCCGCATCTAACTGCATATTAGCAACATACTGCCGGTCTGCGCCATCGCCATAGGTGTTTGACGTTGCAATGATCACGCAGTCAGGATGCCTTTCAACCACTCCCGTAGTTGTGGTGATCTGACCGTTTGCCAGAGCGGCATTTGCAACCTGAGCGACTGCAGGATCAAGGGCTGTAAATTCATCCAGAATGATTACCGATGGCTGACCAAATGCACCTGCAAACGGAGTAGCCTCGCGTTCTGGATACTTGTAGCCAAGAAATTCAACTGCTGATGTCCCCAGACCACATGAGATAGTCGTACAGGGAACGTCAAGAATCTTTGCCACATTCTTTGCCATGGTGGTCTTACCCGATCCGGCCGCACCAACCATCCAGAGATTTCTGATGCCTGACTTGATCATTTTGATCATTTCATCTTCAACCGGATCATTTTCGGTATCCTGTTCCTGCTCCTGTTCCTGCTCCTGCTGATCACCCTGTTTTGAGTCGTTCTGGGATTGATCTGGCTGACCCTGATCTCCGGTATCATCCTGATCCTGATTGTCCGTCTGATCCCCGTTTCCGTCAGTTTTCGGCTGTTTCTTGGACTGACGTTTCTTCTTCCGATCCTTCTTCTGATCCTTCTTCTGGTCATCCTTCTGCTGATCCTGATCACTGTCAGACTGACCGTCATCAGACTTTTGATCATCATTAGAATCTTTCTGATCATCAGACTGATCATTACCAGACTGACTGTCTTTACCGTCATCCTTACCGTCATCTTTACCGTCGTCTTTACCGTCATCTTTCTGATCCTGATCCTTCTGATCATCGTCATCAGCCGGATCGTTCTGGTTCTGACCACCTTTGGTCTTTCTCTTCTTCTTCTGATTAGTCTTTTGATCATCAGGCTGAGAATCGCCATCGACATCATTAACCTGAATGTCCCCGTCATAATCCACCGACGGAACATCATCATTCTTGTCGATCGGATCAACGCCCATTATCGGAGGCTTCCGGTCATCATCCTTAGTCTTTTCAACGTCAGGAAGTAAAGGGAACGGAGGCTTTGAACCGTCATCCTGCTTCTGGGCAGGTTTCTGGTGATCCTTATTCCACTTCATTCTGAAAAACAGACTCTGGGATGTCCATTCAGGAAACCATACTTGGACAAAATCTTCAATCAGACCTGCATACTGCTTCTTCTGATCTCCCATGGATGCGTTCCATGAAATGCAGGAATCGATCAGGACTGATGCCTGTTTCAGTGTTGGTGGTGGAATCCTTTCAGGCTCCCAGAATTTCAGACCTGTGAATTTCCACAGGTACCCACCTTGCTTGTAGGTTAATGCTCCTGTCTTGGAGTCTTTTGCTGATGCGAAATCAGCTCTTAATTGTGAAATTGGTTTCATATCGCGTTAAGGATTTGATTTCATACGTGACTGTGAACGAAGCCCCATGCATAGATGAGGCTTTGCGGTCTTTCGCCGCAATGACTTAGGGTCACCGTAATTATGCTTCGCTGATCAGTAATAGTTCATTCCTTTTACAGGAGACTGACCTTTTACAGGAGACTGAACCGTTATTACTCAGAGCAACTCTGTACCTGCTTGTCCTGACCTTGGTTACGTATCCGATACATCCGGCATGACGGCCATTAATGATCTGAACTGTGTCGTGTAACATGATAAATGATCTCATATCGCAATGGTTTTAAATTGGTTTTGAACCGGACAGGGAAATCGAATCCCTGCCTGCTCTATAGTCCGGTTTTAATGTCTTAGGACATTTTTCGTCTTTCCATATGAGGAGAAAAGATGCCCCGAAAAAGAGACTCACAGGTCATTTGCAACTAACCTGCTGACAATGTTTTAATAATCCTTGCAAAGGATTGTATGTTCATGATTTTTGGTGCAAGCTTCTGTCGGATATGCCTTGCTCCACTGATTTGTACGAGTATCTACAGGATTGTTATAGATCACGATTCCTGCAATGATTCCGATGGCCAGAACAACTATGGCCAGAAATGTCGATTTTCTCATGGCGGTTAGTTGTTACGTGAGTAAGTATGAAACCTGTCGATGTTATTGTAGATAACATCAGTCAGTGACCAGTAATGACCAGTCCATGTGTATTCCAGACCATTGATGATCCTTTTTTCACCTTTCCGGTTAACTTTTAAAGCTTTACGGATTTGATCGATTATTATTCCCATGATTTCAAAGTATTTGGTTAAACGTTGTAGCGGGAAGAGGATTCGAACCTCTGACCTTTGGCATATGAAACCAACGAGCTGTCCACTGCTCCATCCCGCTGAGGATGATTTAATTATCCAGTCTTATTCTTAACTCCCTGACCACTCTCAGAGAGATATTGTTATTCCTGACATGGCCATAAGTGATCCTTTCACCATGTAACCAGTTGTCAAATGGTGATCTGGCATAAGCTTTCAGAAGGTCTTCACGATATTCCTCCAGACGTTTGATTTCTTTGGTCAGAAGTGATTTCTGTGCCTTAACTGATTTGCAGTTGCTGAGTATTTCCTGATAATCCTGAACTACTTCATCTCTGGTAATAGCTTTCATAATTTCTGGTGTTTGGTTGATGTTAATTGTGAGGGGATGCAGTCGCGAACTGCCGTAAGTCATCCGTCCGTTTGGTTTAGGATAATGGACACTATTTCCCCCCTGTCATTCTATTCCGGCCGTTTGGGAATGATCTGAATTTTTCAGTATTGCTACTTACTTCTGTTCAGACCAGACGATCCACAGACTGAAGCTTATCACTTCACTGCCGGTTACCTCTGCTATGTATTCATGATTACTTATGGTATCTCAGTTTCACTGCCTGAGCGCATTCTCCAGATTATCGGACTGAAACCGTTATCTGCTGTAATCCGCATTCCGATAGCTTTTATTTTGATTCGGAGACTTCAACCGATCCGCGTATTTAAGGTCTGCGACCGACATCCTCTCTGGTGTTTCAGGACATTGCCTGAACTCTTTTGCATGACTTAGCGGCCGTTACATTAAGATGTATAGGCGCATACATTATTAGTTGAACCAGTCGGGAAAGAACGTATTCGATTGAATCGAACGATACAAAAGTATGTATAATATTTGAATTGACAAAATAATTTGACGTATAAATAATTGATGGTACATCTTTATGTAACTATAATGCCCATAAAATGCGAACATCCGTAAAATGTTAAAATTTGAGAAATTTCCGTCGAGCGCGAGACTTAAATCTTTTTATAGACTACTTGTTAAGTACAAATCATAATCTATATTAATTACTATTATCAGAATAGTTATCTATTATTATAACATACTCTAACAGTCTTAAATTAGATACTACTATTATATATTATATATATATACTATATTACTCTATAATTCTGGTGGGATATTAGTACTATTATAGAATTAATGAATACTATAGAATACTTTACTTATCTATTATAAGAGTATATGAGAATAGTATTTAAGATTAAGAGATTACTATAATAAGTACAAGTAGATATAAGTAAGAGAGAGGAGAATGCAAAGCCCCAAAAATCTGTTAAAAACCATCCTCACGATGCCCGGAGACCAAAAGAAAACCCCCATTATATGAGGGTTTCCGATGTTTTTGTTATGTAAATCTAACTCTACCAGATGATCATTGTTTCTTATTGTGTTTATTCTCCCTGTTACTGTCAATAGTATTTGTCAACATGGAGAGCGCGTCAGCTAACGCATGAATATAACCCAGACACATTGATAATGCTTCCCTGTATGTTACTCCCAGATCATTTATTGCAATCTCAATGATCTTGTCAAAGCCCTGTGTCTCCTTACCTTTTAATATATGAGGATCAAGTACAGGGAATCCGTATCGCTCTATATATATCTCCATAGACTTGGCCATAATATATTCAGTATTAACGTTAAACGATGCATCAGGATCAAGTCTCCCATGCTCTATTACCGGAGTTATTGGCTGAGCGGGATGTCCAAGAAGTTTGTCAAAGGCAAGTAGCACTGCTTCAATGTATTCCCGATCAGTCAGGTTATACTTCACCTTGCTGTCTGCAAAGATTGATAATACTTCCTCCTGAGTGTTTATGCATTGATTCTCACTACAGTTATCGCAGTTACTGGCGCATCTGTCAATAATGTTTGTCACGTCTTGCTGGATACCTTTATATGCATATGTGAATTTCTCATCGTCCGTTCCCCTGTGGAATGCCGAATGCCTGACCTCATGGTTTTCTAAACCTCCGGTCTTACCTTGTTTGTCTGTTATCTTTGTCATGCTATACCTTATTATATATGTGTGTGATCCTGTGATGCTTACGTGTTATGTGCGCGACGTTGTGCGCCTGTGAAGGTCATGGGCAGGGTGACGTACCCCCTGTCGAATAGGATAGAAAGTAACTTTCGTCCGAACCCTATTTTTAAACCCCATTACTCATCCTTCATTAGTGGAACTACAAAAAACAGTATGAACATTAATACAATCAGGATGGTGATGATAAAATCTATCCATCCGTTTGCTGACAGGTCTCTTAATGGAACGTCGAGTTCTTCGTTATGACCACAAGCTGCCAGTCCTATTAGAGCTATAATAGCCCACCAGTTAATTTTCTTTCTCATGATACCCCCCTTATTCAGTTAGAATCGTTTTCAATTTTTTTAAAGACCATATTTTCAAACCCTATTCGATTGTAATTGCCTTATCTATATGCACTTCCCTGATCTGGTTATCGGTACAGGCTACGACGAGATATGTATCTCCGAACAGGCTCTTGGTTGTTCCTATAACTTCTCCCTCATGGTCTGTTACCATATAGTCCGTGAAGCCTGCGTAGTCTACGAACTTCCTTGTTCTCCATTTTACGCGTGTCATAGCTATGGTGTGTTATTCCGGGCGTGGCTGGGGAGGTCTTACATCGATCTTCCAGAACAGTTTACATCTGTCCTTGTCTTTCTCGTAGGGTACTTCGCTCATATACGCCTGCCAGTGTGGATTAACCGGTGCGGTAAAGCGGTAACATCTGTCTTTTTTAGGACAGCCTTCTCCTGTACATTTACTTATGTCTGCCATAATTGTTTGGTTTAGTTGTTATTTGATATCAGCGTATAGTTGTATGTTGTTTACATTGCCGCCGGTGCGGTACTTGCCGAACTTCTCCTCAAACTCTGCTGCTGCGTCGTCGTCATAGAAACCAGACTCATATACTTTGTCCAGTAGGATGATGAAGTCATGAAGCATTTTATTTGGTATTACATACCAGTTGCCTGCATCGTCCATCATAGCCTTGACCTTTTGTAGAGGTGGGTTGTTTTTAAATACAATAACACCACTGTTTTTCTGCCACTCCTTCAGGAACTCTTCAGGGGTTACTCCGGGTGGTATGTCTGACAGGTTGATAAGGGTTGGTTGATCCTTAAGGTTCTCGAGTGGTTTAATTTCTTTTGCCATGATTGTTGGTTTTGTTTTTAATTGAATACCGTACATATTCTGCTACTGTAGCGATGTATGCCGTAAGGGCTGTGAGTGCGATAATGATTGCAAGTGTCTTCATTGGTTTTACTTTTTTGGTGGCCATAACTGATCAATGATTGTTATTATCAGGTCTGCGATTATAAACACGTATGCTGCAAAAAATGCGTATGCTATGATTGTGGGGATGATGTTCACTGTCCCTCCCCGTTTGATTGTTTGTATCCTATTGTTTTCTTCTTGGCTTTGGTAAAAAACTGGTGTTCTGTCAGCCATACTGTCATCTGTTCACCTTCATAGAAGTATGTGATCTCGTAGCTTATAGCTTCATATCTGAGGACAACTGCTGTTATTAATCCTTCAATACTCCCGACAATCGTTATTACCGGGACTCCACATGGAAATACTCTTACTCCCTCTTTCATTTAACTGTTATTTAAGTACTACCCAATCTTCTGCAACAAGGTCTGATGATGATGCTGTCCATGGGACAACTGTATCATCTGCTGTCTTCATGTAGAAGTATGGCAGCCTTACATATGTCTCATCTCCCCTAAGTGTTGCGATCCTGTTTGCGGGATAACACAGGGCGATCCACATCCCTTTTCCGTTCCACCCTGTACGGGCGAGCCTCCTGCCCCTTTTCAACCATGTTAATGCTTCTGAGAAATCCATGTTTGTTTTGGTTTTTAAAAGAAGCCCCTACTGGTTATCACCTTTCACTCTGCTCTTATATGCGAGTCGGTGCGTTCGGGGCTTCAGATTAGTTAATACTAAGCCCCTGGCTCTCCCACGATACCTTCTTCAGTTATTACCACATCCAGAGAATCCTTCGCGTAAATAGTGTATGTGCCTGCTATAAGGTTCTCAAACAAGCCACTTGCCTGATAATTCACTCCATCAATGCTGTATGTGAAGGGGGCGTTTACTCCTACTGCTGTAGCAGTTATGCTTCCGTCACTGCCACCATTGGTAGTACAGTCTGTCTCTACAAGAGTAAGGGTGGCATCCGGCTCACCTACTGTAATCTGTTCGGATGTTACTTCCTCGTTGTCATCCTTGGCGTATACAGTATAAACTCCTGCCTCAAGGTTCTCGAACAGACCAGTGGCCTGATACGTTATCCCGTCAAGGCTGTAGGTGTAAGGAGCTGTTCTTCCTGCTGCAGAGGCTGTGATAGTCCCGTCTGTCCCTCCGTAGGTTGTGCAGTCTGTCTTCTCAAGCGTCAGGACATAAGGATCATTCAGATGGTATTCGTATTCAGCCACATAGCCATTGGCATCCTGTGCCTTAACATCATACACTCCCGCCGACAGTCCAGTCCATCTTCCGATCAGGTATGCGTCACCCCAGTCCATGTCAGCCTCCGGCTTCATCCAGTACTGTATCGGCAGCTCTCCATCCTGAAAAGTCATACTGATAACTCCGTCATCACCGCCAACAGTTGATGGTATGACACAGTCGATTTGCGGAATAAGCTCTCTGCGCCTTATGTCCGGCTCGTCAAGAAGGGTGTCACTGGCAAACTCTCTCATCACCATATTGACAGACCACTCGTCATAAGTGATGTCCACCTTGTAGTAGTCATCATAGAACTCATCGGCATCTTCTATAGTCTTATGAAGTATGTCGACAAAAAACTTTCTCAGGTCAGACTTAACCTTGGCCGCAATATTCATCCCGATAACAAATCCCTTGAATGTCTTGGCGTCTGCAGGGGTATTGCATATTGCGCTTAAATAATCTTTATAAATAGCTCTTTCCATTTCTTCGTATGTTTAATGTTATGATCCTGTAACAGCTATAGTGTATGGTATCGAGACACCTCCATAGCCGTTTATGTCTTTGTAGTAGAGCTTATACATCCCGACAGGGAGACCTAAGAACTCAACTCCGGGCGCAGCAGGTAGCGGTACCCAGTCGCTAACAGGCTCCCATACATCAGGAGTAATGCGCGAGTACAGCCTTACAAAATGATCATTCACAAAACCGCCGTCAACGGCAGTGATCTTGCCATCAGACATCCCGGCACCTGATACATTGGCAGGGGTAACAGTCATAGAACCAACTCCCGGGAGTACAAGCGTTGCATCTTCTGTTTCCGGGATGATGTCATATATACCAATCTCTTCATCCACAGTAAAATACTTATGGTAGTGAAGCAGGGCGTCATTGTCAGTCAACCCGTTCTTACCAAAGACCTGCTTAAGCTTGGCTCTGATAACAGGGGCAATAGCAGTACCTACCTTGAATCCGGTAAATACTTTCCCAAATTCTGTCTGGTTAGATAAGATAACCAGATACTGTATTAATGCTGAATCTTTAAACATCTCTTAATGTTTTTAAATGTTATTCACCTGCAGCGATATTGACGGTAAGAGAGAATGTTCTTTCCTCGTCGTCAGTAACGGTTACAGTATGGTTGCCATCTGCCAGACCGGTGAATACGCCAGTTGCCTGACCGGTGCCTGAGTCAATGCTGTATTCATAAGGCGCAGTACCTCCGTAAGCGACAACCTCAAGTGCGCCATTATCAGCACCTGCTACACTCTCGTCAGTCTTGCTTTGAAGCTTCAGAAATACAGGGGTGAAGATGAACTCAACAAAATGATCATCCTCGTTGTCTGCTTTGAAAAACTCTTCAAAATAAGAAAGGGCGGCAGCCTCGCTGAAGCCAAGCTTATCCTGAATATACTTCGTCACTATTTCTTTTGCTCCTACGTAAAAGCTTTTACCACAGGAGAAATAGCCAAGCCATTCATCGCTGACCTTTGGGATGTTAGGCAGGAGTCTTATAACCTGCTCAACTAATTGTTCATTAATAGTATTCTTCATTGTTCTTGTGTTAAAGTGTTAATAATTAATTAATTATCATCTTATATTAAATTAAGACTATCTTATTGTTTTATTGATATATCTGCTACGTCTGACTTCCAGAACTATATCTCTCAGGTAGGTTGTTGACCTGTACTTCCCTGCGATCACTACTATCGCTTCGCGGAAGCTCATCATAGCCCTGTTTACGTATGGGTTGTTGAAATCCCCCGGCTTCTGTATCCCAGTGATAAAGTTCCAGTTCCTTCCATCCACTGAGCCGTACATATACAGCCCTGTGATCCTTTCATCATCCGTATCTATGCTTGCCTTAACACCAAGCCTCTCAAGCTTCGACAGGTTGTCAAGGTAGATAGGACGGGTGATGATAAGCGTTTCAACAGGCACCGCATCCTCTGCAGTGATGTCTACTATATTGTTGCCGTTTGTTACCCCGTAAGTGTTGGGATAATCCTTGATGAAGTACTGGAAGGTCTCGGTTATCTTCGTCCAGACGTTATTGACAAATGAGTACACATATGAGTAGTCGTAGTTGTTGTTACTTACGATAAGCTCGCGGTTCTTCTGGTCGTATCCTATATGCGCTACACTTGAGTTGTTCTTCAGGTATAATGCAAAGTCGGTCTCTGACAGTGAGTTACGTAGATGAACGAGCTGAGGGTGAGCAAGATATGTGTTTATCAGCTCTGACTTGGTTGCTATCGGTGAGGCATAGTCACCTCTTAATGGCTGACTCAGAAGTATGCCGTCCCCTCCATTAAGCATTATAAGACCTTCGCTTGTTGAGAAGACCACAAGTCCTCCCGCCCGGGTAATAGATGCGGGGTTGTTACAGATATGATCGTTCAGCGGTACTACGTTTGAGATCACCGTTCCTCCATCACCAAGCTCCATAGCCCACATCCCGGATTCAGTAAACACCAGTATAGGGAACTGGCCGAACTGTCCCTGAGATATTGGTATAGTGTTGGTCTCAAAACCTATGATCCTGCTGAGTCCTACTGCATAAGTGTACTTTGACGGGAATGTGAGCGGGTTATTTAATGCGCTCATCTTGACTATGTTAGAGTCAGTGTATGAGTTCTTTGATGTGTCTGGCAGCGGAGATATTTCCGGGACATAATTATTCCAGTCAATAGTCGGCGGGGTCTCGGTGCCGTAATTTATAAAGAGCTTAACCGACAGGTTATGAAACTGTAGCGGCGTTAATGTGTGGTTGAATAATATATCAAGCTCTTCGGTAGAGGCATCCCTCTTAACTATATTAACTGCATATGCACGTTTGTCTGGATATGACAGTACTACCGGATATGATATTACCCTGCGGGTAAATGTAGAGGAGGATGAGATAACAACAGCTCTCTCACCACTCTCTGTCTTCAACCTGAAATACATATCTATGTAGTAGGGATCGACAGTCTCTTCTCCTACCGGGGTGAATAAAGAGCTTGGGTCATACCCGTTAAAAAGCCTTACTGATATATCGCCTATAATCAGCCTGCCATTATAAATTAGATTGGACGAGGAATTTATAGTGTGATGTGAGAAGTCATCCTGAGTAAGTATCTCAAGTCCTTCATAGTTATTCAGGTCTCCCGGCTCGGCAAACAGATATGGCTGAACAAGTTCTCCCTCGTATAATATTGGAATGCCTATCTTGTCAACAGGGACTGATAAAACCTTATAATAGATTCCGTTAAGTATGTCTGTATCAAACCGTTTACCGGATGGCACCCCGGGAGAACTTTCTTCCCCATACCCCCTTACCTTACTGTATTCGCCTCCTTCATACCATCCGAGTCTGTTCGGATCATTTGACGGGATAGGCTTTGTCATAAACATTACCACATTCTTAATAAGGTTCTTATACTCGTTATTAAGCTTGCTGAGTATCTCGTCATTACTGTCCGATTCAACATAGGTGAGATATAGTTTCCCTCCGTAGGCGTAAATCTTCCCGGTGCTGTAATCAATATTTTCATAGATCATGGGATGATTCCCGGGATCAAGAAACATTACCTTGGGATTGGAGTGACAAACTATGCTGCCATCAAAAAGCTCATACGCATATCTTACCGCTACAATACCTTCATCAAAACCAAGCTTGCGTATGGATGTAAGCCAGTCCCCATAAACAGCCTTAAATGAGTCTGTACTCACCTCATTATATTCTTTCTCAATACTTTTAGGTGGCGGGGTGATTATGAGCGGGGGATACCAACCGGTAAGGCTTGAACTGATATTAAGATCAAGGAGTTTCGGCAAGCGGTCTTCAATAAATGTATATCCTGATCCTGTCCATGCAAGGAACATAAGCTTCTTATCCTGAGAATCAGATATAACCACCATGTTCTTAAGTGCTGTGAATGAGAGGAACGAAGCCTTTCCGTTTCCAATATCTGCTATCACAGTGTAATTATCCGGGTCATCAAGCTCCCATGTTATGATCTCGCCGCGGGTGTTGTTATATCCGATGTAGTTCTTACCGGCTGTGGCGTTCTGAATGTCGGTATCCGGGTCGATGTTATGGACAAAAACTATTGACACTGCAGGTGTTCCGCTTGGGGTTTTAACCTGCTTCTTACCAACTGGCACCCAAGACCCGTCCTTGAACCTCATGTTTATTATCTCGCTGCACACGCCATGCTCGTCGTTGCGCGGGTCTCTGTTTATACCACTAACCTTTATTGCTTCCATTTCTCCCTTGTCCTCTGTTTTTTAACATATTATACTGGTTGTTGATAATCTGGTAGACCCCGCTCTTCCCAATCTTTCTCCCTCCCTCTGAGGCACCGGCATCTCCTTCGTCCTTTATTGCCCGGGTTAAAGCGTCAACAGCTTTTGTCACAGCCTCAAGGTTATTGGATTTAAGTATCAGCTCTTCCAGTCTGCGAAGCCCGATCTGGCGAACCTTGACAAGATCAAGCGACACCTGCTCGGCGATCCTTAACTTCTCGGCCTGTAACTCACCGGCGACAACCTCGATCTGATTCCTGCCCTTGAATGTATCCCTGCCAAGTTCCCTGTACCACATCTTGATCAGACCCTGACTTATGCCGGTTTCCTTTGCAGTTTTCTCCAGATCATAGTTATTGTCCTGATACAGAGCCACTACCTCAATTTTTTTCCTCTGAGAGTAGTCCGGCACCGTAATAGTTATGTCTTTTTTTACCGCCATTATATTTCTTACTGTATGATTTTCCGTTTAATTGACAGTAAAAATACTGCTTTCTGTATATATTATATGTCCTTTTGTATGTAAGTTAGCAACAATTTTTATACAAAAGCATAGAATTATGTTAGTATCTACAGCCTTAACACTTGCATCACTCGGAGCAAAGCTTGGCTCTGGGATAGCTAACGCGGTCAAAATGAATGACCAGATGAAATCAGCAAGGAAAGAGATGGCAAGTCTCGATGACTGGTATAAGGCTGAATCAAACGAAGACTACCTGAACACAGATCAGGCTCAGAATGTACTGAGGAAGCTTCGCGAGATGATAAAGAAAAATCAGGAGGTGACACAAAATACAGCCGCCGTAATGGGAGGCACAGCAGAAGCTCAGGTAGCTGCAAATGAATCAAATAATCAGGCTCTTGCAGAAGCAATGTCTGGTCTGGCTGCTCAGGATACGGTAAGAAAAGATTCCCTGCGTGGTGACTATCTCGGACAAAAGAGAAGTCTGCAGGAAAGGCTTTATCAGTTAAAGAGCGCACAGATGCAATCTCTTGTTAATGCAGGACAGAATGCAGGTGATGCTATAGGAACAGTAGCAGGTGGCGAAGCAGCCGATGCGTTTGGAGGTAAGACACTTGGAGACCTGTTCGGCTTTGGTAAGGGAAAGAAGAAATCCGGCGGCACACAAACATCCATCTCCATTTAGAGCTAATAACATAATTCATTGAAAGATGCCAGATAAAAACAGACAGTCATACACACAGGGGACTGAACTCGATCTCGGAGATTACCTTAAGGCAGTTGACTCCCTCAATGCCCAGTCCCCTTATCTTGGCCTTGCAGATCAGGCACTTCAGCCAAATGAAGACCCGCAGTATGGAGAAAGACTTAAGAGGTCATCCCGCATAAACGCATGGGGTGACGTACTGTCATCAATCTTTGACAGTGCTGTCGCAGCCTCCGGCGGTCTGGTTGGAAAGAACGGCCAGAACCAGTATCAGCTCCGTAACCTTGAGGATTACAACAGGGAGAGGGCAAGGGTTCTTGGTGAGAAGAGACAGCTTCAGGTGGCACAACTTCAGGATATAGTTAATAACGCAAGGTTTAATATTGATAGCCAGAGAGCTAAGGATAGTGCAAAACTTCAGGGCGCACTGGCAAAGGCGAAATCAGAGTTTTATAGCAGGGAGAATATCAGGCAGCAGTCTCAGGCCGCAGACATTAATAAGCAGCAGGCTGATGCCAGATACGCTCATGAGCAGCAGCTTCAGGATAAGCGCAGTGCAGCCGACAGATACCAGAGCGATATGATGTATAACAGGTATCGCGACTATCCTTCCGGCAGCAGGACGCAGAGCGTAGGTCTTGAACTTAATGATTCAACCGGGAACCTGTACAAGATTTCAAATGCACAGATACCACAGATGTATGCCTATATCAAGAAGAACCTTGGCAGTATAGCTGATGAGTCAATCAGAAAGCAGGTTGCCTTTGATGAGAAGTTTGATCGTGGCAAGATAGACCTGCAGTATCAGAAGGATGTCATATCAAGCGTATTTGAAGACCCATCTGTCAATCAGGAGTTTGTGCGCCTTGCAACAAGGGGTGATGGTACTCCCGCCGGTAACATGGTAATGCAGAATGCGGCAAACACAACACCCGAGAAAAAGGCCGGGAACCCACAGGAACTCGTAGCCCCACTGGTAAATAAAGCAAGAGCAATTATAGGAAGCAAGAGTGATTCCAAATTAAAAAAGGCTGAGCTGATAAAGCTTATAAATCAGCAGTATCCAGACATGGTTAATGCATCTAAGGCTCAGATATATCAAATGCTTGTAAAGAACGCTCAGTAATATCTATTATGATGGGGGAAAAGGAAAACGATCTTCTTAGTATTAGTCCTGAAGAATTTGATCTGGAGATGATATCTCCTGAAGAATTTGATATGCCGCAGGAGCCGGAGAAAGGAACGCTTGGGCAAGGTATAAAGGCAGGAGCCAAGATGTTGAACGCCGGTGCAAATATCTACACCGGCTCTCTTATTAATAAGGCTACAGGTGAAGATAAAAGGGAAAGACTATATGGTGTATGGGATGAGCTTAAAGACCCGCAGGCAAGAAGTCAGGCAGCAGAAACTGCACGTCAGAAACTTTCAGACATTGAGTCCACAAACAAAGACTTTATTGAGAAGTACGCATTCCTTAAATCAAAATACGAGAAGATATTTCCAAGTGACAAGGAGAATGAAGTGGTCGACAGGCTTCAGCCCGGGGCAAGTAAATACATGGCTCTTGGTCAGGTTGTCGCAGGAAAGCATAAGTTCCCGGCTGAGGAAGAGAAATTCCTTAAAGAGAACAGAGAAAAATATGAATCCCTTACCAAAGAGACCGAAGGATTAAGATCGTATATTGAAGATATAGAAGAGGTTAACGCCCGCGCAGCAGAAAAAGGAGAAGAGGCTGCAGGCTCCTATTATAAGAAAGCCGCAGACAATGAGACCCTCGGCGAAAGGATGGTTGCCAAGGGCGAGAGGAAGATGGGTGAGATACCAGAGAAGAAAGGCTTTGCATATAACGCAGGGGTGATGATCCCGCAGGGACTGGGTATTGCAGCGGCAATAACATCCGGCATCTTTACAGCAGGGAAAAGTCCTCTGGTGCAGATGATCCCTAAGATGATCGCCGTAGGAAGTACAGGTTACCTGACTGCAGGAGCAGGCGGTATGGCGATGAATGACTACAAGGAATATGCTGAGCCAAAAGGTGAATACGATCCTGATACCGCGCTTAAGATAGGAACGGCATCCGCTGCTATAGAGATGGTGTCCGAATGGATTCCATATACCAAGATAGTTCCCAAGCATATAATGGGAAGGATGTCGGCACAGGCATTTGTCAAGAACCCAAAGCTTGCAATAGACTTTGTTGACCAGTGGGCGAAGAAGTTCCCGAAGAAATACGCTGACTATGTGAGGGTTGTATCTGGCATGAACGCCAAGGGAATGGTAGAGGGAGCATCGGAGGCTGTAGCTGAGATGGGCTACATCATGATGGAAGACCTTTATAAAGACCCGGACGACAGGCCGAAGCTCAATGAGATGTTCAACCGTACAGCACAGAGCTTTGTGGCAGGATATGCTTTCGGGATATTCTTTGAACCGCTCGCTGCAGGAGCCAAGTACAGGGAAAACTATCTGAGGCGCAAGGAAAATGGGATTACCCTTGTATCTACAAAGGACAGCCCGGATCAGATATATGAACTGATTGGCAGCCGTAAAGATGGATCGGCTATTGTAATGGATAACAAGGGTGAG
>Ga0116144_10001299_pt1 | contig 30254 bp, 33 predicted proteins | sample AD_UKC035_MetaG_FD_89746 | JGI IMG/M metagenome (GOLD analysis project Ga0116144, IMG submission 89746) | Active sludge microbial communities of municipal wastewater-treating anaerobic digesters from USA - AD_UKC035_MetaG | ecosystem: Engineered > Bioreactor > Anaerobic > Digestate | place: USA...
CTTCCATCAACAGCATCGGCGGAAGAGGCTGGCTCATGGACAGCCTGCCGCGTGTGGCGGTGACCGGCGTGGAACAGATCGGCGGCGATATTTTAATTCTGGCAAAACCGGAAGTTTTGCGGCACAGTGCGCGGCTGGAGTAGAAATCATGTTTAGTGGGATTGTTCAGAAAAAAGGTGAAATTGTTCAGCATGACCTCGCCGAGAAGTGGGGCAAAGTGGTTCTGCGCACGGATGCATGGGACCGGCCGCTGGAAATCGGCGAGAGCATCGCCATCCAGGGCATCTGCCTGACACTGACGAAAATGGACCATCGGGGGCTCCATTTTGATGTGCTGCGCGAAACGTTCGAACGCACCAATCTCGGCGACAAGAAGACCGGACAGTTTTTGAACATGGAGCGGTCGCTCCGCTGGGGCGACACAATGGGCGGCCATATTGTGATTGGCCATGTGGACGGCACGGGCCGTGTGAAATCCATCCGGCCGGTTGGCCGCGACTGGGCCTTTGAGTTCACGGCGGATCCCCGGCTGATGGATGGAATGGTGTTCAAGGGTTCGGTTTCGGTGGACGGTGTGAGTCTCACGATCGCAGAGCTGACCGAGGAATCGTTCGCCATTCACATCATTCCTTTCACCTACGAACACACCACTTTCTGCGACCTGAAGCCGGGCGATGCAGTTAATCTTGAAGTGGACCTTCTGGGCAAGTTTGTGCGGCGACTGGTTGAGCGCGGCCGGTTCCCGGGAGAAATCACGTGGGAAGAGCTGCGCAGGACCGGCCTGATCCAGGAGCCCGTTTCTGCCGCGGAAGAAATTTGAACAAGGACGAAAATGCAGCGCATCATACTGAAATCAAAAATCCACAGAGCCACCATTACGGATGCCAATCTCAATTATGAGGGAAGTCTGGGCATCGACGACGATTTGCTGAAGGCGGCCGACATTTTTCCCGGTGAACAGGTTCATGTTCTGAATCTGAACAGCGGAAGCCGTGTTGTCACCTATGCCATACGGGCGCCGGCCGGGTCGGGAGCCATTGTTCTGAACGGCGCTGCCGCAAGGCTGGGCGCCGCAGGCGATCCGGTGATCATTCTGACTTATGCCCAGGCCTCATCGGCCGAGGCCGCGTCATGGAAGCCTCAGGTGATTTATGTTGATTCCCGGAATAAAATGATTCAGAAATAGCGTCTCGAATGGAGGTTCAAATGAGCACAGTTGAAACGAGAAGACTGGGAGTTCTTTCTCAAATCGCCGCGCTGGAAATTCCGGCCGCCTGGGCAAAGGCCTTCGGGATACTGTCATTCACAGCCCTGCTGTCCCTGGGCGCGCATGTGAAATTCTTTCTTCCGGGCAATCCTGTTCCGGTGACTCTTCAGACCATGTTCGTGCTGCTGGCCGGCGCGCTCTTGGGCCCCTGGGCCGGACTGTCCGCGGTGGCGCTTTATCTCTTCATTGGGATGTGCGGCGTTCCGTTTTTTGCCATGTCCGGGGTCTCCGGCCTGATGTATTTTACCGGGCCCACCGGCGGCTATCTCGCGGGATTTCTGCTGGCCGCTGTAACGACCGGGCTTGCTTTCCAGAGGACGGAAAGAACGGCGGTGAGGCTTGCCGTTCTTGCGGCCGCCTCGCTCCTGATCCTGCTGTGCGGAGCGCTGTGGCTGGGTGTGCTGATGCATCTGCCGGTCAGCCGGGCATGGATGCTGGGCGTGGCGCCGTTTCTTTACGGCGATGCGCTCAAAACCGCGACCGCGATGACTGTTTGCGCAGTCCTGCGCCGCCGCTGATCAGCGCCCGTTTTTAATCGCAGCAATCTGTTGACTCTCCCGGGGAGCGTCACTACACTACCCGTGCTTTTTGATATTTGCACATTCAGTCGGCGCGACAGATAAGGAATACGATGTCAACAAACATGGAAAAACTGCTGATTCTGCAGGAGAGGGACCTCAAAATCCTCAAGCTCAAGCGGGAAGCGAGGGATATCCCCGCCCGGAAGGCCGAAATCGAGGGACGCCTGAAATCCCATCAGCAGGCTTTTGATGAAGCGACGCACAACCTGAAAAGTCACAAGACATCCATTCAGCAGGTGGAAGGCGAGATCGAAGCGCTCAATCAGAAAATTCTCAAATTCCGCGAGCAGCAGCTCCAGATCAAGGACAACACGGCCTACAAGGCGCTGGAAAAGGAGATTTTTGCGACTCGGCAGGAAATTCGCACCGCGGAGGACCGGGAACTGGTCCTGATGGAGGAGATGGAGGATTTGAAGCGCGTCATCGCCGAGAAGGAGAAATCCCTGAAGGACGAGCAGGCCATAGTGCAGAAGGACAATGCCCGCCTGGATCAGCGCGCACAGGACATCGAAGCTGAAATCCACAGGCTGGAATCCGACCGGCAGGACCTCACGCGGGATATAGAAAAGCCATTGCTTTCACGGTATGAACGCATTCTGAAGCATGTGGGTGACTATGCCCTTGTGCCTATCGAGAAGGGGGCTTGCGGCGGATGTCACATGAACCTTCCGCCGCAGGTGATCCACGACACGCAGAAGGGCATGGATGTCCTGTCCTGCAATTTCTGCGGCCGCATCTTGTACTGGGCGCCCTGACGGCGTATATTCCAGCGTTCTTTGAAAGTTTCACGCGGAGACGATTGGTCGCTCGTTCGCAGGAACGGGAGGAAAGTCCGGACTCCACAGAGCAGGATGACCCTGTGAAAACGGGGAAGCTCTTCGCCATATCGAAGAGTATGGAAAGTGCCACAGAAAACAAACCGCCACGGAGCAATCCGGGGCAAGGGTGAAAAGGCGGTGTAAGAGACCACCGCCCCGAGAGAGATCGAGGGGGCAGGGCAAACCCCATCCGGAGCAAGATCAAATAGGGAACTGGAGGCTGCTCGCTTCATTTTGCGCAAGCAATGCAGTTCCGGGTTGATCGCTCAGACAAATGACCAATGCCTGCAGCAATGCAGGAACAGAATCCGGCTTACAGGCTCCGCGTAATGAACATTCCGGCCCCGCTGACGGGGCCGGTTTTCATTTGGACTCCTGCGTTGACTCAGCATTCCGCCGGTTTGAGCCTCTGCGGGGAATTTTTCTTTTGAATCCTGCCCTGTTCTGGGATAGTTTCTGCATTTCGCGATTTAATCTGAGGTGAATGATCATGAGAATTTTGTCGGGGATACAGCCCTCCGGAAAACTTCATATCGGCAACTATTTCGGGATGATGAAGCCCGCGCTCGAGCTCCAGGAGCAGGGCGAGGCGTTTCTTTTCATCGCCGACTACCACGCCATGACCACGGTGTCCAATGCGGATCAACTCCGGCAGGGGGTTCGCGATGTGGCGCTGGATTTTTTGGCTTGCGGATTGAATCCCGAAAAGACGGCATTCTACCGCCAGAGCGATGTGCCGGAAGTGACGGAGCTGACGTGGCTTCTTTCCGTGATCACGCCCATGGGCCTGCTGGAGCGTTGTCATTCTTATAAGGACAAGCTGGCCAAAGGCATCGCGCCCACGCACGGCCTGTTTTCGTACCCGGTGCTTATGGCGGCGGATATTCTTGCCGTGCAGTCGGATATCGTTCCGGTGGGCCGTGACCAGAAGCAGCATGTGGAAGTGACCCGTGATCTGGCGATCAAATTCAATCTGGCCTACGGAGAGACCTTTAAGGTGCCGGAGCCGTCCATCCGCGAGAGCGTGGCGGTGGTGCCGGGCGTGGACGGGCAGAAGATGTCCAAGTCCTACAACAACACGATCGAGCTTTTCGCGCCGGAAAAGGAGACAAAGAAGAAGTTTATGCGGGTTGTGACGGACAGCCGGACTCTGGAGGAACCCAAGGTGCCCGAGGAATGCAACGTGTTTGCGCTGTACCGTTTGTTCGCGACGGATGCGCAGCGCGAGGAAATGGCCGCGCGCTACCGCGCTGGCGGCCTCGGTTACGGCACGGTCAAGGCGGCCGCCTTTGAACTGATGATGGAAACCTTTGCTCCGTTCCGGAAGAAACGCGAAGAACTGGAGAAGAATACGGACTATGTCGAGGAAGTTCTTCGCAAGGGCGCCGCACGCGCGCGCGACGAGGCCCGCCGCACACTGAAGACGGCCCGCCGGGCCGTGGGACTGGAGTAACATGTCCGAAGACTACAAAGTTCAACTCGAAGTATTCGAGGGGCCGCTCGACCTGCTGCTCTACCTCATCAAGAAGGATGAGGTGGACATCTACGATATTCCGATCGAGCTGATCACGCGTCAGTATCTCCAGTACATGGAGCTGATGAAGATGCTGGATCTGAACATCGCGGGTGATTTCCTCGTGATGGCGGCCACGCTGATGATGATAAAGAGCCGCATGCTGCTCCCGGCTGAGGACCGCCCCGAGATGGAGGAGGAAGAGGAGGACGATCCCCGCTGGGATCTGGTGCGCCAGCTTGTGGAATACAAGAAGTTCAAAGACGTGGCCGGGCATCTCCAGATGATGGAATTCCACATGGAGAATGTCTTCACCCGCGAGGGCGGGGGAATCCAGCTTGGCCCCGACACCGACCGCGCCCTGCAGGATGTGAGCATCTTCGATCTGATCTCCGCATTCGACAGTGCCCTCAAGCGAATCAAGCAGGAAGACCTGCGGGAGATATTCGCCGAGCGCTTCACGGTCGGCGACAAGATTGATTACATCATCGGAAGCATCCGGAGCAAAAAGAGGATCATATTCAGCAGCCTGTTCGAGGGCATGGCCACGCGGCACGAGATTGTATGCACCTTCCTCGCGCTGCTGGAACTGATCCGCCTCAAGCAGATCCGGGCCGAGCAAGCCGGGCGCTTTGAGGAGATTGCGATTGTGGCGACGGATGATGCCGAACTGGCAGGAGTGGTACATGAATGAAATAATGGTTCTTCCTGAACTCAAACAGATCGCTGGAGCAGTCCTGTTCGCGGCCAAACAGCCGGAATTGTTCGCGGAGATATATTGTTTCAGCCGAAAAGATAACTGCTAACCAATTGATATTTCCCAGCGAGGCTTCTAGTGTGTACTTTTGACAAGGAGATGACCATGCAACTGCTTAAGTTTCGATACACAGAAATCATTTTAATGATCATTGTTGTTGTCGGCTCCAACATGGGCAGCCGCGCTGACACGCAATTCGTTGGAAACGTGTACATAGACGGCAACCTTGTCATAACAAACGGCGGAGGAGAAGCTTTGGTGTCTGGTGATACCAGCGCTTATCTTCGGGTTTACGGATATGGCACCTCGGAAGTGTCCGGAGCCGCTGCAAGTATAGAAGGTTTCAATGATGGTTGGGCGGAATCCGCAAGCTATGGTTCTGTAATTGAAGGATGTAACGAGGGGGAGGCAACTGTTGGAAGTCTGGGGGCCGGATCCCGCATTGAGGGATATAATGCGGGCTGGGCTTCGGTGGTATTCCCTGGTTCAAAAGAGCAGGGCTATAATCTCGGGATGAGGGACGTGATTGGCAGGGGCATTGTCATTGGCGGATATAATAGTTCAGGAGGAGATCAACTTGCCAGTGGGAACGGATCAACCATTGACGGGTACAATCTCGGTTCAAATCTGGTTACCGGTTCTGGTTCCTCTATCGAAGGTTACACGGCATCGGATGCTGCACAGATTTCCGGAGGAACAACAGGCGAAGCAGGCGGGACGAAAACCGCGGGCATGGTTAAATCTGGTTAAATCCACAGGGTCCAACACGTATTCAGAGGTATATGACGGATATAATCCAGTATACAGAGATTACGGTTCTGGTAATAAAATTAAATATACACAGGGACCGGGAATTGATAATATGCTGAGCATGCAGATTGTTAATAGCGGAATAACAAATACTTATACCTATATCAAAGATCATCTGGGCAGTATTGTAGCGCTGGTCGATGAAACCGGAACCAATGTGGTGGAATCCTATGAATACGATGCATGGGGTGCTGTAACGGTATATGATGCCAATGAGTCTGAAATTTCCTTGTCTTCTGTCAAAAACCATTTCTTATGGCATGGCAGAGAATACAACTGGACTGTTCACTATGTTCAGAATGGGCATGGCATTTACAACTTCCGCAATCGCTGGTATGACCCCGTCACTGGGCGATGGCTTTCCAAAGACCCGATTGGGATAAGCGGCGGATTGAACCAGTATGTCTTCTGCGCCAATAACCCCGTCAACTTTGTTGACCCGGACGGCCGGGCGCCATGGATGCTTATTGGTGCCGCGATTGGTGGAGGTCTCGATTTAGCCGTTCAACTCGCGCAGGGCAGAAGTTTTAGTGAAGTGAATTGGGTTTCTGTTGGCGCAGGCGCTGCATCGGGCGCCCTTGGTGCCGGTTTAGGTGCCAATGTTGCCCGTTTAACTGCATCCATCACGGCAAGAGCCGCACTCAATGCGGTTGGCAGTGCAGCCATAGGTGCGGGTGTTCAAACTGCTTGCAACGCTATCGAGGGGAATAATCTAGGCGCAGGTGTTGGAAGCGCGGCAGTCATTAGTGGAACGTTTGGCGGTCTCGGATCAGCCTTTGGCGATCTGGCAGAGCGGAGCCTCATTTCGGTCTCCCAAAACTCGCAGTTCATTCAGAGTCTTCTCGACAGTGGTGCTTTACAGGGGAATAGCCTTCCATACCTATTGCCAGGCGAAGTCCTCCCCCCTTCGACTTGGTCTATCGTCGGGACTGCTATCGGTGCCACCGTCTCGAATCTCGGGCCTCTGGTTCCAGCAAGCAATGCGGGGTCGTGCCAATGACGGGCAAACAGCTACTTGGGGTTGTTCTGCTGGGTGCGACCGGAAGTCTGCTTGGCGCTATTCTATCCCTGATCGGTTTCGGTTTCGGCGGTTGGGTTCTTTGGCTATTTGGTTTCCTCGATAAGACGGATGCTGTGTTCAAGGTCAAAATAGGAGTGATTGCGTTTGTGTTTGTCGGTTTTGTGTTAGGTATTCTTCGCGCGATTAGGATGGTCCATTGACGTGCGCCCCCTCGCTACGCCGGTGATCACGGCGTCTGCTTACGCACACGCCGCGGATAGGGGTCAGGTCTTAACATTTAACATTTGAATCTCGAAAAGATGGCGGTTTCAGAGAGACGGATTTTAACATTAATAAGTAATTTGATAAGTGGTGCTGGAGAAATAACATGGAGCGGATAGATGTTCTTCCTGAACTCAAACAGATAGCCGGGGCGATATTGTTCGCGGCCAAACAGCCGGTGACGGCCACGCGCATCCGCGAGGTGCTCGCGCAGGTGGCCGAGGAGCAGGGCGGCCCGTACCGCGACTTCGCGTCGCTAAAGGACGCGGATGTCGAGGCGGCTATCCGCCAGATTGGCGAAGACCTTGAGAAGGCCCGCCTTGGTATTGTGCTGGGTGACCTTGCGCACGGCTTCCGTTTTGAAAACGACGTAGCCTGCGGCGTATGGGTGCGGCGCTTTCTTGAAAAGGGCAAGCCCAGCCGGCTTTCGCGGCCCGCGCTGGAGACGCTGGCGATCATCGCCTACCGCCAGCCCTGCACCCGCGCCGAAATCGAGGCGGTGCGCGGCGTCGCGGTGGACACCATTCTGCGCAACCTGATGGAACTGCAGCTTGTTCGGATCACCGGCCGGAGCGAACTCCCCGGCCGGCCGATGATGTACGGCACAACCCAAACGTTTCTGGAATACTTCGGAATCAAGAACCTGAATGATCTGCCGGGGATCACGGAGCTCCGGCGCCCTGAGGACGGCAGACCGGAGGCGGATGAGCAGGTTTTCGAGGAGCCTGCGGCAGATTCCGCTCCAGCGGAGGTCCCTGAAGACAACAGCAGAGCGAAGGAGGATGACCATGAATCTTGATCAACTGCGCAAGGAAATTGATGCGGCCGATGCCGAGCTGATTGCACTGCTTAACAAGCGCACCCGCGCGGCGCTGGAGATTGGCAAGCTCAAGGAGAAGCTGGATACAGAGGTTTATGTGCCGGCCCGTGAGAAGGCGGTCTATGACCGCATTGCAAAGCTCAACGAAGGGCCGCTTCCGGAAAAGGCCGTGCAGGCGATCTACCGCGAAATCATGTCCGCTTCGCTGGCGCTGGAGCGGAACACGCGGATTGCATATCTCGGTCCGCAGGCCACGTTCACCCACCGCGCCGCGCGCGAGAAATTCGGCGCCAGCGTGGATTATGAAGCCTGTGCCACGATCACGGATGTTTTTGAGGCTGTGCAGCGCCAGGGCGCCAACTACGGGGTGGTGCCGATCGAAAATTCGACCGAGGGGGCGGTGACTCATACGCTGGATCAGTTCATATCCACGCCCCTGAAGATTTGCGCGGAAATCTATCTTCCGATCTCCATCAGCTTCATGTCCAAATATCCCCAAAAGGACATAAAGAAAATCTACAGCAAGCCCGAGGTGTTCGGTCAGTGCCGGCACTGGCTTCAGGCCAACATGCCCCATGCAGACCTGATTTCATGTTCCAGCACCGCGCGCGCGGCGGAATATGTGAAGGACGAGCCCGGCAGTGCGGCCTTCGCCTCGCCACTGGCGGCGGAACTTTATGATCTGAACATCCTTGCTCCCGATGTGCAGGACATCGCCGGCAACACCACGCGGTTTCTGGTTATCGCGAAGAAGTACGGTCCGCCCTCCGGTCGAGACAAGACCTCGATACTGTTCGCGGTGAAGCATCAGGCCGGCTCGCTGTTCCGGGCCATTTCGGTTTTCAACACCCACAATCTGAACATGACCCGCATCGAATCCCGCCCGAGCCGCAATAAGGCATGGGAATATTTCTTTTTTGTGGATTTCGAGGGCCATGTGGATGAACCCAACGTGGGCAAGGCCATGGGCGCACTTGCGGAGCAGTGCATCGAACTCTCCGTCCTGGGCTCTTATCCGCAGGCGGGAAGGGAAAGCTGAAATGACAGAGTCTATCGCAAAAAAATACATCAGCGGCCTCGGGGTCTATGAGCCGGGCCGTCCGATGGATGAGGTCGTGCGGGAACTCGGGCTTGCTGATGCGTCGGAAATGATCAAGCTGGCGTCGAATGAGAATGCGCTGGGCCCGTCTCCTCTGGCAGTCAGGGCCATGAAAAAATGCGCGGCCGACATGCATCTTTATCCCGACGGCGGGGGATACTATCTTCGCCGGGCGCTGGCGCAGAAGTACGGACTGGACATGGACCAGTTTATCCTCGGCGACGGCAGCAACGAACTGATCCAGTTCCTCGCGCATGTCTATCTGGCAAAGGGCTCGCGCATCATTATGGCGGACAGGGCTTTTGTGGTCTACAAGCTGATTGCCTCCGCCTTTGAGGCCGAGACGGACATGATTCCGATGATTGAATTCCGGCACGATCTGAAGGCTATGCTGGCCGCCGTGCGGCCCGAAACAAAAATCATCTTTGTCGGGAATCCAAACAATCCGACCGGAACGATGGTGTACCGGGACGAAATCGAGGAATTCATGGACAAGGTTCCGCAGAACATTGCGGTGGTGTTCGATGAGGCCTACATTGAACTGCTGGAGCCGAAGCAGCAGCCGGACACCATACAGTACATTGCGAAGCATCCGCATTTCTACATTCTTCGCACATTCTCCAAGACATATGGCTTGGCCGGCCTGCGCATCGGGTACGGCATGGCATCGAAGGAGAACATCCGGCTGCTTCATCGTGTGCGCCAGCCCTTCAACGTGAACGCGATGGCGCTGGCCGCGGCCGAGGCCGCGCTTGGAGACGAACGTCACGTCAGGCGCACTCGCAAGATGGTCAAGAAGGGGCTGAACCAGCTGCAGGCGGCTTTTGATGAAATTGGTCTGCCGTGGGTTCCGTCACTGGTCAACTTCATCCTTGTGAAGGTGGACCGCGGCAGGCAGGTCTTCGAAGAACTGCAGAAGCGAAAAGTTATTGTGCGCCCGATGGACGGCTATGGGCTTCCCGACTACATTCGCGTGACGGTTGGCACAGAAGAACAGAACCGGATTATCATTGAGAATCTTTTGGACGTTCTGGCCTCGCGGGGAGATCAATAATGATCATTGTTCTCAAGAAGAGCGCCTCCGAAGAGCAGATCCGCCACATCGAGGAGAAAATCCGCGAATGGGGGCTTCAGCCCAGCATCAGCCATGGTGCGGAGAAGACGGTGATCGGTGTAATCGGGGATGAGGCGGTCATACGCACGAAACCGCTGGAGGTGTTTCCCGGCGTGGAATCGGTGATGACCGTTCTGAAACCCTACAAGCTGGCGAGCCGTGAATTTCATCACGACAATACATCCGTCACGATTGCCCCGGTAACGGCTGGTTGTGCACCAACGGTTATAGGCGGGCGGCAGATTGTGGTCATGGCGGGGCCCTGCTCGGTGGAAAGCCGCGAGTCGCTGTTTGAAATCTCGCGCTGCGCCCAGGCCGGCGGGGCGAAGATTATTCGGGCGGGGGCTTTCAAGCCCCGTACCTCTCCGTATGCATTTCAGGGGCTGGGGAGGAAGGGGCTCGAGTATCTTTCCGAAATGCGCCGTGAACTGGGCATTCCAATCGTGACGGAGGTGATGGACACGCGCGATGTCGAGATGGTTGCGGAATTCGCGGACGTCCTGCAGATCGGCGCGAGGAACATGCAGAATTTCAATCTGTTGAAGGCTGTTGGAAAGGTGAAGGTTCCTGTGCTTATCAAGCGGGGACTTTCCAGCACGATCCAGGAGCTGCTGATGAGCGCGGAATATGTGCTGAGCCAGGGCAATCCGGATGTCATTCTCTGCGAGAGGGGTATCCGCACGTTCGAGCCCATGACCCGCAACACACTTGATCTGAGCGCCGTTCCGGTGATCAAGCGCGAGAGCCATCTGCCCGTGATTGTGGATCCCAGCCATGCCACCGGGCACTGGGACCTGATTCCGTCCATGTCAAAAGCCGCTGTTGCCGCCGGTGCGGACGGGCTCATGCTGGAAATACATCCCCGGCCGGAAGAGGCATTGTCGGACGGGCCGCAGGCCCTGCTCCCGGATCGTTATATGAACCTGATGAAGGAACTGGGAACCCTTGCATCGGCTTTGGGGCGTTCGATCTGAGCACATGATGCAGAATATCACCATTATAGGGACAGGTCTGATGGGCGGTTCGCTGGGGCTCGCGCTGAAAGCCTCCGGGCGGCCGTATCATGTCGCGGCCTGGAGCCGGAAAGAGTCCGACCGCGAGAAGGCGCTTCAGCTGGGCGTGTGTGATGAGGTCTTTGCATCCCCGGAAGAGGCTGTTGCGTCCGCGGATATTTCCGTTTTCTGCACCAGTGTCAGTTCCATTGTCCCGCTGATTGAACAGTGCCTGGGTTATTTCAAGAACGGATCGCTCGTTACAGATGTCGGAAGCACCAAGGCGGACATCGCGCAGCGGTGCGACGTGATGTTCACGGGCAGGTCTTTCAGTTTTATTGGCAGCCATCCCATGGCCGGTTCAGAGAAGAGCGGACAGGAACACGCGACTAGTGATTTGTATCGCGGGGCTGTGGTCGCGCTGACTCCAGTGAGCGGGCCAGAACGCGAAATGAACCGTTTGAAGGAATTCTGGCGCGCCGCCGGCGCGGTGCCGGCCGTCATGGACCCGGATGAACATGACCGCCTCATCGCGCTGACCAGTCATCTGCCGCATCTGGCCGCCGCCGCGCTGACTGCGGCGGCATTTCAGTCGGGTGGCGGGAAAGCAGCGGGTGTTCTTTGTGGGCCGGGATTCACAGACTGCACCCGTGTCGCGGGAAGCCTGCCCGCGCTCTGGCGGGACATTGCAGCCAGCAACACGGAAAATATTCTGCTTGCGCTGGAGGCCTATATTGAGGAGCTGTGCGGAATCCGGTCGCTTCTGGAGCAGCGGGAATATCAGTGGCTTCAGGAGTATCTCGGAGAGTCCGCGCGTGCGCGCGAGGAACTGCTCTCGGCTCGCAAAAAAACGACCGGAGGCCTGTCATGAAAAGTCCGAAGGACAGCGTGACCGTCCGAGCCGGCCGTCATTTCGGTGGAATTCTTCAAGTGCCCGGCGACAAGAGCATTTCACACCGGGTGGCCATGTTTTCGGCGCTGGCTGAAGGGCTCTCGACGGTGGAGGGATTCCTCTTCAGCGAAGACTGCATCTGCACCTATCGTGCAATGGAGGCGATGGGCGCTGAGGTGGTGCGGGAGGCGGACGACCGGCTGAAAGTGACTGGAACCGGGGGAACATTCCGGCCGCCGCCCGGGGTGCTGGACATGGGAAACTCGGGCACTGGCATTCGTCTGGTGGCCGGTCTCATTGCGGGCGCGGGGATTCATGCCGAGATGACAGGTGATGCATCCCTCTGTTCCCGGCCGATGAACCGCATTGCCGTTCCGCTGCGCGAGATGGGGGCGCGAATATCACTGCTTGGAGACCATGGCCGCCCGCCTGTGCGCATCGCTCCGGCCAGGCTGCGCGCCATTGATTACCACCTCCCGATGGCCTCCGCCCAGGTGAAATCCTGTGTTCTGCTGGCCGGGCTTTTTGCGGAGGGAACAACGCGCGTGACGGAGCCGGCCCGTTCGCGTGATCATACCGAACGCATCCTGAACATGCTGGGTCTGCCGGTCCGGGTGGACGGGCTGTCGGTTGCGCTCGACGGCTTTGGTCCCGCAGGACCGCGATTCAAGGGCCGGCACTGGATTGTGCCCGGTGACTTTTCTTCTGCCGCTTTTTTCATCGTGGCGGCGGCGGGAATGCCGGGCGCCGAACTGACCGTTAAATCCGTGGGTCTGAATCCCCGTCGCGCGGCGCTTCTGGATGTTCTCAAGCGGATGGGCGCGGACATTCAGATCTGCAATTTAAACCAGCATCAGGCCGGCGAGCCGGTGGGGGACGTGATGGTTCGCGGCGCACGGCTTTCGGGCACCGACGTGTTCGGGGACGAAGTGCCGGCGCTGATTGATGAAATCCCGATTCTTTCCGTGGCGGCGGCTGTGGCCGAGGGCCGCACCGTCATTCGCGACGCGGCAGAACTTCGCGTGAAGGAATCTGATCGCATTGCGGTCATGGTGAGGAATCTCCGGCTGATGGGGGTCAGGGCTGAAGAAACGCCCGACGGAATGATCGTCGAAGGCCCATCACAACTAATTCCATCCCAGCCGCTTGAGAGCTTCGGAGACCACCGCGTGGTGATGTCCATGGCGGTTCTCGCGCTTTATTGCAAAAGTCCTGTTTGCATTCTGAATACAACTTGTGTAAACACATCCTATCCGACATATTGGAATCATCTACGAGAGTTAGGAGCTGACTTTGACTGAGAAAAAACATCACGTAATTGCGATAGACGGTCCGTCGGCCTCGGGCAAGTCCACGGTTTCCAAGAAGCTGGCTCAGGTCATGGGCTATCTCTACGTGGATTCGGGAGCGCTTTATCGGGGCATGACCTGGAAGATGCTGCAGGAGAATGTGGACATTCATGACACGGAAGTTGTCATTGCCAAGATGGACGAAATTCAGTGGGACTTTTTCATCAAGGATGGTTCCGTATGGTTCAGCATTGACGGCACGGACCCCGGACAGGAAATCAGGGGAGAGGCTGTGCGCGAAAATGTCGCCATTATTGCCACCATCCCCGAAGTCCGCGCCTTCATTGGAGAGCAGCTTCGCAACATGCGTCATTTCGGGAACATTGTGATGGAGGGCCGCGATATCGGTTCCGTGGTCTTCCGTGATTCGCCCTACAAATTCTACATAGATGCCGATCCTCAGGAACGTGCCCGCCGCCGCTGCAAGGACATTGTTCAACTGGAAGGGCAGAGCAATGTGGAAGAGGTTTTCAATTCCCTCAAGCGCCGTGACGAAATTGATTCCAGCCGTAAAACAGCGCCCCTTCAGATTGTGGACGGCGCCCGCGTGCTGGATACAACCGGAATGACCATTGATGAGGTGGTGGAGCGCATTGCTTCCGCCCTCACTCAGGATGGGCTTTCCTGCGAAGCCTGAAAAAGGCAGGTTTTTCAAGTTCATAGGTCCCCGCTGAAGGGGTTTCCCGTGTTTTTTCTGGATTGCACAAGTATTTCGGGTCCAGAAACTTCCTCATAATTGAGCCGCCTGCCGCGCGGCTGATGATCTTTTCTGAATCTTAACTGCTTGACATGGAAAGGCTTATCGCCTATAAGCACACCGTTCGGTTCTGTATGCCGTTCATTGGCTCAAAAACCTGACATAAGGCGGTACATAATGGTACATGTGGTTTGGGGTATTATCATAGCCAGCGGAAAAGAGGAGCAGCTCACTTCAGGCGTGGATGTCGCTTTTCTGAATCTCGCGGGAAGACCATTGCTTTCTCATGCTCTGGAGGAGTTTGAGCGCTGTCCCGATATCAACGGCATTGTTGTGGTCGCCCCAAAAGAACGAGTGGGCGAAGTGCACTCCATGGCCAAACTCATGGGATACATGAAACTGCGCAAGATTGCCGCCGGAACGGTTCAGCGTGTCTCTTCGCTTCGCATGGCCCTGAACACCCTTGATGATGATGTTTCCATGGTGGTCGTTCATGAAGTCTCCCGGCCCTGCGTGAAACGCGGACTGATTTCGGAATGCATCAAGGCCGCGAAGCGCTACGGTTCCGGCGTGTCGGCATCCCGCATTCTGGATCCGGTGAAAATTGTGCCCAAGGGGAACAAAGTCACGGCGACGCTGGAAGCCAACACCGCCTGGGCTGCGCAGACCCCGCAGGCCTATAAACTGGATGTCCTTGAAAAAGCCCTTGCCGCGGCACAGAAGAAGAAAAAGACGCTGCAGGATGAATCGGCGGCTCTGGAACTGATCAAGCATGAGGTTCATCTGGTCCCTTGCCCTCCGTCCAACATCCGGATCGCGACGGCCGAGGATTTAACCCTTGCGGAAGCCCTGAAGCGGTTATAATCCTTCCGGCCGTTTTATGGCGGACGTGAAGGTCACCGCGTTTACAAGCCAGCCGTCATCGGTTTTGCTCCAGCGCATTTCCACCTCGCGCAAATCGCTCATCCATTCGCCTCCGCTGCGCGCCTTGGCCCGTGCCACCGTGGCCAGCACCGCGGAGTTCCGGTTCGGTGCGATTTCAAGTTTATGATCTGCAATCTCGATGGACAGCTCCTCCACCATGCTCCGGAGATGATACGCCAGCCCGGCCATATCCTGACGCGAATGCGAGCCCGTGAGATAAGGCTCCATGCCGGTGGAAACGGGATCGGTGAAGAGGATGGAAATCTGCCGGGCGCGCGTCAGGGCGGCCAGCTCTTTCTCGAGTGCTGTTTTTGAAAGAAGCTCCACAAGCTCCTCCTGCCTTTGCAGGATCCGCCGCTCATCCCGTCCCTGCAGGAACCAGGCCAGCGAAAGCCCCAGAATCACGGTCAGCAGCAGGACGGCGGAAATCTGAAAAGAACGGTTCACCACAAAAGCCCTCCCGCAATTCGGCCGCGTTCGACAGTGCCCATCAAATGTCTTGTGATGGGAACGGAACGGTTGTCGCCTGCGACAAAATATTCGCTGCTCTTAAGGATCACGGGAGACATGGTCCAGATACCCTGATCCTTCAGGTAGGTTTCATCATGTGCCTCCCCGTCAATGAAGAGCTGCCCGTTCTCGAAACTGACCGTCTCCCCCGGAAGTCCAAGGATGCGCTTGAGATAGAAAACGCGCCGTCCGGCCGCCCTGATGATCACCACCTCGCCGCGCGCCGGGCTCCCGGTTCTATATTTCAGCAGATTGACAAGCCGCACGGAGCGGTCCCTCATCGTGGGCTCCATGCTGGCGCCATCGAGTCGGCAGACGGTCAGCACCTGTGTGAACAAAATCCATGTGATGACCGCGAGTCCGGCCGCCCGCCAAAGGGTGGTCGTCAGGGAGCGTCCCGCAATCAGCCGTCTGAAGCCGGAATTCACGGCAGACCCCGTATCTGCTGCAGCAGTTCACAGAGTCCCGCCGGCCGGCTGGTCTCCAGCCAGATCCGCTCATAATCATCCGCGAAATCCCGAACCTGTTCCGGAGTCCGGCGCACGCGAAGCCGGAGTGCCTGGAGGGCCAGGCGAATTTCGTCCAGATCCTGCCGGGTCACCATCCCGCCGGGTCGCAGAGTCCCGGCCCGGTCCGCCAGATCGTCCAGCTCCTCGGCATTCTCTGCATTCATGCTCCCCTGCAGGAATCCCGGCCAGGAATTCTGCGCAGCTCTTCCCGCGCGGCTGAAAAGTTCCGCGGCGCGGCAGGCAGGCGCGCCGAATACCTGCGCGTCAAAGGCGCGGTCGAAACCCTCTCCGGAATCCGCCTCATTATTCCATGCCAGCGTCCCGCCCAGCGCCATGCCGTGCAGGGAACAGGCCGGCATGTTGAAATGCCCCATGTCCCCCCAGTCCGTGACCAGCATGCCTTCGGCCCCGAGATGCTTTGCCGCCTGCGCATATCCCGCGATATTGGCGCGCGCCTTCTCAATCTCGTTGAACAGCACCTTGAAGCTTCTTGTTGACGGGCACACATAGACCGCAAGTCCGGCATCCCGGAACAGCTGCGCCTTGAGAAAATCTGTTTCCGGCTCGTAACCCCAGTCGAGAATGGTGATATCTTTCGGTATCCGGTCAACGGCCCGCGGCTGCTTCAGCAGCACATCGCCCCAGCACATCAGCCGCTTGTTGTGTTGCGCCGCGAGCTTCCGCACGAACGCAAGATGTTCTGTGTAAAGTTCATCAACCGGTGTTCCGGCATTCGCGCCTTTGCCCAGGTCATAGGTCTCGTCCCCGCACATGTTGAAGCGGTCGGAGCTGAAAAGCGGAAGAAACTCATCAAGCATCCGGCCAATGAGCGCGCGCGATCCGGCCAGCCTTGGATTCAGGGTGGCCCCGCGCAGGCGCGTCAGCCATGCCGCCGCTTCCCAGCTGGCGGCAGGGAACTCGATTTCCGCAAGCCGGCGATATTCCGGCAGGCTCAGAATGCGGCCCATGTGTCCGAAGCAGGTCAGGCTGGGCACCAGCTCAATGAATCGCTCGCGGCAGTACTCATCCAGCGCAGCAATATCTTCTGCGGTCAGCGGATCGCAGTGCTGCGCGATGGCGGGATTGAACTGAAAATCAAAGACATGCTCGACATAAAGCTGAAGCTGATTGTACTTCAGGAAGGAGAGGCGGTCGGCGAGCCGCTTGAGCGCTTCCAGTTTCGGCACCCGTCCGCGGCTGATGTCGAGATAGAATCCTCGGCGGGGCAGGGAGGGGGCGTCCTCGATTTCCATTGAGGGTATGGGATTGCCGGCGGCGAGAATCTGCCGCAGAGTCTGCAGGCCGTAGAAGAGGCCGGCCCACCCGTCGCCCGCCACCGTGATCCGGCGCAGGGATGCGGTCAGTCGAAAGCCCTCTCCGCCTCGGCCGGGGGGCGTGAGCAGAACAATGCCGGGTGCATCCGCCGCCGGCGGGGCGGGTGCTTCCGCGATTTTCATCGCCAGTCCGCGCCGGTCCAGCGCGTCCCGGACGGGCTCGATCGCATGCTGCAGGCGCGCGCGCGTTTTCGGGCTGCAGTGCAGGAGCACGGGAGACTGAAGCATGAGCCGGCCTTCACCGGTTTTCATCCTTGCCGGGGGCGGAAGCAGTTCCGGGTTCAAAGAGAAATTCCTGTTTGTATGTTTCTCATTTTCGTTGTAACAGTAGCATGGAGCAGGCTGTGAAGGAAGATAAACAGTGTATTTGCGTGCGGTATACCGGACATGTGCAGGGCGTGGGTTTTCGGTACACCGTGATGAGCATTGCCGGCCGTTTCCCCGTGGCCGGATTCGTCCGCAACGAGTCGGACGGTTCCGTGCGGCTTGAGGCCGAAGGGACTGCAGATGAGCTGACAGCATTCATCAATGCCATCCGCCAGTCTTCTCTGCAGCGCTATATCATGGAGGAACAGATCAGCTGGCAGTCCGCCGCCGGCCGGTTCCAGGGCTTCACCATCGGGCACTCCCGCTAGCGGCCCGGAAAGAGATTCGCTTTCCTTCTAGCCATCAGTCGCTTCTTTTGATAGAGATTTACGGAATGAAATTTGCGCTTTTAGGTGACATCCATTCGAACCTGGAAGCTCTGCAGGCCGTTTTGAAGGATGCGGCAGAGCAGGGCGTCACTGATTACGCCTGCATGGGGGACATCGTCGGCTACAATTCCAATCCTCGCGAATGCCTTGAAATCATCCGCAATCTGAAATGCCGCTGCGTGCGGGGGAATCACGATCATTACTGCTCCCATGACGAGAACCTGGCCGGCTTTCATCCGCTGGCCGCCGATGTGGTGGACTGGACCCGCAAGCAGCTCTCCGATGACGAGCTGGAATTCCTGCGCACCCGCAAGCTGATCGAGCCGGTGGAATCCTTCACGATCGTTCACAGCACGCTGGACACACCGGAAATGTGGGGCTATGTGTTCGACAAGTTCGAGGCCGAGGCGAATTTCAACTATCAGACCACCTCGATCTGCTTCTACGGACACACGCACGTCCCGCTGGCCTTTGAAAAAACCGACATCATCCGCTGTGGAATGTACACGAAAATCCGTGTCGGCCTCGGAAAGAAATACTTCATCAATGTCGGAAGCGTGGGCCAGCCGCGCGACGGGGATCCCCGTGCGGCGTATGTGATCTACAACATGGTTGACAACACCGTTGAACTGCGCCGGGTGCCCTACGACTTCACCATCACCCAGGAAAAAATCCGGGCCGCCGGCCTGCCGGCCCGCCTGGCTTCGCGCCTGGCCCAGGGCCGTTGAACGAAATGAGGACAAGCGACGCATGAAATCAGCAGTAATCAGAGTTCTGGCTTTTGCGGCTTTGGCCGTTCAGCCGGCTTTTGCGCAGATCCAGTTCGGCGGGAAGTTTGATCACAACCGCTATCTTCAGTACGAGCCCGTCACAGTGAATCTGACCGTTGTCAACAAGACCGCGAAAACACTGATACTTGGCGAGGTCGGCGGAGAAACGCGCATCCGGTTTGACGTTCGCGACACGGCCGGGCACTACATCCAGCCGCGGCCCGGCGCCCGCGCGATTTCCATGCTCGTGGGCGCGGGACAGACCGTTACCACCAACGTGAACGTGCGCGATTACTGCAGGCTGGACAGTGTCGGCAGTTTCACCGTTACACCGATGCTGGTCACCCCCAGCCGGACCTATCTTGCGCCCAAGACCTTCCTTGACATCGTTTCCGGCGCCGTGGTCTCGGAGATGGTTCTGGATGTGGACGGCGGTTTGCGAAGCTACAGCCTGCGTTCATGCGCGCGTGACCGCAGGACCGATCTTTTTCTCCGCATTGATGACCGGGAAAACGGAATGTGCTACGGAGTGCATCTGCTGGGCAATGTGCTCAGTTTCCAGAAGCCGCGCATGGAGGTGGACGAGGATGACCGTCTGCACATTGTTCACCAGGCCCATCCGTCCTATCTCACTCATCACGTGTTTTCTCTGAACGGCTCACTGATCCGCCGCGCCTCCTACCGCCGGGACGGCACCGACGATCTGCTGGATGACGAGGATCATATGGAACTCATGGCGGGGGAGGCCGTGATGGATCCGCCGCCGGCCGTGTCTGTCCCGGCGCCCGGGCCCGCGGCATCCGAGCCGTCGCTTCTTGAAGTCTGGGAGGCGGCCGCCTCCGCTCCTGACCCGGTCCGGGCGTCGGAAGTATCGGAAGTGGACGCCATCATTCAGTATCTGGAAGCGGACCCGGTCCCGGTCATTCCGGCCCCGAAGGCGTCTGTCCCCGCCGCGCCGCCGCCGGCCGTTTCGATTCCGGAGCCGGCCCCGGCGCCGCTCGATCCGCTGCAGGCGCCAGTGCCCTTATAAATTTCAACTTCTGGTTGACTGATCGAAAATCGGTGATATGTTTATGCATCAAATTGCGTGCACCCGTGGTGAAATTGGCAGACACGCAAGGTTCAGGTCCTTGTGCCCCTTAAAGGCGTGGAGGTTCGAATCCTTTCGGGTGCACCATTTTCTTTTTCCGCTTCTGACGGCAGCGGGAGGTGCAGACGCATGAAACGCAGCTGGATTGAAGTGGATCTCAACATCCTGCAGGAAAACGTGCAGGCCATCCGCGGCGCGATCTCTCCCGGCACGGAACTATCTGCGTGGTCAAGGCGAATGCCTATGGACACGGCGCGGTTCCGGTTGCTCAGCGAGCGGCGCAGGCCGGCGCAAACTGGTTTGCCGTCGCCTATCTCGAGGAAGCCCTCAAGCTTCGCGCCGCCCTGCCGGCCGTGAACCTGCTGGTGCTGGGCGTGGTGGATCCGTCGGACACGGAGCTCCTGCTGGAGCACAAAGTCATTCCAATCGTCGCCACGGAGGAACATGGCATGGCGCTGGCGCTGGCCGCCCGCAAGTTCGGCCGCGACCTGGAAGCGCATATCAAAATCGACACCGGCATGGGCCGGCTCGGTCTGCCGTGGGAGCGGGCCCCGGACATGATCCGGCGGCTGGCGAAGGAGCCCGGTTTAAACATCACCGGCATGTGCAGTCATTTCGCCAAAGTGGAGCCGGCCGAACCCGAGGCCGCCGGCACACAGGCCGACCGGTTCTTCTCAATCGCGAAAGAGGCCGAGGATCTTCTCGGCCGCAGGCTGTTCAAGCATCTGTCCAGCAGCCGGGCCATTCTGTATCAGAAGGACTGGGATCTGAACGGCATCCGCCCGGGCATCATTCTTTACGGCTACGGCACCGGCAAGAAGGACATGCGATTCAGGACCAGACCCATCCTGCAATGGAAGGCGTTTGTCATGCAGGTGCGTTCGGTTCCGGCGGGGTTGCCCATTGGATACTACGGTACCTATAAAACCAGGCAGCCGACCGACATTGCCACGCTGGCCGTCGGTTATGCCGACGGTTATCTGCGCATCCTGAGCAACAAGGGTTACGTGCTCGTGCACGGGCGGCGCTGTCCGGTGGTCGGCCGCGTCAGCATGAACTGGATCGCGGTGGATGTCGGCCCCGACAGCGGGGTCAAGCGGGGCGATGTGGCCGTGCTGATCGGTGAGCAGGGGAATGAGTCGGTCTGGGCCAATGAGCTGGCGCAGAAATGCATCACCATCCCGTATGAAATCCTGACCGGAATAGACTCCAGCATTCGCCGACAGTATATCTACTGATAGCCCTGCCGCCACCAGCTGCCGGATGGGGGAGCCCGCTGACCCCCGCGACCTTGTGTCGCGGGTGAGGATAGGTCTGCGGCTCCGGACGCGATTGCCTGACCTTGCGCTCCGGCGGGACAAGCCCGCCGGGGGCGCATCCGAAAATGGACGGGACGGAGCCCGTCCCTCCAAGCCCTAAAATGGAGGGCCGGCCTCCGTGCCGGCCGAAGAGACGGCATGATATATCGGATACCGATATATCAACCAAATGTGAATGAGGCGATGCTCATTTGCGGCGGAGCCACAGCATCAGACTGGCCGCGCGATCAGGTCATAATCCATCGCCGTGGTCACACGCACTGGAACGACCGTTCCGGGCATGAGTTTCTTGTCTGACGTTCCCCGCAGGATGACCAGCCCGTCGGCATCGGGCGATTGGTGTCTCGTGTGGGCCAGCGCGATGCAGTCGTGCGGAAGCGGCACATCCGGGTTGCGCACCTGCCGGTCAATCATCACTTCGACGGTTTGCCCCTCCATCTCCTGAAGAAGGCGGTGTGAAATGTCCATCTGCTCGATCATCAGCCGGTCGCGGCGCTCGTTTTTGACCTCCTGCGGGATGTCGTCGGGAAGGGCGGCGGCCGCAGTGAGGGGCTCGGGTGAATAGGTGAACGCGCCCAGATGATTGAACTGCTGCTCCCGGACAAACTCAAGAAGCTCTTCAAACTCATCATCCGTCTCGCCGGGGAAGCCGGTGATAAAAGTCGTGCGAACGGCGACGGGCTCCAAAAGGGTGCGGATCTGATCAAGCTGTGTCTCGACCTGCCTGCGGCTTGTTCCCCGTCCCATGGCTTTGAGAATCCGGTCGGAAATGTGCTGCAGGGGAATGTCCACATACCGGCAGAAGCGGTTGTCGCCCGCCATGACCTCCAGCACGTTCTTCGACAGAAATCTCGGATAGGCGTACATCAGGCGCAGCCAGATGTTTTCGGGCAGTGCGGCCGCCAAATCGCGCAGAAGACCCGCCAGGGCCGGTTTCCCAAAAAGATCTTTCCCGTAGCTGGTCGTGTCCTGTGCGATGACGGCAATTTCCTTCGCGCCGTTTTCCGCCAGCGAGACCGCCTCGGAAATGATATCGGCCGCCGGCCGGCTGATCTGCCGCCCGCGCATGCGGGGGATCGAGCAGAAGCTGCATCCGTTGGAGCAGCCCTCGCTGATCTTCAGGCTGGCCAGATGAGGCAGCCCGATCCTCAGCCGCGGGCCATTGCCCATGATGTCCGCCCTCGGATTTCCATCTGCCTTTCTATTGAGCAGTCCGAGGCAGAGCGAAGCGAGGCGCGGATAATCGGAAAACGGCACCCGCAGATCGCAGACGGCCAGCACATCCGCAAAATCCGGATAATCCGCGGCGCGCTCGACCATGCATCCCAGTGCGACCACGAAGCGTGGCCGCCCGTTTTTCTTTCGGGCCACCAGCGCTTCCAGCGTTTCGCGGGTTTCAGTCCGCGCCGATTCAATGAACCCGCAGGTGTTCACCAGGCAGACGTCCGCATCGCGCGGGTCCTCGGCGAAGACAAAACCGTTCTGCAGCAGCGCTCCCAGCACATGCTCCGAGTCCACTTCGTTCTTCGCGCAGCCCAGGCTGACGAGACTGATCACTGGTTTTGACAATTTCATCGGCCCAGCATATCCGGTTTGATTATCCAGTGCAATGCGCTATCCTTTTCTGCATGTTCAGCAAGTTGCAGAAAGCAGAGCCGGCGAAAAGTTCCAGCCATTGGAACTTTTCGCCCGGAAAGTTCCAATCATTGGAAGTTTTTCGCAGGAAAGTTCCAATCATTGGAAGTTTTGTCTTTCTGACGCTGGCCGCCGCCGCTCCCGCGCAGGATCAGGGTTCGGCTTCGGCCCTGCAAAGTGTGGTTCATGAATGGATCGCCCTGCGGGACCAGATATCTTCCGAGGCCCGCGAGTGGGATTTCCAGAAGCAGTGGCATGATACCGAGATTCGTCTGCTTGAATCTGAAAAAAAGCATCTGGAAGAGGATGTCCGGATGCTGCGCGGTCAGATGGAAAGCCGTAATGCGGCGGATGCCGGCCTGCTGGCCGGCATAGAGAAGCTGACGGCGCAGCGCGAGGCCTGGCGGCCGCTGCTGGACGATGCCGAAGAGGATATTCGCTCGTGGCAGCGCCTGCTGAAAAACCGCATGGAGTTTCCGCTTCCCGCGTCGCCGGAACCGGAGGACCGTCTGCAGCGGGTGTTTTCCATTTATGCTGAAATCGAGAAGCTTCAGCACCGCGCTTCGACGGACAAGACGGTGATCGAGCTTGAAGGCGCGGGCCGCCGGCAGATGGATGTGCTGTACCTGGGCCTGGGAGCGGCGTTCGCCGTGGCCGCCGACGGCAGCGCGGCTGCGGCCGGGAACTGGACGGAGACCGGATGGCAGTGGACGCGAGATGATTCGCTGGCGGAGGATGTGCGCAGAGCGGTTCGAATCTGCGAGGGGCAGGAGACCCCCGCATGGGTGCAGCTCCCGCTTGAGTTGCAGGAGGCCGTGCCATGAGAAGGCTCTGCTGCATGCTGATGCTTCTCGCGCTGCCGGCGCATGCCGCGAATGTGGCGGAGGCGATTGACCGGACGCAGGCCGATACCGTGAAGGCCGTCAGGGAACTCGATGAACTGCGGTCGAAGATTTCCTCTGAACGGCTTCCGCTGGCCGAAAAACTTTCCCGGCTGGAAAAAGATGTGGCCCGGCTGCGCTCGGAGCGGACGCGTCTGCAGTCGGTACTCGATTCACACACGGAGAGCGGGGCCGGGACGGAACTGCGGAAACTGGAAGAACGGGCGGGGCTGATAGAGGCTTTGTTGCAGGACTACCGCCGCTCGGTGGAGGGCCGCGCTTCGGCGGCGGAGCTGCAGTATCTGAAGCCGGATTTGGATGCCGCGGATGCGTCCGGCGATCCTGTTGAAACCGGCCGCGCGCTTTTGTCGCTTGCGAAACGGTGGAATCGCGAGCTGGCGGGCGGACTGTCGTTCAGCGGGGAGTGCCTCGACGGCGCGGGCCGTCTGCATCAGGGAGCGTTCACCGTCATCGGCCCCGTGGTCTGGTTTGCCGGCAGCGGGCTCTCCGGCCTGGCCGTGACCGCGCCCGACAGCATGCTCCCGTCGCTGGCTGAGCGCGCGCCTGCGCGTTCGGGCGTAGGATTCCCCGTGGATGTGACGGGCGGAAAGGTTCTGAAAATCGAGGGCAGCCGGGGCTCGTGGATGGATCATTTGAAGTCCGGCGGCTTTGTCATGTTTCCGCTTCTTCTTCTCGGCCTGCTGGCGGTGGTGATCATTGTCTGGAAGACGGTCAGCCTGCGGAATATCCGTCCGGCCGACACCACACTGGTCCGGCAGATCGCGGCCTCGGGAGAAAGCGGGGAACTGATGGAGAGGCTCGGTTTCCCGGCAGGCCCCATCATTGCCGAAGGCCTCCGGCACCGTCATGCGCCGCCGGAACTGCTGGAGGAAATCATGTACGAGCGAATGCTGATGCATGTTCCGGCACTGGAGCGGCATCTCGGAACGCTTGCCGTGATTGGCGGTGTGGCGCCGCTGCTTGGTCTGCTGGGCACCGTGACCGGGATGATTCACACGTTCAGGCTGGTCACCCTGTTTGGCAGCGGCGAGGCCCATCTGCTGTCGGGCGGCATATCCGAAGCTCTGGTCACCACAGAAACCGGCCTGGTGATCGCCATCCCGGTGCTGATCATCCACGCCTATTTTCACCGCCGCGTGAAGTCCATCATCGCCGGCCTTGAACTCATGATTTCAGAATTCGCCCGTCAGACGGGCCAGGTGAAAGGAGATGCAGAATGAAATGGATGATGATTGCAGCTGGAATCATGTTTTGCGCCGCCTGCGCGGCTGAAGAGCCCGTGCCGTCCATTTATGATTTTCAGGTGGACGACATAGACAGCAATCCGGTTTCGATGTCGGAATACAGGGGCAAGGTGCTGCTGATCGTGAACGTGGCCAGCAAGTGCGGATTCACGCGCCAGTATGCGGGACTGGAGAAGCTCTATCAGGATTACCAGGACCAGGGACTGGTGGTGCTGGGCTTCCCGGCGAACAGTTTCATGGGGCAGGAGCCGGGGACAAACGAGGAAATAAAGGACTTCTGCACGTCCACCTACGGGGTCACGTTCCCGATGTTCTCCAAAATATCCGTGAAGGGAAAGGATATGGCGCCGCTGTACCGGTATCTGACCGACAGGAAGCTCAACCCGCCTTCCGAGGGGGGCGTCACATGGAATTTCAACAAGTTCCTGATTTCCCGTGACGGGAAAATGCTGAATCACTTCCGGCCGCGGCCGGGGCCGGAATCGGAAGAACTCCGCGCCGCCGTGGAAGCCGCGCTGGAAACCCCCTGACGGGACATGCAGGTCCTGAAGCATATTCTGGACTACTGGACCGCGGGCGGCATTCTGCTGGTCCCGCTGGCTGCCGTCTCCTTCAGCATCTGGTTTTATTTTCTCCGGACGCGGAGCGCGCTCCTCGCGGCGGCTGAAATTCCGTCCGGTTTTGAGCACAGGATTCTTGAGACGGCGGACGAGGATCGGCTGATTCCCGGCGCCGTGAAATATGCGGCCGGCGCGGCGCGGGCGGGCCGCGACCCGCGGCAGGCGTGGCAGGAATATCAGGATGCGGCTGTTCGCGGGCTGAGAAAGGATGTGGTGGTCCTCGCGGCCCTGACGGCCGCGGCGCCGCTCATCGGACTGCTCGGCACCGTGACAGGAATGATCGGCACGTTCCGCGCCGTGATGCAGGCGCACACGGTGACCGGCGGAGCCGTGGCCGACGGGATCAGCCAGGCGCTGATCACCACGCAGTTCGGTTTGATTATCGCCCTGCCGGGGGTTTTTGGAGTGGCCCGCCTGCACCGCCTGATCCGTCATCTCAACTTCCGGTTCGCGGTCTGCCGCAGTCATCTGCTCCTCGCGCTTGGTAACGGAGGGCGTTCATGAGGCGCGACCGTTATTATGATGACGAGCAGGCCGCGACCGTGGCCATTAACCTTTCGCCGCTGATTGACGTCGTTTTTCTGCTCCTGATTTTCTTTGTGGTGACCACCACGTTTGTGGAGAGCACCGGCATCGAGATAGACAAGCCCGCGGCGGTATCCGCCGAGAATCTCCGCGAGCGAAGCATTCTGATCGCGCTGGCGCCCGACGGACAGATCTATTTCGGCGGACAGGCCGTTGCCCTTCAGCAGGTGCGGGGGCTTGTCGCGCGGCAGCTCCAGCGGCTGGAAAGGCCCGTGATTGTGCTGGCCGACCGCCGGGCGCAGAGCGGGGCGCTCATCGCGGTGATGGATGAGTGCCGGCTGGCCGGCGCAAAGAAGGTCAATGTGGCAACGGAGAAGCATGAGTGAACTTCGCCAGGCTGTGATGCGGCAGGCGCCGGCTCCCGGAACGGTGCTGCTCCCGCTTTTGCTGACGACGGCCGTTTTTCTTGCCCTGCCTCTCATGGAGCGGATCACGGAGCGCGCCGCCGATTATGTGATCCGGCCGCTGGATATGATTGAACAGATGCCGGCCATTCCGGAGCCCCAGCCGGTTCGTACTGCCGTCCAGAGCCGGCCGGTTCGCATGGAACAGCGGCCGGAACTGCTGCGGCCTTCCGATGTGCAGATGCCTTCCATGCCGCTTTCGGAAATGGCGGACATGGTGCGGCTGGATGCGCTTCCGGTTGATCCGGCCATGGCGGTGTTCGACATCGCGCTCGCGGCGGGCGGCCCGGTGGATCTCAGTGCGCTGGATGTGATTCCGATACCTGTCAGCCGCATGGATCCGGTCTATCCGGCATCGGCCCGGGCGCGCGGCATCGAGGGTTTTGTGACGCTCGAATTCGTGATCGGAGAAGACGGGCGGGTGAGCAGCGCGCGGGTGACGGATTCTGTTCCGGGCGGAATCTTTGACGATGCCTCGGTTCGGGCCGTTGGATCATGGCGTTTTCGGCCGGGGGAAATGGATGGCCGCCCCGTGGCCGTAAAAGTGCGTCAGACACTCAATTTTAAGCTGAAGGAGTAACCGTGCCGAAAAACGCCGAAAATGCTCAAAAATGGGCCAAAAACGGCCAAAAATGCTCAAAAATGGGCCAAAAACGGCCAAAAATGCTCAAAAACGGCCATTTTTTGCCAAAAATCGGCATTTTTTCGTTTTTTTGGATGTTTATGGTTTACGCGGATGCCAGTCAGCCCGTTATCTCCTCTGAAACGGCTGAGACGCTTAACCGGGTCCAGTCTGTTGCTGAAACGAATCTGGCATCGGCCATAACACAGATGGAGAATTACAGCCGCGATGATGCCGGTGCCGCCGTGATATTCACGCTTGGCAATTTCTATTTGCGGGACGGGCAGCTGGATAAGGCCCGGGACGCATTCACCCGGGCGCTGCAGAAGCATTCCGATTTTGAGCAGGCGCAGCAGAATCTGGGTCACGTGGCCTTTCTGCAGGAGCAGTATGATGATGCCATTGCCATATTCCAGAAACTGATCAGCGAAGGAAGCGGCAGCGCCGAAGTGTATCTGATGCTGGGCCATGCGCTGGTGCTGACCGATCATCCGGTGGCGGCCGAAAATGCCTATCGCAATGCGATGACCCTTCAACTCGAAAATCCTGCCGCAAAACAGGGTTTGCTTCGCGCGCTGATCGCGCAGGAGCGCTATCCGGAAGCCTCCAAACTGCTAGATGAACTGATGCTGGAATATCCGGAGGCGGGCGAGCTCTGGACACTGAAGGCGAATCTCGCGCTGGCGCTTGGTAAAGAAGCAGAAGCCCTGACGGCACTGGAATCAGCCCGCCGGATGGGTTTGACGGATGCATCCACGCAACTGCTTCTGGGCGACCTGTATTTCAACCGCAGGCTTTACGATGAAGCCCTTGAAATCTATCTCGGCGTTCTGGATCAGGCGCGCGACGGCCATTTGCTGAATGCCGCCCGCGGCTTTATTGAGGCGGATCAGGCGGCCAAAGCCAGAGAACTGATCGGGAAGATGAAGACCGAAAAAAATCTCGTCCTGCTGGAGCTTGAGGGCGACATCGCCCGCGCCGAGGGGGATCTGAAGCTGGCTGAAGCAAAATACGATGCCGTTCTGAAAGAGCAGCCTCTGAACGGCAGGGTGCTGATCAGGCGCGGCCGTCTGGCCGAGGATCTGGGCGAGCCGGCCCATGCCGAAATCCTTTACCGCCGCGCGGAATCAGTGGAAGGCTCAAGGCTCGAAGCGCTGCTTTCCCGCGCCCGGTTGTATGCGGGGCAGGGAAATTATGCCGATGCGATTCCTCTCCTGGAATCCGCTCTGGCGCTGGACGACAAACCTTTCATTCGCGACTATCTGAAAGCCGTCCAGTCCGCAACCGAAAAGCGGCAGTAGAATTCAGGAAACGTTCTTCACGGAGAGTCTCCTTAAATGAACACGAGTCTGAAAATTAAGTGGCTGAAGGCGGTTGCCGCTTTGCCGCTGCCTGTGATTGTCCTGATCCCTGCGGGACTGCTTTATGTTTTCCGGGCCGGCCGGTGGGCGCATTCGGCATCTGGTCCGCATGATGCGGCATTCTGGATATCCGTGATCATCGGCGCTGCCGGAGTGGCGCTGTCCGCCTGGTCTGTTTCGGTTTTTGTGCGGCTGGGCGAGGGGACGGCCGCACCGTGGGATCCGCCGGGAAAATTCGTTGTGCGCGGGCCGTATTGCCATGTCCGGAATCCGATGATCCTCGGCGTAATTCTCGTTCTCTTTGCCGAATCGCTTTTCATGCAGTCCTGGCCGCTGTTCGGATGGTTCATGATTTTCACAATCGCAAACCTTCTGTACATTACCCTCATCGAAGAAAAAGGCCTCGCGCGTAGATTCGGTCAACCCTATCTGGACTACAAAAAGAACGTTCCGCGCTGGATTCCGAGTAAAAAGATGTGATTTCGGGCATGGAGCAGATCAGCGCGGCTTGCCGGGCTGTCCAGTCCAGGCTTTTTAATGCTTGATGAACGGTGAGAGTTTCCGTAGGCGGTCTATAACCCCGGGCAGATGTTTCAGCACAATATCTACATCCTCGCCGGCGTTGTAGCGGCTGAAGCTGAAACGGATGGAGCCGTGCGCAGCGGTGTAGGGAACGCCCAGCGCGCGGATGACGTGCGAAGGCTCCAGCGAACCCGACGTGCAGGCCGAACCCGATGATGCGCAGATGCCATATTCATTCATGCCCAGCAGAATTGCTTCGCCCTCGATGAATTCAAAGCTGATGTTGGAGGTGTTTGGCAGGCGGGCCTTCGGATCGCCGTTGACGCGGGTGTCTGGACAGACCGCGAGGATTTCTTTTTCCAGACGGTCGCGCATGGGAGCCACGACGGTCTGTTCTTCATCCATATGTTCCATGGCCAGCTCGCAGGCTTTGCCCATGCCGACGATGTAGGGCACGTTTTCGGTTCCCGCCCGCATGCTGCGCTCCTGGTGCCCGCCAAGAATGAACGGGCTGACTTTGGTGCCTTTGCGGATATAGAGCACGCCAATTCCCTTGGGGGCATGAAGCTTGTGGCCGGAGATGGAAAGAAGGTCCACGGGAACTTTGCGCATATCAATGGGAAGCTTACCGGCGACTTGGACCGCGTCGGTATGGAAAATGAGTCCCGCCTCTTTGGCGATCGGGGCGATTTTATCGATAGGGAAGATCACGCCGGTTTCGTTGTTGGCCCACATGAAGGAAAGGAGCAGGGAACTCGGCGACAGGGATGCCTTGAGCTCTTCAAGATCGAGATGTCCGCCGCTGTTCACCTTCAGTTCGGTGAGGCGGCAGCCTTTTTTGTTGAGATAGCGGGCCACTTCCAGGACGGCGGGATGTTCGACGCAGCTGGTGATGATGTGGGGATAGCGGCCGGAGGCCTCCACCACGCCGCGCAGCGCCATGTTGTTGCTCTCGGAGCCGCAGCTGGTGAAGAGAATTTCGGAAGGACTGGCGCCCAGCAGTGCGGCGACCTGCTCACGGGCTTTATCAATGTGCTTTTTGACGTTTCCTCCGAAGGTGTGCATGCTGGAGGGGTTGCCCCACGAGTCCCGGAAAAACGGGAGCATGGCGTCAATGACTTCGGGCGCGACCTGCGTCGTCGCATTGTTGTCCAGATAGACGGTTTTCATTGCGCTTCGACGATCAGCTCGTCGGACACGGCCTGACGGAGCTGAGC
>Ga0116144_10001300_pt1 | contig 30241 bp, 21 predicted proteins | sample AD_UKC035_MetaG_FD_89746 | JGI IMG/M metagenome (GOLD analysis project Ga0116144, IMG submission 89746) | Active sludge microbial communities of municipal wastewater-treating anaerobic digesters from USA - AD_UKC035_MetaG | ecosystem: Engineered > Bioreactor > Anaerobic > Digestate | place: USA...
AGACTTCGCACCCCGCCAAATTGCTGTTGACAAAGGTGCCGGCCGGCTTCGCGGTGTGGCTCCGCGAACGCGCCGCCCAACTGGATGTGGAAGTGGTAGACGTCCCCGAACTGCCCGACCCGGCCAGCATCGAAACGGACGACGCGCCCGTGTCTCCGGCGGCAGATAGCGGCGGCAGCGGCAAGGGCGTGGACGACATCATCCTGCTGGGAGCCGACCCCGATCTGATCGAGCGCGCCAGCCCCAATCTGGCGAGCTACGGCGTTATGGCGATCATTGCCGATGCCCCTATGTCTCGTCCGGTCAAGGTGGACGTGGGCCGTATCCACTACAACCGCTGGCTCTACGTCGGCACATGCGAGACGGACATTGCCGCGGCTTACTGCGATGTGCTCACGCGCGTTGCGCTCAAACCCGGCGGGCGGGCGTGGTTCGTCGGCGCGGGCGGCCCGATGGGGCGGATGCACGTCCAGGCGGCCATCCAATCCGCGACCAGCCCGGCCATTATCGTCTGCACCGACGTCAGCGACGCGCGGCTCGACGATCTCCACACCAGCTTCAGTTTGGAAGCCCGACGCAAGGGCGTGACGTTCATCTGCCTCAATCCGACGAACAAAGATGCTTACGCCGCCGCGATGGCGGGATTCAAAGAGACCGGTTTTGATGACATCCTCGTGCTGGCCCCCGTCGCGCCGGTCATCAGCGACGCCGCGACGTACCTGGCCGACCAGGGTGTGATGAACATCTTCGCCGGCGTGCCGCGCGGCCAATCCGCGGAGATTGACTTGAGCGACGCCTATCTCAAGCAGGCGCGCGTCATCGGCCATTCCGCGTCCACCATCGAGAACATGCGCTTTATGCTGGAACAGGCCGAAACGGGCCAGCTCTCGCCCAACCGCTCCGTCGCGGCCATCGGCTCGCTGGAGGCCGCGTACGATGGCCTCAAGGCGGTGGACGAGACGTGCTTCCCCGGCAAGATTGTCATCTATCCGCACATCAAGCCGCTGCCGCTCACCGCCCTGACCGACCTGAAAGACATGCTGCCCACCGTCGCCGCCAAGCTCAAGGATGGGCGCGAGTGGACGACCGAGGCGGAGGCCGAACTGTTGCGGACAATGCTTTAAAGCCTTCTGGCAATTTTTCGTTTTTAGGCTATGCTTGGAAGTGAGGCATCCCTGAATTCCACATCTTTAGACATACGAAACCAGATCAAATGAACATTCCGTCAGAAGCCCAAGTAACGCAAGACCCACTTGCGGAAATCGCTGCCTTGCGCACCAAAATAGAATCCCTGGAACGCGAAATTCGGGATCAGCAAGTGTTGCTAGAATCTTTGGCAGAACACTCGGATTCTCTGCAAGCTGAATTGCTGGATTTTAATTTACAGTTAGAGCAACGAGTGGCCGAGCGCACGGCCGAATTACAAACGGCTTATCAGGTCCTGGAGAAAATGAATGAAAACAAATCGGTTTTCATTGACCTGATAGCGCACGAATTGCGCACCCCGCTGACGGTCATCAAGGGGCACGCGCAAATGTTACAGTCAATTACCGGCAGCCTCCATAACGAAGTTGTAGACCGGTTTGTTGATGGGCTGGTGAAAGGCGCTGAACGCCTGGAGGCGCTGGTTAACAGCACGTTGGATGTCGCCAAGATTGAAAATTCCACTCTCAGTCTGACCAAGCGAGCAGTGTACATGTGGGAGCTTTTTGAACCGATTGAGGCAACCTACCGAAAAGTGTTGGAAGCCCGCGGCTTGAAGCTAACCGTAGACATTGCCAGTTTGCCGCCGACGCTGGCCGACGCCAAACTGCTCTATCGCACCTTCGACGAGTTGATCAGCAACGCCGTCAAATATACGCCCGACGGCGGCCAAATCACAGTGACGGGCGACATTTACGCAACCGAGACGGAAGATGCCACGAGCGATTCCTTTTTGCACATCAGTGTTGCCGATACCGGCATTGGCATTGCCCCCGATCATCACCAACTGATTTTCGAGAAATTCTATCAATTGGGCAAAGTCGAGGTCCATTCTTCAAGCCGCACCAACTACAGAGGCGGCGGGCCAGGATTGGGACTGGCCGTGGCCCGCGGTGTCATTGAGGCGCACAAGGGGCGCATCTGGGCCGAAAGTCCTGGATTCAACGAGCAAACCTTCCCCGGCAGCACATTTCACGTTCTACTGCCGCTGCTCACATGGGAACTCGACAAACAAAAGAAACAGGAATAATGCCGGCGCCTCCCCCCCGGCTCACCTCCGAACCTGGCTCGTATGCCCGCGCGACCATCGCCGCGCACAGACCCGAAATCATCCGCCGCGTGCTGGCTGCCCCCCTAACCGCACACACCACCCCCATCACCGACGCTGGCGTCAACTTCCCCAACAAGCCCTACCTCGTCTTACGCACGCACGTCGTCGCCGCCGACCTGAATCTGGAAGGCGTGCAGCAGACCGCCGCCGCGATCATTGCGCAGGCCGGACGCCGCGCGCGCACCGTTCAAGTGGACGTCACCGACGAAGCGCGGGGCGCCGCAATGGTGGATTACACCATCGCCGAGTTTGGCCGGCTGTACATCGTGGTCTCCAACGCCGGCGTCCTCATTTCCGGGCCGGCGGACGAATTTGACGCCAGAAAATGGCAACTCGTCATCGCCGTCAACCTCATCGGCTACTTCCTGGTCGCCAAACACGCCATCCGCGTGATGAAGCCGCAGCGCAACGGCGGCACCTACGACAACGTGTGCGACGGCATCGTTTTCCTCGCGTCGGGTCTGACGCCGACTGGTAAACCGGTGAAAATTCCCCACAACCAATAAAACAAGACTTGATCAACAAGCGCGACTTGATACCACCATCAAGCCGCGCTTGTCTGTGGCGCTTTGGGAATTGACGCGAGCACTCCCCGATTCCCCAAAAACTGGATATTCTCAGCAATTTCTTAGAGGATTTTCAGACTATTTCGCTATGATCATCATGCCACGCAGGAAAGGGCATAACAAAAAAGGATAAAACAAGACCAACCAGAAAGGAGGTGGCAAAACGACCGATACTCTATGAAAGAATAGCCATACAGAATTGGAATAGCCCTACCAGGGCAAATGCTAGATAAAACACTACCAGGAGGTATAAGAGATTGAAGACAAAGAAACGACTATGGATACCCTTGTTGAGTAGTTTGACCCTACTCGCCGCTATCGCCAGCCTATGGTGGTTCGGCCATGCTAACACGGTTAGTGCAGCGGAAGACTTGAAAACCATCACGCAATCCACCACCAACCCCGGCTTGCTGGGGACTGGCTATCTCAATCACGGCGGCGGCCCCGGCTTCAAGGGCGGCGACATTGACTACGGACAACTGCTGGCCGACGCGCTCGGCATCACCGTGGAAGAACTCGAAACCGCCACTCAGACCGCCCGCGATGCCGCGTTGGATCAGGCCGTGGCACAGGGTCTCATCACCGAAGATCAGGCCAACCAGATGAAGGTCTGGGGCGGCAATCGCGGCGGCATCCGTTTAGGCCGCGGCAACAAGGACGTGGCCGAAGCGAATACCATTGACGAACAGGCCCTGCTAGCGGACGCGCTCGGCATCACCGTGGAGCAACTCCAGGCCGCGCGCGAGACGGCAAATCAGGTCGCTATTGCCCAGGCTGTGGAACAAGGTCTCATCACCCAGGAAGAGGCTGACGCTATGCAGGCGCGCAAGGCCGTGAAGAGCTATCTCGACCGCGATGCGCTGTTGGCAAAGGCCCTGGGGATGACGACGGAGGAATTGCAAGCGGCCTACGCTGAAGGCAAGACCCTGACCGATCTGATGACCGCGAAAGGGCTGGACGCCGCAACGGTGCGGGAGAAGCTGCAAGCAACTTACTCTGAAGCTCTCGCCCAGGCAGTCACGGATGGCGTCATCACCCAGGAACAGGCCGACGCGATGAAGAGCGAAAGGCGCGGCTTCGGGCTGATGCCGGGCGGGATGCCCGGCAACCGTGGGCCGGGTGGCCGGATGGGGCCGGACGGACACGGCGGCTTCCGTGGACGCGACGGAAATGGGCAACACTGCCCCTGCGCGCCGGACACCGACACGAACACCGACGACAACACGACCGGCTCCGGCTGGCGTGCGCCGAACCGCACCATCACCGAACCGGGGACGGATGCATAGCAGGGATCTCCTCCAAACATCCCGGAAGCTAAAGGAGAGCTTCCGGGATGTTTGATGTTTTCAAAGATATAGGGCGTAAGTCCTGAACACAAGAAGGACGAGGCGCTACAACGCACTGAGCAGCAATTCCGTCCCATACAACATCTGCGCTTCCAAGTCCACCCGCTCCGGCGCAAAAGCCCACAGCAGCAGCGTCCCTTCGAGCATTGCACCCAGGGCGATGGCGACTTTTTCGGCGTCCACAGCGCGCAGTTCGCCGCTCGCCACGCCCTGCCCGATCACCGGCGCGAGGATGGCGATGAATTCCGCCACAAACTCCCCCAACACCTCGCGGGCGGCAGACTTGCGCAGGCCCATCGCGTAGAACTCGTAAAGCAACGGCAGCAAAGGCTGCATCCGGCGCAGTTCGGCTACAAGCCGGGCCGCAAACTGGCGCAATTGCTCCTTGACCGCGCCCTCGCCCGTGTCTGGGACGCGAAAGCCGTGCAGCATAGACGCAAACAGCCGCCGCATGATCACCCCGATCAGCACGTCTTTGGTCTTGAAGTACAAATACAACGTCGCCTTGCTCAGCCCGGCCTCCGCCCCAATATCCTCCATGCGCGCCTTTTCCACGCCATGCTCGGCGAAGACTTTGAGGGCGGCTTCGATGATTTGTTCGGTACGTTCTTCACTCACATCTGGTTTTGGGGACATAAACTAACCTCCGGCAGAGAATAAATTCACAACATTCTTATAGGGTCTGATTCCCAAAGCGTCCTTTGAGCAGCAGGAAGAGAATCAGCCCATCCAGCGGCATCTCCAGAGCGGTCAATCCGGCGGCAGGCATCAGGAACGGTATCCACAGGATCGTGACGCCGCAGACGATGATCGCCGTCCAAAATCCCCATACCCGCTCGCGGAACAATCCCCAGGCGGAAAGGCCGCGCATCATAGTGAAGAAAAGGAACACCGGGAACATCGCCAACGGTTGGGAAGCCAGCAGCGTATTGAACTCGGCGAAGGCCAGCCGGGGATAGAAGTTACCGATCACGCCGAAGTGCATCAACAGCAACGTGACGCAGTCGGTGACTTCGATGAGGGTGTAGATCGCCAGCAGTACGGCGACGGCGCGGATCAGACGCCGGTTAGAGGTCGGCGTTTCCTGATTCATGCCGCACTGCCTCGCTGGCGCTTCGGCCAGAACATCCCCGTGCGCGCGCAATAATCGGCATAGGCTTGTCCGTAGCGCAGGAGTAAATCCTTCTCCTCTTCCACACTCCACCAGTACCATACCGGCAGGTAGAGCAAAGAGAAGAGCGTCAGAAAGGGTGAATTGACCAGCAGCGCCAGCACAATCCAGATCGGCGCCTCGCCCGCAGCCTGCGGATGGCGGATTTTGTTGTAGATGCCGCCATACATCGTGTGCGACTTGTCGGGCGTCAGCGCCTCACTGCCGGCGTCGCGCACGCCCCAGATCATCAGCCCCATTGCCGGAATGCCGATGATGGCGGCGAGCACCACGCTGACCCAGTAGGGCCAGGGGAAGCGGGCGGGCGGCGGGTCAATGGGCAACGGATACCAGTGATAGAGCACGTAGTTGAGACTGGCGATCCCCATCGGGATCATGGCGAGCAGGCGATATTGCCCGCACCGCCGGTACGCCTTCTCCCCGATTTTCTGTTCCAGATGCGCCGGGCGCACGCTGAGCACGTACAACACCGAAAAAGCAATCGAAGAAACGATCAATACTGCGAAATTTAGCCAACCTAACATCAGATCACCTCCAAGATTTAAAGATTTGGTGATGTCAGATTTGGTGATTTGGACTTACCTCAATCACCAAATCTTCAATCAACACATCACTCGATACGCCACCCGGCGGCTTCCCAGGCGGCGCGCATGGCGGGATTGCGCTTGAGATAGGCATCCACCTCGGCCTTGGGGACGGTGCTCAGCGGACACGAGAAATTGATGCAGCGCCCGCAACTGACGACGCGCAGGTTGTAGATGCCGCTGACCGCCGCGACCGTCCCCGCCGCCGCCCACAGGTACTCCCCACCGAGCAGCGTCAACGCCAGCGGAAAGCCCAGCCAGATCAGCGCGCCAGCGATGAATTGCGTCCGCTCTGCCTTGCTCATCGGGCCGGGGCGATACTTCCAGAACTTGATCACGCCGTAGTTGGCATGACAGCGCAGCACGCGGCCCTCCTCCGCCCACATCGGGCAGTGGCTACAGAGCACGCGCGCCTCCCAGCCGAAGAAGAAGAACAGCCAGTATGCGATCCACAGCAGCAGATACCAGCCATATCCCGCCTGAATCACCCCAAAGGCCGCGGTCGCCATCAGCGGCAGCGCCGCCATCAAGAACTTCACCGTGTCGCGCGCGTCGTAATGGCACATCAAACGCCCCTCAAGCGCGCATCCAGCACACTCTCCCTGTCCCCGAAAATTGCAGGGCATCGAATCAATAGGCTTTACAGACATCACAACCTCCTACGAATAACGAATAGCGAATTACGACTCAGCGGATCAGCGAAAAAGCGGATGAGCGAGAAAGCGAATGAGTGAGAAAGCGACATCTTGTCACCTTGTCACCTTGTCCCCCCCGCTCCCCCTCGCCCCCTCACCCCCTCGCATCTTCCCCACCGGGCAATGAATATTGGGGCATCTGCCGCAGATGAAGGCGAGGATTTGGGTGGCGGCGATGGCGGTCAGCGCCCAAAAGACAAAACCCGCCGTCACGTTCCGCCAAAGCCAGAGTTGCGGCAGACCGAGGATCAGCAGCAGCACGACGACCACGGCGACCTGTTCGGCAGTGGAATACGGCCCCGGCTTGCGCGGGAACCGCCCGGCGATCATCCCCGGCAGAACGTGCGCGCAGCACTGCTTACACGGGCACTTGGCGCAATAGGCGTAGAGAATCGCACCCATCCCCACCCCACAGAGCGCGATATACCCCGCCGCCCAGCCCCAGGCGACCGGGACCAATACCCAAAGCGCAATGCCGATGGCAATTCCAACCAACGTAACGCTCATCACGCCATGAAATCGTGTCATTGTATTACCTCCTAAAGTAACTATGGTTGACTCTCGAATAACTTACTGACCGGTCAGTTATTATTTTATCCACCCTCCCTCAGTTGTCAAGCGAGTCATAGTGACTGTTCCACCATCTCTCAGTGAACTCTCAGCGCGCTCTTGGAATTCTTTCAACAAGACCTGGTATGCTAATGCTGTATAATCAAACAACAGGAGAGAACCTATGCGTAACCATAAAACGAACCGTACAAAAGCTAATTTGTTCCTGGATATCGCGCTGGCCGGCGCGTTTCTGGTCTCTTTGAAGCCTTTCCTCACGGGAATGGCGATCCACGAATGGTTGGGACTGGCTATCGGCGTCGCCCTGGCCGTTCACATCCTGCGTCACTGGCCCTGGATTGTCGCCGTGACCGCCAAGCTGAATCGCAAGACGCCGCAGCAAGTACGCCATTACTATGGGCTGGACGCCGCCCTGCTCGCCGGATTTCTCAGCATCATCGGCAGCGGTATCTTGATGTCACAAACGGCCCTGCCGTTGTTCGATTTTCGCGGTACGCCCTACCTCTTGCTGGCGACGTTCCACAAGTATGTCTCGTATGGGACTTTGACGCTGCTCATCGTCAAGTTGGGGTTGCATGGGAAGTGGCTCGTCAACGCAGTAAAATGTCACGTCCTGGGGATGGCGCGCACGCCGGTGAGCGCGCCAACGGCCCCCGTCCCGGCTCCCCAGCGCGCGGCGCAGGCGACGCTCAACCGGCGACAGTTCCTCGTCCTCGGATGCGGCGCGGTGTGTGCAGCGGCGCTCCTGGGGAAGTGCAATCCGCAATGGGAGGCGGATGATGAGACGGCCGAGGCTGCTGCGATTGCCCAGGACACAGATACCGTCGCCATCGTCCAGAATACCGCTATTGTTGCTCAGAGTACTGTGGCGCCCACCGCCACGAGTACTCCGGCAGCCGTCGCCGCCGAAAGCACGGAAGCCGCCGTAGAGGTCGTGGCGCAGCCGACGCCAACGGTCGCCGCCGCGACAAGCCCTTCAACCTCGCGCCCGACCACCCGCTGCCCGCACGGCCTGGTCAATGACCCTTACCCCGGTCGCTGCCGCCGTTATACAGATAAAAACGGCAACGGCATCTGCGACTACTCGGAGACGGCGTAAACCTTTCAAATCCCTTGGGCCACATAATCAAACGTCAAACGTCAAGAATTCTGACGTTTGACGTTTGACGTTTGATTTCCCTCTTGTCAAATTCACAACCCCTGCTATAATTTCGCCATCGAAATATTAGCCGTCTAACTAATTACATCAAAATTCATCCTCAACGGATGTAACGGAATTTAACGGATATTTTTTCCGTTTAATCCGTTCAATCCGTTGAGGCCATTTTCAAGAGAGGAGCAGCAGGTGGGTTCAGACGCAGAGCACGAAACGCTCGATTTTATGCTCGCCCAGGTGTGCAAGTTGCACCGCGCGCGGGCGGACACGCTGTTGGAAACATTGGGGCTGTATCAAGGCCAGCCGCACGTCCTCTTTGCGCTGTGGGGACAGGATGGGCAAACCCACCGGGAACTGGCAGCGCAGTTGCACGTCCGGGCCGCCACGATGACCAAAATGGTGCAGCGGATGGAGAGGGCCGGCTTTGTGGAGCGCCGGGCCGACCCGGAAGACCAGCGTGTGTCGCGCGTCTACCTCACCGAGGCCGGACGCACGGTCCGCAGCGACATGGAACAGGTCTGGCGCACGCTGGAAGCCGAAACCTTCGCGGACTTCACCCTCGAAGAGCGCGTGCTGCTGCGCCGTTTCTTCCTGCACATGCGCAGCAACCTGCTCCGCGTCGCCAGTAACCAACGTGAGCCGTAGGCATCCAGTGTCTTTTTTTGACGAAATGGTTAGTCGGCAAAGTATCAGGATGGGGGGTAATGAGTAAGAAGTAATGAGAAATGAGTAAAAAGTGCTACTCATTACTCGTTACTCATTTCCCATTACTCATTTCCCCTTCTACAGAATCGCAAAGGAGCAATTCATAACGATGAAAGCACTCAAAAGTTTAATGGGCTATCTCAAACCATACTGGCTATGGGCGACGCTGGCGCCGCTGTTGATGGTGTTGGAAGTGGCGATGGATTTGTTGCAGCCGCGCATGATCCAGCGGATTGTGGACGAAGGGCTGGCGCAGCTCGACATGAATATCGTCATCACCACGGGGCTGTGGATGATCGGGTTTGCGTTCATCGGCGCGGTGGGCGGCGTCGGCTGCACGGTCTTCACGATGCTGGCCTCGCAGCATTTCGGCGCCGATTTGCGCGCTGCGCTCTTCCGCAAAACGCAGACGCTCTCCTTCGGCAACCTCGATGACCTGGAAACTGGGCAGCTCATCACCCGCCTGACCAACGACGTAACCCAGGTGCAGGAGATGGTCTCGATGCTGCTGCGTATTATGGTGCGCTCCCCACTCCTACTCGTCGGCAGTATGATTATGACCGTCCGCACCAACCCGCGCCTGGCGCTGCTGCTGGTGGTGCTGATGCCCATCATCGCCGCGCTGCTTACCTGGGTCATCCGCAAAGCCTACCCGCTGTTTGCTCAGGTTCAGGATAAGCTCGACAACCTTAACACGGTGATGCAGGAGAACCTCTCCGGTGTGCGCGTGGTCAAGGCGTTTGTGCGCGCCGCCTACGAGATCGCCCGCTTTGGCCGAGCCAACGATAACTTGATGGATCACACCGTCGGCGCGGCGCGCACCGTGGCCGTTGCTGGCCCGTTTATGATGATCACGGTGAATATGGGGCTGGTGGGCGCGCTGTGGTTCGGCGGGCGGCAGGTGATGCTGGGGGAAATGCACGTCGGCGCGCTGATCGCCTTCGCCAACTACCTGACGCAAGCGTTGATGTCCCTGATGTTCGTCAGCATGGTGATGATGCGCTTCTCGCGCGCTCAGGCATCGGCGGAACGCATCCAGGAAGTGATGGCGAGTGTGCCGGAAGTGCAAAACCGCCCGGACGCGCTTACGAAGTTCGCGCCGCAGGGCCGGGTAGCCTTCGAGAACGTCACCTTCAGCTACGACCACGACGGGCGCGACCCGGTGCTCAAGGCCCTCAACTTCGTGGCCGAACCGGGACAGACCGTCGCCATCCTCGGCGCGACCGGGGCGGGCAAGTCCAGCCTCATCAACCTGATTCCGCGCTTCTACGACGTGACCGAAGGTCGCGTAACGATAGATGGCGTGGACGTGCGCGACGTGGACGAGGCGGCGCTGCGGCGCAACTTCGGCGTCGCCATGCAGGAAGCGGTGCTGTTCAGCGGGACGATCCGCGACAACATCCGCTACGGACGGCCCGACGCGCCGGATGAGGAAGTAGTGGCCGCCGCCAAAGCCGCGCAGGCGCACGACTTCATCACCGAATTCCCCCACGGCTACGACACGGTCATCGGGCAGCGCGGCGTCAACCTCTCCGGTGGACAAAAGCAGCGCCTCGCCATCGCCCGCGCGCTGTTGATGCAGCCGGCCGTCTTGATCCTCGACGACAGCACCAGCGCGGTAGACGTGGAGACGGAGACCAAAATCCAGGACGCCCTCGAAAAGCTCATGAACGAACTGACCGGCCCCAACGCCGCCCTGCGCACCAGCATCGTCATCGCGCAGCGCATCAGCACCGTGCTCAACGCCGACAAAATCCTGGTGCTGGACGACGGCCGCATCGCCGCCGAAGGCACCCACGCTGAACTGCTGGCTTCCAGCCCCATCTACCAGGAGATTTACGACTCGCAGTTGGGGGGAAGGGTGAGTTAGGAGTGAGGATGCAGGATGCAGGATGCAAGAATCGGCGAATCAGCGGATCAGCGAATTACGAATTACGAATTACGTTTCACGTTTTACGAATTACGGATTATTGAGGTGAATGATTATGGCAGAACGTAGGGTGAGTACAACCGTCAGTCAGCGACCGGGTGGGCCGGGCGGACCAGGGCCGATGGGTCCGGGGCGCGGGCCGTGGGCGCAGTTTGGGCGCGAGCCGGAACGCGCCAAAAATACGCGCAGCACGCTGCTGCGCCTGTGGGGGTATCTACGGCATCAAAAATGGTCCCTGATCGCTACCGTTTTCTTGGTGATCATTGCCTCCGGCGTGGGTTTGCTGGGGCCGTTTTTGATGGGCAAGGCGATTGATACCTACATCCTCAAAAACGATTTGCCCGGCCTGGGACGCCTGGCGCTGCTGATGATCGCCGTCTACGTCACCGGCGCGGTCGTCAACTGGCTGCAAACTTACGTGATGGCCGGCGCCGCGCAGCGCACCGTGCGCGACATCCGCAACGACCTGTTCGCCAAGCTGCAAACGCTGTCGCTGCGCTTCTTCGACCAACGCACGCACGGCGAATTGATGAGCCGCCTCACCAACGACGTGGAAAACATCAGCAACGTCCTCAACGAAAGCGTCACGCAGCTCATTTCCAGCGCGTTCAGCCTCACCGGCGTCGCCGCGATGATGTTCATCATCAACGTCCGGCTGGCGCTGGTGAGCATGGTCACGCTCCCCTTGATGGTGTTCCTGAGCCAGACCATTGCCAAACACACCCGCAAGGGCTTCCGCGACCAGCAGGAACACCTCGGCAACCTGAACGGCATCATCGAGGAGACGATCACGGGGCAGCGCGTGGTGAAAGCCTACGGGCGCGAGCCGACCGTCATCGCGCAATTTGAGGCGACGAACACCCAACTGCGGGACGCTTCCACGCGGGCGCAAATCCTGGCGGGGGTGATGGGACCGATGAGCAACTTCATCAACAACGTGGGGTTCGCCATCGTGGCCGGCGCCGGCGGGTGGATGGCCGTGAATGGGCTGGCGACGGTGGGGACGATTGCCAGCTTCATCAGCTACGCGCGCCAGTTCACCTTCCCGTTGAACCAGATCGCCAATCTCTACAACAGCATCCAGTCGGCCATCGCCGGGGCCGAGCGTGTTTTCGAGACGCTCGACGAAGTCCCCGAACTGGTGGATGCGCCGGACGCGCTCCCGCTGGAGGACATCCGGGGCGACGTGGTGTTCGACGACGTGAGCTTTGGCTACCAGGCCGCCGAGCCGGTGCTCAAGCACGTCAGCCTCCACGCGGCAGCCGGGCAGACGATTGCGCTGGTCGGGCCGACGGGCGCGGGCAAGACCACCATCGTCAACCTGCTCACGCGCTTCTACGACATTGACAACGGCGCGATCCGCATTGACGGCATGGACATCCGCGCGTTGAAGCTGGCCGACCTGCGCCGCAAGCTGGGCATCGTGCTACAAGACACGTATCTCTTCGCCGACACGGTGATGGAGAACATCCGCTATGGGCGGCTGGACGCGACCGACGAAGAGGTTATCGCCGCCGCGAAGCTTGCCAACGCCGACCAGTTCATCCACCGCCTGCCGCAAGGCTACCAGACGGAGCTTTCGGAGCGGGCGGGCAACATCAGCCAGGGGCAGCGGCAATTGCTCGCCATCGCGCGGGCGATCCTGGCCGATCCGGGCATCCTGATCCTGGACGAAGCCACCAGCAGTGTGGACACCCGCACCGAGAAGCACATCCAGGAAGCCATGCTGCGGTTGATGGAAGGCCGCACCAGCTTCGTCATTGCCCACCGCCTTAGCACCATCCGCGAAGCCGACGCCATCCTCGTCATCCATCACGGCGAAGTCATCGAGCGCGGCACCCACGAGGAGCTGCTGGCGCAGCAGGGGTTTTACCAGCATTTGTATGTGAGCCAGTTCAAGGGGCAGCAACTCGCCCCGGCTCTGGCGGCGTAAAAAAGCCTATGAAACGTGAAACGTGAAACGTGATGACTTCACGTTTCACGTTTCACGTTTTAATATCCTCAGCACCAAAAACGTCAGCCAGGGCGACGGCTGTTTCTTATCGGCAAACGACCAGCCCTGCCAGGCGCGGTACATTGAGGAGGCCGTGTAACGTCCCTGAGCGTCTGCCTGGGCCGTGATCACGGCCAGCATTTCTTGAAAGCGCGCGTCAGCCCACACGAAGGGGAAGCGGCTGAGGACTTCGACGACGTGCAGGATGTCGTACCAGATGAAGGGGTATTTGAGCTTGCGGAAGTCGCCGCCAATGCCGAAGAGGAACGGTCGCCACGTACCGCGCCGCATCCAATGATCCAGCAACATCTCCGCGCCGGCGTGGGCAGCGGCGCTGTCGCGCAGCTCCGGGACTAACGACAGCGCCTTGAGCGCATAGACGTTGGCGATGGGGCACGGATCGGTGCGCCGCCCCGGCCCTTTGAACTTCCCCAGTTCCGGCGCAGCCGCGCAGCGCCAGCCGTTCTCCTCCACCGTGTCGGCCAGATGCGCCACGGCGGTCGGCATACGTGGATCGGAGTCCAGGCCGAAAGACAACAGCGCGTACAGCAACGTTGGCGCGTCGCAGGCCAGCCACGTCCACTGATCCTCCCCCGCGCCGCCGAAGGCTTTCGGGACATTCACGAGCGATTGCCACGCCCCCTCCGGCGCCCAGTGCGCCAGCACGTACGCCACCACCGTCGCCATGCCGGGATCGTCGGCGCGCAGGCCGAAGTCGGCCAGGGTGCTCAGGGCGTACAGGGGATGGCCGGCGTCGTTGTGACGCACCAATGGCCGCTGTCCCCAGGTCGCTGCCGCCGCGACGAGCGCCTGCACCTGCGGATGCGCCAGCAGCACCGCGCGCGCCTCCACCACTTCGGCGTCATCGGCAGGCCGGTCGAGCAAGTCCACCAACACGCGATAGCGCGTCCACGGTTCGGGCGCGGTCAAGAGCCATTGCAAGCGTTCGTCATCCATGTAGACTTCCTCCAAAAATAACAGGATTTACGGAATGATAGGATCAGAAATACGTTTCAATCCGTTGACAAATTTCTCAAAACAAGGCCTCTCCTGATGGATAATCCCAAAACTAACCCTCTGACCAGGGAGAGCGGGGAACTTCCCCCTGCCCCAGAAACGTCATAAGAACATCTATTCACACAATAGGGAAAAGGAGAGAACAATGAAAGGCAAAATGGGCTTCTGGGTAGTATGGTTACTGATTTGTTTATGTCTTGGCGGCTGCGGCGGCGAGGCCGATTCCACTGCGACACCCGACGCGGCAACGCCGGAAACCAGCGCCGGGCTGGCGAACCCCGCCTCGGTGTTCTGCGAAGCGCAGGGCGGGCGGGTGGACATCCGCGACACCGCCGACGGACAGCAGAGTTTCTGCGTCTTCGACGATGGCAGCGAGTGCGACGAATGGGCGTTTTTCCGGGGCGAATGTAGCGCGCCGACATCGAATACGCCGCCACAGCCGGACGCCGGCCAGGGAAACAGCGATCCTGCCGGCGGCGTCCAGGCGCAAAGAGTGCCCGATGTTCAAGGAATGGAGAGCGTTCCACTGCTGGAACCGACCGGCTCGAAAGACGCCCTCGATCCGGCACCGGCCATGGGCGAGAACAGCGGCGTCACCCCGGTGGCGGCGCCGGTGGAGGACTGGCAAGGCGTCATCGTTAGCAATCCCGAAGGCGCGCAATTCGATGACTACTTCCAACTGCTGGATCAGAATGGCACGCGCGTGGGAATCAGCGGGAACGACGAGATTTCCGCCCAACTGGCGGCCCTGCGCGACACCGGAAAGCTCATTCACGTCTGGGGCGTCATCCACTACAACGTCCCCGACGCTTACGGCGCCCAAATTGAGGTAGCGCGGCTGGAAGTTGCCACGTCCGACTAAAAATTCAATCTACCGCAAGTTGTTGTTTCGCTGGCAGGTTGCGCCTGCCAGCGAAACATTATCCTCTAAAAATCCCTCTGTTTCAGTCTTCCGCGAGAATTTCCTCTAGCGCCTGGCGTGTGGCGCGCGCGCCCGGAACCTCGGCAGTGCGCTCCAGGTAATCAAAACGCTGTAACACAATACGTAAAACGGCCGGGTTGGTCTTTTTGAGGGCGTGCGCCTGCGCCAGCCATTTTTCACGCACGGCGGGATTGGTGTGCGTGTACAGCGCCACTGCGATGCGAGCCGGATGGGTGCGTCCCGGCGGATGCTCCAACAGTTCGTGGTAGAGGTTGGCGGCAATGGTGAAGTAGAACGACGTCAGCGGCTCGACGAGCCGCTGCACTTTCTCCCACACCGGCTCGGTTTCGCGCGCGAGGGCAAAGAAGGCCAGGTAGTAAGTCTGCGCGCGGTCGTACTCAAACCGGAAGAAGTACGCGCCGGCAGTCGCAGCACAATAGCTGGTGAGATACCATTCCAGGTCTACCAGGCTGGCGCCCGGCTCGGTGGTTTCCATCAACTCGCACATCATCCGCGCGGCCCGAAGAAAACACAATCGCGCTTTTTCAAAATCGGTCGTGCGAATCCGCATTCCAATATCGCTCAATTCTGCCGCCCGCGCCAGGGAAGGCGGCTCGTCCAGCACAGCCGCATCCAGGTCTTGCGTTATCGGGAGCATTTCCGGAATTTCTTTTAAGTAGCCGCCCCAATCACCCAAAGCCGCTCGCGCTTTCCGGTTGGCCTGAGAATCCAGCGCGCGCGATTTAAGCGCCAATTCAAGCAGCCGCACGACCCGCGCCTGCTGATCCATTGTCCCAAAGATAAGCAAGGCCAGCAAACCCGGGTTGATTTCGATATTTTGTTGCATCAACGCGACAAGGTATGCGCTCTCACTGTAATCCACAAAATCCGATATCTGCAAATCGGGTTGCAAATTCAACTTATCCAACTGCCAGGATTGTGGCGCAATGGCAAACACGTTAGCATATTTAACCAGCTTGGCGACCTCTTGGACTTCCTCGCGCGAGCGCAGGACATTATCCGCATCATATTTGGCCTTGAGTTGGCCTACTGCCTGATCTAACGTGTAGAGGTCAGGATGTTCGGACAGCAACGTAAATAAGTCGCGCAGGATGCTGGTGCGGGCGGGGGGATCCATCAGGCGTAGACCGGTCGCGCTCAACACCACACGGTACTCCAACAATTGGTCTTGTACCGGCTCAATGGTAGCCGTCGGTTTAAGCGCCGCCATGAGGGTTTTGTCTTCGACAAAAACCTGAATGAGATCAGATTGCGATTCCAGGAAATCGCGGAACTGGCGATACCCCAAATCGGTCTCGCTGAACGTAGAGTCCATCTTGACCATCATCAGTTTGAGTTGACTGGCGTTCACCGACTCCCCGCCTACCTGGGGCAACAGCGTGCGCATGGCGCCCAGCAGCAACAATCGCGCCCGCTCCAGCCGATGTGTGGCCGTGCGCGTTTCCGGCGTCACCAGCACGTCGTACAGAGTGAAGTTGTCACACGCTTTGACCAGCACCTCGCTGGTGGATTGTCGCAGCCCGATCCCAACTACCGTTTTGCCATACGTGCGCAATTTGCGAGCCACCGCACTGAAGTCGCTGTCGCCTGTGACCAAGACGAAGGTGTCAATCTCCGGGTGAGTAAAGGCCACTTCGAGGGCATCCACCACCATCTGGATGTCGGCAGCATTCTTGCGATGACGCGCGCTGTAACGAAAAAGCTGTGTCAACTCGATGGAGTGTTCGATCAGGTCTTGCTGGTATTGGGGAAAGCTGGTCCAGTCACAATACGCGCGGCGGATGGTGCAGCGCCCCCACTGTTCCGCCGCGTTCATGATGACCTTCAGATCGCATTTCCCGTACACTTCCTCGGCGGTAATCGCTACATTCTCAAAATCAATAAAAACAGCTACCTGTGATTCCTGCATAGGCTACCCTCGGATTAGTATGTGGTGGGACATCTTGGCCCTTCCTATTTCCATTTTACTATCCAAACCCAAACGAGGCAATCTCACGCCATCCAACGCGGAATAACCGGCGGGGTGGACAGGTATAGAAGGTCGTCCATAGAAGCGCAAACAGCTAACAGAGTTTTAACTAAGCCGTAACTATCACAAAGAAAAATTCAATAATAATGAGGGTAGTTAATGCCATGCAAAGGAGTTGCGTATGTCCGAAGCAGAACTGCCACGCCCCCACATTCTCATTGTGGATGATAGTGATGAAATTCGAGAATTTACGCGACTTTCGATCCTGGAACCTGCCGGGTATCGCGTGACGAGCGCCCGCGACGGCCAAGAAGGTTTTGAACAAGCGCTGCGCGTGCTACCCGATGTCATTCTGTTGGATTATGAGATGCCGCGAATGAACGGGATTGAAGTTCTACAAGCGTTGCAAGAGAAAGGGGTGTCATTCCCGGTCATCCTGATCACTTCCTATGGTTCGGAATCCGTGGCAGTGGAGGTCTTTCGCCTGGGCGTGCGCGACTATGTTCCCAAGCCTTACACCGGCGATGAGTTGTTGGATGCGATTCGCCATGTGCTGCGATTGACCCACATTGAGCAAGAGCGGGATATGTTGTTGGTGCGGCTGCAAAAAACGTCGGCGCAACTGAAGAAGAGTAATACCGATCTGGCGCAACGCTTACGCGAATTGGACACGCTCTACCACGTCAGCAAGGCAGTGACCACGCTGCAAGAGCGCGACAAATTGATGGAGCGCATCGTGGATGCCGCGCTCTACGTCACCGGAGCATTGGACGGGCAATTGCTCTTGTTGGAACCGGAGACCGGCAAACTGCAAAAGCAGGTGCGCCGGCAGCGCCAGGGACAGACATACGTTCCCCCAGACAAGGACGACAATATGTACACCATATCGGGCGATCTGATGATGTCGGCGCAGCTTAAGGTGGGCGGGCAAAGTATCGGCTCGCTCATTGTGAGCAACAAACGCAGTCGGGAACCGTTGAGCAAGCAAACCCAGCAATTGTTGCGGATGTTGGGAGATTATGCGGCAATTGCCATCGAGAACTTCCGGCTGCTAAACGAAATCGAGGCGCGCCGGGAGCGCGAGAAGCGCGAGTTGCGCAATCTGTTTGAGTATTACGTCTCACCCTCAGTGGTGGAGCGCCTCATCCAGCAGCCGGAGTTGGTGCGGCCCGGCGGCCAACGGCAAATCATCAGCATTTTGTTTGCCGACCTGCGGGGATTCACCCAATTCAGCGCGCGCACTGATCCGGAAACGCTGATGAACGTCATCAACCACTATCTGGCCATTGCCACCGACGCTATCATCAGTGAAGAGGGCACGCTGGACAAGTTTATGGGCGACGAAGCGATGGCCTTCTTCAACGCTCCCCTGCCCCAACCCGACTACGCGCTGCGAGCCGTGCGGGCGGCTTGGCGCATCCTGACGATCACGCAAAAAGTTCACGAGCGACTACCGGCGCAGCAGCGCATTGCTTTCGGCATCGGGATCGCTACCGGCGACGCCATTGTAGGCAACGTTGGCGCGCAACATGTGCTCAACTATACGGCGCTAGGGCACACCGTGAACAAAGCGCACACACTTCAGGAGATGGCGCCGCCGGGCAAAGTTTGGATTTGCCACGCGACTTATGCCATCGTGCAGGATGCGGTAGAGGCTAAAGAAATCCCCAATCAAATGCTCAAGGGTGAATCCGCCCCGGAGTCTATCTACGAGATCGCCCGGCTTAAAACGATGGGGTGAGGGAATGAGGGAAAGCGGGGGGAGGTAAGGCCAAACTGTATAACGACTTCCCCATTTTTCTTGATCCTCGCTCTCCCAGTCAGTCCTTTAATGTCACCCGCCGACCGGTTTCCGCGCTTTCGATGGCCCCAAATACCATCTCCAGACTGTGGATATTGTCGCTAGCCACTGTCTCCGGCGTCAGGCCGGCCTGCACACATTGCGCAAACTCCCGGATCAGTCCGGTATGGCCGCCGGTTTTATCCGCCAAGGTGTAAGGCGGCAGTTCCACGACGCGCATCTCCGAATGGAACCCCCCGGTTTTGGTGACGACCTGCGCCTTGAAACCCTCCGCGCCATCCCAAGTCACACTACCTTGCGTCCCAATGATACGCCAGTCGGATTCCCAGGTGGTGTTCAGACCCTCGCTGCACCAACTGCCCTGGTAGGTGTAGACGATACCGCCAGTCATCTCAAAAATCGCCGCCGCCGAGGCGCCGTGAGCATACCATGAACCGGCAGGGTTCCACTCGTGGCAGTAGACCGCTTGCGCATCAGCGCCGGCAATCAAGCGGGCCGCATCGAAGGTGTGGATCGCCATATCCAGCAGCAGGACGTGCTGCATGGCATCACGGAATCCGCCAAAGTGCGCGCCGATGTAAAAGTCACAGTTGACGGTGGTGAGGTCGCCCAGCGCGCCCGACGCCAGGAAGCTGCGCAACCGCCGGATTTGCGGGTCGTAACGGCGATTCTGGATGACGGCGTACAGTTTGCCGGCCGCCCGCGCCGCCGCGACCATCCGCCGCGCGTTGTCCATAGAATCGGCCAGCGGCTTCTCCCCCAGGACGTGGCAACCGTGCGCCAGCGCCGTCAACGTCACCTGAACGTGAGCTGCCGGCACGGTGCAGTCAAAGACAATATCCGGGCATGTTTTTTTCAGAGTTGTAGTTAAATCTGTACTAACCAGCGCTTCATTCCAGCCGTACTCCGTGGCGCGATGCCGCGCGGCCGCTTCGTTGAGGTCCACCAACCCAACCAGCGCCAGGTCGGGAATCTGCCGGACGGCGTCCAGCCACGCGCGGCTGATGCCACCGCAGCCAACCAACACAGCTTTGAGTAGTTCAGACATGAGTATGCTCCTGAGGGAATTAAGTAATGGGTAAGGGGAAATAAGTTCCGTGACTCATTTCTCATTACCTATTTCTGGTTTCGTATCCGGCTTGTAAACCGGTAGTTGAATGTGGAAGCGACTACCGGGATAACGAGTTTCATCGTAGGTTTCACTTTCCGCCCAAATCTTGCCGCCATGCGCCTCTATCACGCCACGCGCAATGGTTAACCCCAACCCCGGTCCGCCGGCCTTATACTCGGTGTCCCCCGAAAAGTGGTGTTCGACCGAACCGGTCTGATAAAACGATTCAAAAACCAGTTCCAGGTTCTGAGGGTCAATCCCGACGCCGGTATCCGCCACAATGAGTTCTACAGAGGGGCGGTTGTTTTCCATCGTGGTCTCGAAACCTGAAACGGTAATGCGTCCGCCATCCGGGGTGTACTTGATCGCGTTGATGATCACATGATAGAGCGCTTTGGAGAGCATCTCCGCATCCCCTGAGATGACCGGCAGCGTATCCAGTCCCGTTAATGTCAATGTCAGGCGGCGTTCCAACAAGGGACAGGCGAACGCTTGTGTGATCTGCCGAAGCAATTCCGCCAACACGACGCTGTCGTGAGATACCTCCCATGTCTGCAAGTTGATACGCGCGGTGTCGCGCATACGGTCAATAATATCCTGCATACGCTTAGCGCCGACCACAATCCCCTCGAGATATTCTTTCATATGCGGGGGCGGCTGTGTCCCGCTGTAACGCTGCAACAATTGCGCAAAACTACTGATAGCCGTCAAAGGTGTGAACAATTCATGGGCCGCCACCGTGATGAAAGTGCTCTTGGTTTTGTTCAGTTGCGCCAGGATGCGATTGGTCTCATCCAACTCTTGCGTACGTTGCTGCACCATTTGCTCCAATTGAGCGCTGAAGCGCACCAGCTCGGTGTGATACCGGGCATTCTCCAATGCAATGCTGGCCTGCGTGGCAAAAGCCTGCACCCAGGTAGCATCTTCTTCGCTGAAAGCGTAAGGCTCACGCCGCGTCAGAGAAATCATGCCGATAGCGCGCCCCTTGGCAATCAAGAGTACCCCCATCCAGGAGCGGTGGCGTGGCAACCAGGGCACTTGTTTCCAGCCAGATTCCTGAATAGTGTCATGGACGATTAAGGGGTGGCCTAAACTTTCCAGTTGACGAAAAACATCCCCTTCCGTTATCGGTACCACGAGGTCTTTATCGCCCTGGATGTCCAAAATCCCATAGTGCGCCACCGATCTGAGGGTATCGCCTTCTCGCAACATAACCATGCCGCGCACGTAGGGTGTCAGGATATTCAGCAAAGCCAGAATGCGTCCCGGCGCCTCGTGCATGTCCAGGCTGCTGGTCAATTCACGGCCGGTCTGCTCCAGCAACTCGGTCAATTTGCGGCGGCGTTGTTCTGCCTGATAGAGTTGCGCATTACGGATGGCAATCGCCAACTGATCGGCCAATCCCTGCAAGACGCCGATCTCTTCTTCCACAAACTGGCCGGCCTGATCGCCGCCGACATTGAGGACGCCAACGACCTGCGCGCCGATCAGGAGCGGCAGCCCCAACTCTGCCGCGAGCGGAGGCCGCGCCGGCGCGTTCCAAAAATCTGGAGACTCTCCCCCATTCTGCGCGACTCGCGCTTTACCCGTGCGGTAAACGGATGTGCTAAAGCTGGGGGCCTCCAGGGGAATCGCCATGCCGGTGTTTTGAAAACGGCGCCCCCGCAAATCGGCGCCGGCGCGCAATACCAACTCTCCACGCGCCGTATTCACCAACCACACGCCCACGAAGGAGTAGCCAAATTGCGATTGGATTAAGGAGACAACCCGTTCCAGCAAAGCGTCCAATTCCAGAATCGAGATGATTTGCTGCGCGACCTGGCGACTGGTCTCCAATTGGATGGCGCGGCGCGACAGAACAGCATTGATCGTCTTGACTTCTGCTGTGCGTTTGGTCACTCGTTCTTCAAGGGTATGCGCCCAATTTTCCAACTGGACGTTAGCCTGCATCAGGTCGCCGTATAGGCGGGCGTTTTCAATGGCAGTCGCGGCCTGATTGGCAAAGATCGTCAGCAAATCCAGATCGGTGGGGGAGAAACGTCCGCTGGCCGAGCGATTATCCACGTAGATCAAGCCGGTCAGTTCGGCGCGAGCAATCAACGGCACACACAATACCGAGCGCAAGTTCAATTCCAACACACTGTTCCGTCCACCGAAGCGCTCATCGGTCAAGGCATCCTGAAGCAGCAGCGGCTGCCGCGACTGGGCGAGCGTTTCCAAAACGGTGTAACTAATCTGCGCTTTGCCGTCCACCACTTCGGAGAGGGCCATCCCCACCGCCACCCGGAAATGCATTTGATGTTGGCGGTCGAACAACGCCAGGACGCCCCGTTCGGCTCCGATCAGTTCGATGACCTGATCCATAACATAGTGCAGCAACGATTCCACATCGTGGGTTTCATTCATCCGCACACTGATATCCAACACCCGCTTGAAGCGATTTCGGAATTGCTCAGATTCACTGAGCGGCCCAGACGCTGCCGGCGAAGCAGCCGGTAGGTCGAAAGCTTCCGGCGATGTCTGCTGTGCGGCAAGGCAGCGGGTCCATTCGGTGAGGATGTCGCGGTTAATGCGTACTTTGTTAAGATAGTTGCGGCGCAGGCCTTCGTCATTGAGCGTCGCAATCCCGGCCAGCATAGCTTCGTGCGCGCGCTGCAACGCCCTCCAGGCCTCCGCCGCCAGCGACGCGCGGCGTTCCGGGGCAGCCCGGGAAAGCACTTGATAGCGCCACCACCACGCTTCCTGCGCCAAAAACTCGCCGACGCCACTCACGCGCAAAGTTTGGACGGCCTCGCGCGTGTGGCGTTCCGCCAGTTCCCAATGCCCCAAGGCCAGTTCCGCCGCCCCCAACCACGCCTGTGAAGCGCACAGGATCGCCAACAATTTCCGCTCCTGCTGAATTCCCAACGCCTGGGCAAACAGAAACCGCGCAGCTTCAGGATCGCCGCTCGCCAGCTTGATCTGTCCCATGCCAAAGTAGTGTAGTGAAACGCCATAGTCATCGCCAATGGCCTTGCCCAGCGCGAGTCCCTCCTCATACGCCTGCTGCGCGCGCGCGTACTCTTCCAACGCACAGTATACCCGCCCCAAACTCTCCAGCAGCGGCACCAGGCGGTTGCGATTGAAGACTTCACGTTCCAGTTGAATGGCCCGCTCCAAATATTCCCGCGCACGCGGGTAAAGCCCCAAACGCCAATACGTCAACCCCAGGTTGTTATGCGAACGGGTTTGTCGGCTACGATCGCCGATGGCGTTAGCTATCGCCAGCGACTGCTCATGGTAATCTCGCTGTTGGGCGTAGTCCTCCAATGTCAACCCCAGGGCATTTAGGGCATCCGCGACCCCGGCCTGGTTGCCCAGCGCGCGCTGCAATTCAAGGGAGTCTTGCAGATAAGCGCGGGCTTCAGGCAATCCCAAAATGCGGGCATAGTTCCCCAAATGCCAGAGCAGGTGAGCTTGGCGGCGGCGGTCGCCTAACGGACGACATAACTGCAAGGCCTCTTTGTGAAAAGCGTAGGCCGCTTCCACTTTACCAACCTTGAAATGCGCCTCGCCCAACACGTCCAGGCTATCCACAAGGAGCAGCACATCCGCCTGCTTGCGGGCGAGGGTCAAGGTCTCTACACCCAAAGATAGGGCCTGATCATACTTGCCCAAGACAGCCAAAGCCGCGACTTGCAAGTTGCGGACCTCGATCTGTCGCCCCAGATCCGCCAGGGCGGCCGCCAACTGCGCCATAGCGACCAGGTCCTCAAGTTGGGCTTGATATTGTTCTAGATAAGCAAAAGCGGCGGCGCGACTGTGCAGCAGGGCATACAGTGTTTGCAATGGCGTTTCCTGGGTGCAGCGTTGAGCGAACTCCAGCGCCTGGCTATAATAACGCGCCGCCGAGCGGTGCGCGTAGACTTGGGCAGCTCTATCTCCGGCAATCTGGGCATAGTGCATAGCCTGTTCCAAATGACCGGCCCGCTCATAATGCCAGGTCAACATTTCGGCGATGTCATTGTCGGGGCAATGCTGCCGCAAGGCCTCAGCACAGAGCGCATGCCGGCGCGCACAGTCCACCGGCGTCAGGGTTTCATAGATGAGGGTGCGAACCTGATCGTTGCTGAACCGATAAGCCGACTGACCGGAACGCGCGCCCAACGTCAAGACGTAATGCCGGGTCGCCTGCGTCATCACAGAGAAGATTTCGTCGGCGGAGGCCCCGCTGACCGCAGCCAATACCTGGGGATTCAACCACTGGCCCAGCACGGCGGCCCACTGTAAAACACGCAAAGCGGCAGGCTCCAGGCGGGCCACACGCCGCTGCAACATTTCCTGAGCGTGCTCCGATGTTCGGGAAAGACCCTCGCTAGCTACGCGCCATGCTTCGCCATCATAACGCAAGCGGTTATCTTCAATCAGAGAGTGCAGCAGACTTTCGATGAATAGCGGCTCGCCGCCAGTTTCGGTCATCAACCAGGGCAGAAATCCTTCAGGCAGGCGCGCCGCACCTTCGGCGCCGGCGCCCAATAACGCGCAAGTCAGCTCGGCGACGGCGGCCTCATCCAACAGTTCAAGGCGCAACAATTCAGGCAGGCACGCCCCCTCAGCAACAGAAGGCTGCGCTTGAGCGTGCGCCGGCCACGCGCCACGCGCCAGCAGCCCCAAGGGATGCGCAGCATCTATTTCGGCGTCGCGGTACAGGCCCAGCAGCAATACCTTGCCCTGGGACACGCGCTGGCTCACACGCTCCAATAATTCCAGAGTTTCCGCATCCGCATACTGCAAATCTTCCAGGATCAACAGCAAGGGCTTGTCAAACAGCATCAGACCATCCACCACAGACATCAGTAAACGCGCTTTTTCTTCAGGGGACGATTGCAATGGCAAATCGGCGCCAAACAGGCTCGTCAATTCCGGCATCAACCCGCCCAGGGCGTCGCTATACGGCTGTAGTTTTTCCATGCAGGCAGAGGAACATTGCATAAGCAACTGTTTGAAGAGCGTCACCCAGGGACGATAAGGAGTGAGCACGTATTCGTCACACCCCCCCTCGCAGACCAGAACGCGCTGCATTTGCGCGTATACACTCAACTCGCGGGCCAAACGGCTTTTGCCAACGCCCGCAGGCCCGGTCAACAGCACCAGGCGGCCATGGCCCTGCAACATATCCAGGAGTTTTTCCTTTAGATAGGCCATCTCAAAGTGGCGGCCCACCAGTAAACCGCTGTGTGCGCCCCCCTGGGCAGACTCAATTCCCAGGGGATAATTTTCCCCGGTGAACGCATTGAGCGCGCGAATGACTGCGTCAGCGCTGCCGTAACGCCCCTCGGGGGTTGGCGACAGCAAGGTGCGAATGATCTGGCGCAGTTCAGAGGGCAACTTGAAAGAGGTGGGCAACGCTTCCGCCCCGGTCAGGAATGGATCGGTCTCGGCCCAATCGCCGGGCCGTCCCCCGGAGGGTAAGCGCCCGGTCACGATCTCGTAAAGCGCGACGCCCAGGGAGTATAAATCAGCCCGGTAATCTACGGGGGCATCCTGCATGACTTCCGGCGCGACATATTCCGGTGTGCCGCGCGCCGGCCGGCCGCCGGCGGCCTGTGACTGCCCGATCAGCCCGAAGTCCATCAGCTTGACCTGTCCCTCCGGTGTAATCCGCACATTGAGAGGTTTCACGTCATAGTGGATAAAGCCGCGCGCGTGGATGTACTGTAGAGCGTAACAAACTTGTGTGATAACATTGTAAAGCCAGGTTATATCGAACACACCCGATAATACGCGCCGACGGGTCGCTGCTGCCCAATCTTCACCCGGCACATAGTCCATAGTGAAGAAGGATTCCTGAGTATCCTCACCATAGCCAAAGTCATACACCTTCACCAGATTGGGATGATGAAGTTGCGCCAGGACGGCAAATTCGTGCTTGAACTGCGCCAGGCGATACTCATCCGCCTGATCCGTGCGCACCGTTTTCAAAGCTACCAGGACATTATCACGCAGCAAGTCTTCCACCAGGAAAACGGCGCCCATGCCGCCCTGACCTAGTTGCCGGATCACTTTATAACGCCGATTGAAGACTTGTATTGCCATCATGGCCTCGATAAAATCGCTCGCAACAGAAATCTAAGAACCTATCCGAAAATTATGGCGATGCTGCACCGCTACGCCAGGGCTTGCGGCTAAAGCCGCTTTCAGGAGGGTATTTTTTCGTTGGCGGGCTGCGCCCGCCAACGAAAAAATACCCCCTTCAAACCGCGCCTTTAGGCGCAAATTGCGGGCCAAAACGAATTTTCGGATAGATTCTAAGCCCTAATTATACGACATTTTTACCAATTTATAACATAGCTCTTCAAAAAAAGGATAAAACTAACAGAAACGGTTAGGAGAGCAGAGGAACAGCCTGGGAGAAATGGGGGACTAGGGCGTATTAAGGAATTCTTGCAGACTCTGAGTCACTTGGAGTATTTCTTGCCCGCCGTCCACGACATGAATTGTCTCGCCTTGCGCCCGGAGGCGCCGAATGGCAGCATGATATTTATCCAGCACCGCGGTCAGCAACTCTTCCTTCTCAAAAAGATCGAATTGCTCGGCGCGCCGTCGCCGGATGCGCGCCAGGCACTCGGCCACTGGCGCGTCGAGAAAAAACGTCACATCGGGGCGTAGGCATGGCGCATGCATTTCGTAGAGCCAGCCAACTTCGTTCGGCGTCAACGAGAGGGATTGGTAAGCCAACGAGGAAAGATAATAACGATCCATCACCACCCACGCGCCCGCCTGGAGTTGCGCGGCGACGCCCTGCGGGCGGTAAAGATGCTCCAGCCGGTCAGCCACGAACAACGCGGCCAGGGTGCGCGGCTGCGCCACCTCCTGGTGGGTCAGGATGCGGCGAATAAGCAGGCCGACCAAGCCATCGGTCGGCTCCCAGGTGACATGAACGGTGGGCACAAACGCCTGCGCCCGCAGCCACTCGCCGAGCAGCCGCGCCTGCGTCGTAGTGCCCGCCCCGTCCAAGCCTTCCAGCACGATGAGTTTGCCAGGGCCGGGATGGAGAAGCATAGTGTGCGGAAGTGTTATCCCGCCTTCGTCTTGCTGTCTGTCACCGGGCGTTTGAAAAAGTAGACAAAATCGCCATCCGGGTCCGGCAACACCGTGACGAGTTCCCACCCCTCATCCTCCAGGTTGCTGAACGCGGACGGCTCGCGGACGTAAACATCGCGTTTATTCTCAAAGACCCCCGACGCGCCGAGAAAGGTCACGCGGCTTTTTTGTAGTTTGCAGTGTTGCCATTTGGTCATGAAATACCCTCCCTTAAGGTGTCATAGCCTACATCCAAACGCCCTCATTATACAACAGAAGCAAAGGGCAAGAAGCCAACGCGAGTGGATCGGCGAATGAGCGGATCGACGGATCAGCGGATCGGCAAATGAGCGGATCAGTAGATCAGCGGATCGGCGGATCAGCGGATCAGTGGATCGGCGGGCCTCAGTCCTCAGCCCTCAATCCTCCCGCGTCATCAACGGCAAATACACCGTGTAGAACTCAAAAAACTCGAACGCTCCCCGGTCATAACCTTCTCCTTTGGGCCGCGCGACGCGATTCACGTCCATATCCGGCGCGCCGAGGGACGTGCCGGTATCCACGCACGGCGACGCTTGCTTCAGGCGGTAATTGCGGTTCAGGGGATCGCGGAACAGTGGATCGGCGTCGCGGTTGCCCTCGCCGGGGAAGCCGCCGCCAACGTGGGAATAGGTCAGCGCCAACGTCGAGCCATCGCGCGTCGCCACGTTCTGCTCGTTGCCCCAGAGGATGTTGTTGATCCCCGTCGCCGTCGCGCCGCCATCTCCAAAGTGCATTTCGTACAGACCCAGGCCATGGGTGTTGCTGACGAGCGTGTTGTGCGCGAGGAACGCCCGCGCCCCATCTTTGAGCGCGATCCCGAAACCAGTGCGGTCGTAGTCGCCTTCGTTGTAGCGGCACTCGTAGACCAGGTTGTTGACGAGGGTGTTGGAAAACGGCCCGCCTATCGAAACACCCTTGTCGCCGCAGTGATGGAAAATGTTGCGCTCCACGATGACAGAAGAATCGTTGGCGTCCAGGCAGTCGTCGGTGATGTGGTAGATGCGGTTGTCGCGCAACACGGCGGGAGGGTTTTGGATGCTGCTGATTTCGATGCCTTCGGGCGGCGAGGGGTTGAAGCTCAAATCATAGAACGAGTCGTGGATGGTATTGCCTTCAATGAGCGCCTGCCCGCCCGTCGCGTGGACAGCGTCCGTGCCGATGTCGTAGATGTCGTTGTGCAGCAACGTCAGCGCCGAGCCGTAATCCGCCGTGACGGCGACGCTATGCCGCATGTGCCGCAGCGTGCTGTGAGCGATAGTGATGTCCGATGCGAACGCAGTGATGCCGTGGGTGCGGGGGGTGGTCAAAACTTCATGGACGTATTCCAACACGGCGTACTCGATGCGGTTGTCGGCGCGGGTGTTCCACAGGAGAATGCCGCCCCAAAACGCCGCCGGGTTGCCGGTGCTCAGCGTCACCGGTTGCGTCACCGCGCCGTGAACCCACAGCCGCGCGCCGTCTTCCACGCGGATCAGCCGCTCCGAAGCGAAGTGCAGCGTCGCGCCCCCCTCGATGGTCAACGTAATCCCGCCGGAAAGCCGGATGTCTTCGTGGATGGTGTACGGCAGGCGGCTGCCTTCCAGCACCGTGTCCGCCGTGAGCGTTCCGCCGTGGAACACGTCGCGGAAGAGGGTGATCGTCTGCGTATACGTCCCGTCGCCGAACACAACCATGGTGTCGCGGTGGATAAGCTCCGCCACGTAACGCCAGCTCGTCGGCGTGAGGTACGTCAGCCCATCGGCGCTGCCGTTCACCGTCACGTCGCGCAGCGGCGAGCACGTCCCCTCCAGAATGACAGTTGCGTCGGTCGTCACGATGTCTTGGCCGTCGTTGGTGATGATCGCGAGCCGGTCGCCCGGAATTTCCGTCCATAGGTGGGGGACGCGCGCGGCGACGAAATCCTTAAGCTCCTGCTTGTCGCCCGCGCTGACGACGTCCGCCGGCATGGCATCAATGCGCGGAAACATCTCTTCCACGGAGAAGGAGCCGGAAATCAGCTCGGCGATCCCCTGGTAGTACCAGCGCGTGAAGACAGGCGTGTGCAGGATGCGTTTCACAGTGTCTCCGGCGTACCAATCCGGCTCCCAAATCGTGTGCGTGGGGTTGATAAACGTCGAGTCGTGATCCCAGGAGAGCAGCACAAAGCGGTCGTCCGCGCCGCGATGGTAGAGGTAGTAGTCGTCGCCGCCGCCGATCCACAGTGCGCCTTCGTGATTGTCGAGCACCGCCTGCACCGCGAACCACTTGAGCCACTGGCGCATATCGGCCACCGCCTCGGTGTCCGCCACAAACGTGGCGTCGGGCGCGTGGGTCAGCGCGTAGGTAAGAGAAATCACGTCCGTGAAATCGTCGGCTTCCTCGTTGGTCTTCTTGACGTAGTTATCCCGGTAGAGATTGGGGTCGGCGCCCCGGTACGCCAGGTCGGCGCCGCTCTCACCACGATACAGGTTGCCGTCGTTGTCGTCGCCGAAGTGCGCCTTGAGAAAGTCCCGATCCACAGCTTCCACGTCCAGGTAGTTGCCCTCAAGCGCGCCGTTGATGGCGAGTTGCACAAAGCGCGTGTCCGAGGCCGGCAACCCGGCCCGCCGGAACACACTGTAGGCCATCGCGTCCCGGTCCAGATTGTCGCTGATCAGGTTGAGGCGCTCGCGGCTCTCAAACTCCTGCGCGTCGCGGAATTTTATGCGGTACGGGCGCGGCGTGAAGTTACGCGTGTCGCCCCGGTAACGCAGGCCCACGTTGTAGTACGCCGTGTCGGAACACACAAACGTCGCGTCGAGCAGCTCGTTGGAGACCATATCGCGCGTCGTCAGTTCCGCCCGGTTCTGGTCGGTGAGGATGAGACGGTACAGCAGCAAGTTGCTTGACAAGGGGACGTCCTCCACCCAGTAGAGGAAGCTCACCGTGAGCGGCAGTCCCGTCTCCGCCGACGTCCCGCCCGGCGCGCCCTCCGGCACGATGCGCGTCGCGCCCTCATCGTCCGTCGCCGTGATGTAAAACTCCACGTAGCGCCCCTGCCCCGGCAGGAAAATCGTCTCGGAGATGGCGAAGGAGGGGATGATGGCGGAGTAAAGACTAAGGACTGAGGACTGAGGACTGAGGACTGAGGACTGAGGATTGAGGACTGAGGACTGAGAATTCTCGCTTCCTGCTTCTTGCTTCCTGCTTCCTGCCTCTTGCCTCATCAGCACAGCCGTATATTCCGCCTCTCCCTGCACGCGATAGTGGAGGGTGACGGAGACGACGGCGCTGTTGTCGTCCACGTA
>Ga0116144_10001301_pt1 | contig 30240 bp, 22 predicted proteins | sample AD_UKC035_MetaG_FD_89746 | JGI IMG/M metagenome (GOLD analysis project Ga0116144, IMG submission 89746) | Active sludge microbial communities of municipal wastewater-treating anaerobic digesters from USA - AD_UKC035_MetaG | ecosystem: Engineered > Bioreactor > Anaerobic > Digestate | place: USA...
ACGCCATCCGACCAGAGCGCGTCGCTGCGCAGGGTGACGGTGTAGACGCGGCCGTCCGGCGAGACGGTGGCGCCGGTGGCGCCTGCCGGGATGAGGGCGCCGTCCGCGTCGTAGCGGTACGGCGCTTCCATCAACTGCGCGAGCGCCGTGAGCGCGTTGATGTTGAGAGATTCGACGTTCACGTCCATGCTGCCCGGCTCGACACTGATCGGGTAGACCAGCCGCGTGCGCGCCAGCGTTTTGACGCCGGACGCGCTATACCGGGCGGCGTCCGCCGTCGCCTCTGCCACGCTCCACATCCCCTGCCCCGCCGGGACGGTGGGCGCGACCTGCGCCGTCGCCACGAAGGCTATCTCCGTCTCCGGCGGCAGAGCGCCGAGTGAGCAGATGATCGCCTCGCCCCAGGCGCCGGTGAGCGGCGCACACATCCCGCCCGGCGTGAGGGCGACGGCGCGCTGCCGGGAGTCGAGCGTGAAGGTCAACACCGTGTTCGTCGCGGTGAGCGCGCCGTCGTTGGCGAGCACGACGCTGTACGTGAAAGTTTGCCCCGGCACCAGCACCCCCGCCGGCGACGCCGTTTGCAGGGTGAGGTGCGCCCCCGGCGCCTCGTCCGCGCCGAGGTCGTAGCCCAACCCCATCGGGCGTATCTGCCTATCAATGTCCACCGTCACGCCGGTATCCACCCCGGCGTCGCGCGCCGCCGAGGTCGCGCCGATGTGGTAATCGTCTCCGGTCAGGAAGGCCGGATCGCCGGTAAGTTGATTCTGCACCGACACAGTGGCCGTGGACGATTGCGAAAGTGTGATGGGGGTGTTGTGCCAGAGGATGCCATTGACAGTGAGCGTGCTGTCGTTTTTCACGCGGATGCCGATGTCCTGGCTGTCCAGGATAACATTGGTGATGGCCAGGGTTGAGGGGGCCGGCTGCTCTGGATTAAGGTCGCCAATGGATACGCCGCTCCCATCACCGCCGCTGTTGTGGGCCAACGTGGTGTGCAGCATGTGGACTTCCATACCCCCTGAAGGGATGAAGACCCCGGTGCCTTCCAGTCCCGCCTGGTTGTTGGCAATGATGACATTGCTGAAGGTGATGTATGGGGTAAAGGAAATGCCATAGGAACCAACGCCGCCGCCGCGTTCGTCAGCCGTGTTGGACATGATCACCGTCTCGTTGAGCGCGGTCGTCGTCTCCAAAGCCAGCCCGCCGCCCATGCTGCGCGCGTGATTGGCGATGAAGGTACAGCCGATGAAATCGCCGCCTCCCATTGCCGCCGTGGAATACCCGCCGCCGTTTTGGGCATCGTTCATTTCGAAGTAGCTGTTGACAATGTCCATGCCGCCGGCATGGACGGCCAGCCCGCCGCCGGCCTCCGTGACGGTGTTCGAGGTGAACGTGTTCCCTCTGAAGATAGAGTCAATACCGCAAAAGCTCGTATACATCCCGCCGCCCTGCCGGGCAGTGTTCCCAAAGAAGTGATTATTTGTCACCGTGAAGTCGTAGTCGAGGCAGTAAACGTACAACCCGCCGCCGGAACTGCCGTTCGGATCCGTAGGCATATGCCCTCCTGCCTGAGCGAGGGCATTTCCGCCGGTAATGTGCAGGCCATCAATCACAATCCCCTGGCCCCCGACGATGAAAAATACGCGCCCCTGCCCCTGCGCGTCCAGCGTGGTGACGTTGACCTCTGGGTCCGGCGTGGTCCAGTTGGCGGTGGTGTAGCCCCCCTGGATCGTCACACCTTTGTCGAGGTAGACCATCTGCGTCACGCCCGCGCGGGCGCTCACGCCGGTGTACGTACCGGCGGCTACTTTGATCAGGTCGCCTTCGCCGGCGTCATCCACGGCGGCCTGTACGGAGGCATACGGACAGCCGCTGAGGCAGACGTACCGGGTTGTGCGGAACTCCGACACCGCATACACTGGCTCCCAATCGCCATTTTGATAACGCGCTATCCAACTCCATTGCGGGAGCACGTCGCCGTTGCCGTCGAAGCCTTCGTACATCCCCACCACGCCGTAGTAGCTGGGGGTCGCGCCGATCATGCTGCGCACGTCCGCCGGGGTGGGGGAGTTGGCCCGATGGAGCGCGTCCAGCAGGATGCCCGCCGCATCGTAGGCGAACGCGCCGAAGATGCCCGGATCGTCGGGGACGTTGACAAAGTTGGCCGCCTGATAGTCGCTCACCAACCCCGTCCAGCCGGGCATCGCCCAGAAAGGCCGCTGGTGCATGGCGATGAAGTCTCCGACGACGGCAGCATCCCCCGCCCATCCCTGATAGGCATACATCCACATCGGCGCCTCGGCCAGGGAGTCCCAGGCAATGGGGATGGCGCCCATCCCCATCTCGTAAGCGGTCTGGCTGAGCCGTCCCGGCTCTTCCGCCGCGTAACCTGCGACGAAAATCACGTCGGGGGCTTCTGAGCGGATCGTGTTCAGGATGCTGGGGAAATCACCCACGTTGGTGACGGGCCAGTCGCTAGTGACGACGCCGCCCAGCGCCGTGAACGTGTCCGAGTACACATCCCGCAGCCACTCGGCGCCGGGTTCGTGGATGATGACGCTGCGCGCGTACCCCATCATCTGCCGAAAGTACGTCGCCAGGAATTGCGAGGCTGACGCATCGTGCGCCACCATGCGGAACGTGGTGTTGTAGCCCTGCTGCGTGAGATCGGCCCGCGTGGACGAGGGCGAAATCATCGGGACGCCCGCCGCTGCGTAGAGTGGCTGCGCCGGGAGGCTGGCCCTGCTGCACGTATGGCCGATGACGGCCACCGGGCCTGCATCCAACAGGCTTTGCGCCGCCGTGATGGCCTGCGTCGCGTCGCAGGCGTCGTCGGCGATGGTCAGGTGCAGCGTGTAGTTCAGCCCGCCGAGCGTCAGTCCGCCCGCTGCGTTCGTCTGGCTGATGACGAGCTGCACGGCGTTGACTTCCTGCCAGCCGATTTGGGCGTTCTCCCCGCTCAAATCGGCGGCGACGCCCACGGTGGCGACGCACGGGCCGTAGACATCCAGCCAACCCTCGCGGAGACCTTGCTCCACGCCGGAAAGCCGGGAGCGCACGCTTTGCGGGATTTGTGGGTCGGTCTCGTGGAAGGGCGCGAGGCTCACGCCGCCCTCGGCCATCGTGTACAGCACGGTGCCGGGCGTGAACGCGCCGGCGTTGGCGTCGGCAATGGTGGCGAAGACGGCGTTGTCCAGCCGCTTCAGTGCGCTGCTGAGCAGCCGGTCGGAGCCGGGGACGGCGCCGCTGTCGAACAGCGTGACGTACTGGTCGGAGTCCACGCCGATGGCCCACGCGCCGGATTGCGTCGCTGTGAGGATCGCGCCGTTGCCGGTGGCCCCGCCCGCGCCGAAGATCACGTCCGCGCCCAGGCCGAGCATCGTCTGCGCCTCTTGCGCGCCGAGGTCGGGGTCAACAAACGTGCCGGTGGTGGTGATGAGGACGGTGGTGGCGGGGGTGGCGCAGCGCGCGCCATTCTGATAGCCGTTCATAAAGCGCTGCACCGGCGGGATGTCCATCCCGCCCACCGCGCCGACGGTATGGCTGCCCGACATCAGCGCAGCGAGCGTCCCGGCCAGATAGCCGGCCTGGTCTTCGGCGAAGGTCAGCCCGCGCAGGTTGGGGGGCGGCGTTTCCCAAACGTAGTCCACCAGGGCAAAATTGACGCCCGGATAGAGCACCGCCGCCTGCGAGATCGCGTCGGCCATCAGCAAGCTCACACCGAAGCAGAGGTCAGCGCCGTTCTGGGCGCACTGCTCCAAATTGGGCAGGTAATCCGCGGAGGTGGCGGAGGTGTAGACTTGATAGGCAACGCCCAGTTCAGTTTCCGCGCGCAGGACGCCCATAAAACTCAGCTCGTTGAAGCTGTGATCGTAGAGGTCGGGGCCGTCTGTCACCAGGCCGACCGCGATGGCGGTGGGCGCCTGGGGGCGTGTCTGCCCGCTGGCCCGGCGTAGCGTCGCGCCGACCAGCGCGAGGGGCATCACCACCAGGGCTATAGCCAGTCCGGTGGTTACAAGGAATTTGTGTTTCATGGGATTTTCCCCCTTAATTTTTGCGAAACCTTGTATTGAAGACCTTACAGAAGTCAGTCGGCGAAGATAAAACTGGCGGGGAGAGTCATCTTTATTGTAGCATAAATCACGACAGAAGGATAAACCAAATTTCGGTTTCTGCCCCAACCCTGGTCACGACCAGGGCATGATCGTTCTCGGCAGCCCCCGCCCGCCAGGGAGGTTTTGCGGCTAAAGCTGCCAGGAAAAAGGTTGTTTTGCGGTGACAGGGTGGTAGGCCGTTACCACAGAACTCCTTGTGACTTGTCGGGTAGAATAGCTCAGGCTATAATACTCGTGGTACAGGGAGGTGAAAAATGACAATACCTACGCAACGAATTCAAATGGTTGCCGGGACGCCGATTGAGGTAGGCTCGCGGCGGTTGCTCCCCTCGGTGATGGTGTCTACTTTGCGCGGCGGCGCAGCCGGGCCGGCAGGATTGCGCGTGGTGCGGTTGCGTCCGGTTTCACTCGTCGTGGATGGGCCGGATGGGGCGCGATGGTTGCCTATCCCCAATGCGCTGGCCGAGACCTTGGCGCCTTTTTTGGTTGCCAGTGTGGGGGTGGCTGCACTCAGCATCGTGTTGATGGTGTTAATCCGCTTAATGCGAGGAAGATAGGAATATTCGCTATCACGGAGCGAATGGCGGGTTACGATTTTTGCCAATCGCTATATGTTATTTGCTATTGGCTATTTACACGGGAGGCAGGAAATGAAAGAGGATATGCAGGTGGTATTGGATAAGTTGGATGTTGTGACGAACGAGGTCAATGTAGATCGGGTGTTTGGCAAGCCGCAGCAGTATGGCGACCGCGTCGTGATTCCGGTGGCGACGATGCTGTACGGAGTTGCCATTGGGGGAGGGGAGGCTGAAGGGAACAGCAAATCGGCAACTGTATGCTGTGAAGAAGAGTCCCCTGCCCATCCGGAAGTGGAAGCGAATATGCCGGTAGGTAGCGGCGTGGGCGGTGCGGGAGGCGCTATCGCGCGGCCGGTGGCCTACATCGAAATTGACTCTGAGGGGGTGCGCGTCAAGCCGATTATGAACGAACAGGTGCTGGCGCTGGCTGGCATCTGTTTGGGCGGGTGGGCCATTGCCTGGTTTGCCGCGGTGCTGATGACTATTTTCGGCCCGCGTGATTCTTAAGGGGATGCAGCGCGTTCAAGCTGAGGGGTTGACCTGGTACACGTTCTCTGACGCGCCCTCCGCGCCTTTCCGCCACGCCCTGGTCACGCGGCTGGGCGGCGTGAGCCGTGGGCCGTTGGCAGCGCTCAACCTGGGCAGTTCCGTCGGGGATGATCCTGTGGCGGTGGCGGAAAACCACCGCCTTTTGTTTGCGGCGTTGGACTTGCCGCGCGAACGTGTGGTCAGCCCACATCAAGTTCATGGGCGGCGTGTGGCGCGCGTAGGGCGGGAAGACGGCGGCGCTATCATCCCTGACACGGACGCCCTGATCACCAACACACCGGGGACGGCGTTGCTGTTGCGATTCGCTGACTGCGCGCCGGTGCTGTTGTACGATCCGGTGCATCGGGCGGCAGGCCTGGCTCATGCCGGTTGGCGGGGCGCGGCCGGCGGGGTCGTCGCTGCGACACTGAACGCGATGTATGAGGTATTTGGTTCCCGCCCTGGGGATATGTGGGCTGGCATCGGGCCGGCGATTGGGCCGGATCATTACATCGTCGGGTCGGAAGTGGTTGCGGCGATTGCGGCGACCTTGCCTGGGGATATTGGGGTAGCCGTGCTGCGGGAAGGACAGTGGTATCTGGACTTACCGGGCGCGCTCGCGGCGCAACTGACGGCTTTGGGGGTGTCGAGGGTGACACGGGCCGGAGTTTGCACGGCCTGTCATACGGAGGAATGGTATTCCCATCGTCAGGAGAGGGGACGCACCGGGCGTTTCGGCGCGCTGGTGATGCTGGACTGAAATATCGGAAGATAGCGGCGAACCGGGAGAGATTCCTATTCGAGAAACGTGAGGCGCATCCATAAAGCGCCTCACGTTTCTCGTGTTACTTACGGCAGCCCTTCGATTTGGAAGGTGAAGCCCAGGATGTTCAGCAAAGCCGAAGGAACATTCGTGGGGCGGCTAAATTGCAACTCAAAGGCTTGACTCTGCCCCCCCGCGATAGACCAGGGCAGTAATGGCGTCGAGGCCATCAAGGAACTGGATCCGGCTGCGGACGTGAGCGTCACATCCGCCAGGGTCACTGTCAGCGTAGTTTCGCCAAGATTGCGTACCGTCCCATTGATAACAATGACATTGCGCGTGCCATCCGCGAAGGCGGTGGTCAACTCGACGCTGGGCTGCGCCGGGCTAGGCTGCGGCGCTTCATAGGGCAACACGGTGCGCAACACGTTGGCCGAAGCCGGATCGGCGCGGAAAACCCAGGTGAGGGGTGGCTGGCTATCGCGTGGAATCAAATATCCAGCGCTCCCCATGGCGCTGCCGCCGGCGGGAATGGCCGTTTGTAATTTGCCATACTGCCCCCGCGCTGCGGCCTCCTCATTCAAGGCGTACCGTTCACCGCTGCCGCTCTCCAAACCTAAGTCAAAGAAGGCCGGATCGACCGGGCCGGTGGTTTCATTGGTCACTTGATATTCCACGATAAAGTAGCGGGTGTTGCCTTCATCGTAGACGACGCCCGATTTGAGGATGACCACACTCAGCCCATCCACCCGCTGCTTGCTGTCAGTGGCAAGGCTTTCCTCTGGAAGATACCGCGCGCGTACAATCAGCCGGTTGCTTTGCCCGGCGCCGAGCAGCACCAAAGTCAAACCCGGCTGCTGTTGCGCCATTGGGGTGAGGTCATCCACGGCGATGCGCTGCGCCTGGGGCGCGCCGAAAATCAAATGGGCGCCGCTATCCAGCGTCAAGGTGATGCGCGCTGCGCTACTCAGACCGGCCAACAGCGATTCGGTGGTGGGAGTGTAGGGCAGACCGATCACGTAATTGATGACGGTTCCGTGAATCCAGACCGCGATATTCCCTGTGTGCTCCGGCGCCGGCACGGGCCAGCGGCCTTGTTCTGGGGTTACCGGTACAACGGCGAAGGAACGTTCGGGCAGTTGGAGTTGTTCAGGCGACACGGTCAACAAAGGTGTGCCGCTTTCCTGGATGATGGCGTCTTGGGGCGGCGGCGGCGGTGTGTTGAAGGTGGCAAGTTTATTGACCGAGACCGCTCCAGCGCCGCCGACGGGGCGATTCAGCGGCAGGAAGGTGCGCAGCGCAGCGGCCGCGACCCCCAGGATGATTAACAGCCCGACGAGAATCAACAGCACTGCCCAGGTGGGCGGAAAAGGGCGTGAGGCGCGCGGCGGCTTTTGTGGAACAGGTGGGTGTGGCGTTTTCGTGGTCACAGTGGCCGCTGCCGGGGGCGGCGGCGCAGCCTTGCCGGGCGGCGGGGGCGGGGGCGTCTCCGGCGGCGCGCCCGGCTCGCTGGCGAGAGCTAACGAGTCATAAATTTTGCGCTTCGCCGGATCGGCCAGAATGGCATAAACCTCGTTTAGCTCCTTGAAGCGTTCCTCAGCATCGGGTTCGGTACTGATATCCGGGTGACAGGTGCGCGCAAGCCGCCGGTAGGCCTGACGAATTTCGTCCTGCGTGGCGTTGGGCGATACCTCAAGGAGACCGTAATAGTCTTTGATGATTTTTGTGGTCATAGATGCGTTCTTTTAGGGGATCTCCGCCGGCAGTGTGGGCGGCGCGATGCGGACGATGACTTCAGGCTGCGTGGCGGCAATCATCCGATCCAGTCCCAGCAGGGGAACGATAACGCGCACCATGCCCACCGTTGGCACAGTGAAGGACACCTGCCCCTGGTCGTCGGTGTACCCGCGCGCGAGTTCGGTGTTACTTTCTGGCGTCAGCGCACGGACGAAGAAGCCGGGAATGCCCTCGCCGGCGCCGGCCTGGTTGTCGGCGTTCTCATCGAAGTACACGCGCAGGCGGAACGTGCGGAATCCGGTGGCGGTGGGCGTGGGCGCTACGGGCGCCGGGGTGGTGATCAGGCGGAAAACCAGATCGGCGTTGATGATTTCTGGGGTGGGGGTGAGGGTCGGGGCCACCGGCGTATCAATCGGCGAGTCGGTGGGGCGTGGGGTTGCCGTGGGCCAGGAGGTAGGCCGCGCCGTGGGATAGGGATCCTTATCGGGGGCGGGGGTGTAGCCGGGGGCGGGGGTGTCCACGCCGGGGATAGTCATATCGCAGCGGAATTTGTAAGTGCTGTTGGGCGTATCCTGCGGCTTCATGCGATTGCCCTGCCCCACCAAGATATAGAGATAGCCCTCGTAGGTGCTGAAATATGACACGCGACTGTTGAAATTGCCCAACTCGATGTCGTCATTGCTGGCGACGGCGCTGTTGAAATCCGGGGCGGTGTACATAATCACATTGGGGTCTACCGCCGGCCCCAATTCCGAGGTTTCACAAGTGTAGCGCAGCCCCGGTTTCACCCACACGCGGAAGAAATCATTGTCGTTGCTCCAATTGCCCCAGGGGATGAAGTTAAGGCTATAGGTGACGCCCGAGGCGATGAGCGTGGAAGTATTGAAGTCGAAGTTGGGTTCGTATTGATCGAAACCGGCCGGCGGACGTTCGGTCGGCGAGGCGACCGTGGGGTTGGGCGTCGAGGTGTTTGTGGGAATGGGCGTGTTGGTGGGGGCCACCGGCGCGCTGAACAACAGTTCGTAGGTGCCGCCGGAGCATTGCTGACTGGCTTGAAAGACCTCAATGAAATAAGGCCCTTCATTAAAGGCTTCAAATGTAACGATAGCTGTATTGGTAGAGAGTTCCGTGTCGGTATAAATAGGGCGTCTTTCGCGGTCATAGACTACGATTCCCAGGTTATAATTATTTGTGTTTGTAGCTCGAGCCTGGACTGTGTATTTATAGTTGCGTGAGGCGTTATCGAGACGATAGAAGTCCGAACGGGCCTGAACGACACTGTTGGTGAGAGCCGGGCTCGCACTTAATAGAGACTGACCAATATAAGGGGCAAGGATAGCCGCCGTGTCCAGCGTTTGATTATTGGAAGGTTCGCGATCAGTTGTAAGAGCACCCACCGTGCAAGAAACAACCGGAGCCGCAACCACTGCTACGGGCGCTATTTTTTGCTCGATAGCTGCTCGATGGCGATAGGTAGCATTTCCGGCATCAACGCGCATTAAATTGCCAAACATAATCGCCAGGAGCATAATGCTCCCGATGACGCTGACAAAGGCCAGGAATCTTTTGAGTGCCATTTTTTGTTCCTCTAAGTTCAATGCTCTGCTAACACTTGCAATGGCGCCATACTCGCCAACAGCCGCTTGACGCCGATGCCCTCGAAGTGAACTGTCACCATCTCGCTGCGCCCGTCAAGCTGGCTTTCCATAACAATGCCTTCGCCGTAATGTGTGTGGCGGACACGCTGCCCCTGGCGGTATTGCAGTGTGGGCAGCGGCGGCGCGGCCTGGGGTTTGGCGGCGCGCGGATTCGTCCAGGAAGTTGCGGCCCAACTGGGTTGTGTCTTCTTCTGTGTTTTTTTCGCGCGCGCCAGGACGGCGTCGGGCAGGTCTTCCAGGAATCGTGAGGGCAGCGCGGGGCCGCTGTTGTCACTCTGGTAGCCCCAACTGCGGCGGAAGGCGTGGGTGAGATAGAGTTGTTCTTCGGCGCGGGTCATCCCCACGTAGAGCAGCCGGCGCTCCTCGGCGATTTCTTCGGGGGTATCCAGGGAGCGGCTGTGCGGCAACATTCCCTCTTCCAACCCGGTAAGGAACACCACAGGATATTCCAGTCCTTTGGCGCTGTGCAACGTGAGCAATGTGACGGCGACGACCTCTTCGGCCAGATCGTCTACGTCGGCCACCAGCGCGACTTCGGTGAGAAAGTCGGCCAGGGCGATGGTGGGGGCGTCGGCGACGACGCCGCGCAACGCTTGAACGTTTTCCCACCGGGCGTCGCCTTCTTCGGTGCCGTCGCGGAGATAATGGTCGTAGTCTATGTCGTTCAAGATGCGGGTGAGCAGTTGCGCCACGGAAAGCTGCTCACGCAGGCCTTGCCACGTCTGAATCAGTGTCGCAAAAGTGCGCAGCGCATTGATGGCTCGCCCGCCGAGCTTGTTTTCCTGAATGACGTGCAGCAACCCCTGGTAATAGCTGCTCTCTCGTTGCTGAGCGGCGGTCGCCACGCCTTCCACGGTGCGCGCCCCGATGCCGCGCGGCGGCACATTGATGGCGCGCAGCAAGCTCACATCGTCGTCGGGATTTTGTACCAGGCGCAGGTAGGTCAGCACGTCTTTGACTTCACGGCGGGAGTAGAAGCGGGTCGCCCCGATGATGCGGTAGGGAATGTTGTAGCGCATCAGCGCTTCTTCCAGGGCGCGGGATTGCGCGTTCGTGCGATACATAATGGCGATGTCGTTGTAGGAGTGGCGCGCGCGCAGCAAGTTCTGGATTTCGCGCGCGACGTAGGTGGCCTCATCCTGCTCGTCATACGCTTCATGGAGAGTGATGGGCGTTCCGCCGGTCTTGCGGGTGAAAAGCTGTTTAGGGGTGCGGTCGGAGTTGCCCGCGATGATAGCCTGCGCGCCATCCAAGATCATCTGGGTGGAACGGTAGTTTTCTTCCAGCAGGAATTGGCGCAGTGCGGGGAAATCCTCCCGCAACCGGCGCATATTGCGGTAGTCGGCGCCGCGCCAGGAGTAGATGGATTGGTCCTCGTCGGCGACGACGTACAGACTGTGATGTTCCGCCGCCAGCAGGCGCAAGATGGTGTACTGCGCCATGTTGGTGTCCTGGAATTCGTCCACCAGCACATAGCGGTAGCGCTCGCGGTAGGCAGCCAGCACTTCGGAATCGCGCTTGAACAACAGGGCCGTTTCCATCAACAGATCGTCGAAATCCAGCCCCTCGTTCTTCCGCAATGTGGCCTGATAACGCGCATAGGCGCGCGCGACGATTTCCTCATAATAGGTTTTGGTCTCGTATTCCGTTGGCGCGATCAACTCGTTTTTGGCGGCGGAGATGGCGCTGAGCAGTCCGCGTGGGCGATACCGTTTATCATCCAAGCCGAGGTCGGCCACGACTTGCTTCATCACCGCCAACTGGTCGTCGGTGTCGAAGATAACGAAGTTGGGCGAGAGGTGAGCGGCGGCGGCTTCGCGCCGTAGGATACGCGCACAGGCCGCGTGGAAGGTGCCGAGCAGCATCGCGTGCGCCTGGCCCGCGCCAAGCATCTGGTCGAGGCGCTGGCGCATCTCGCGGGCGGCCTTGTTGGTGAAGGTGACGGCTAAGACGCGCCAGGGCTGCACGCGCATTTCGGACAGCATCCAGGCCACACGGTGGGTAAGTACGCGCGTTTTACCCGACCCTGGCCCGGCCAGTACCAACACCGGGCCATCCGGCGCGGTGACTGCTGCGCGTTGTTGCGCATTTAATATTTTTAGGAGTGGATGGGTTGTAGGTTCCATTGTGTCTATTGTAACACGGAGAGGGGGATGGGCAAATCCTCAAGACACACCGGCCCGTGTGCGGGGCGCAGCGCGGGCCGGTGTGGATGGAGTCTCAGGGGTTTAGGCCGGCTGTTTTTCGGCTTTTTCCGCTGCGCGTTCTTGGCGAAGACTCCTTCTGAGGCTTTCCAGGCTGTGGATCATGTGTTCAGACAGGTATAGGCTGCCATCTTTCGCGCTTTTGAGCAACATTTGGATGAAACTTAACAGGATGTAGTTTTCGTAATCCGTTTCTGTGCCGCCAGTACCCTCTTGGGTGAGTTCTCTGAGGTTTTGTATGGTCTGTTGTAGCATTTCCCGACGTAATTCCATGCGAATTTCCCCATAGGCCGCGATGCGCTTGGCGGTGCCTTCGGCTTTGATCCGCGCGATTTCACGGTCGCGCCGCGCGTGCCATTGCATTTCCCATTGCTCGAGGGCCTGCCCCTTAAATTCAATATCGCGCAAGCTTAAGTCCAGGATTTCGATCCCCAGGTTATTGGCCGCGCCACTTACTTTTTCGGAGAGTTCCTGGCAGATCCGGCGTCGGCAATCCACTTCCAACAGTTGATCCAATTCATGTTGCGCCAGGATGCCGCGCAAGGCCCCTTCCATCGCGCCAACCACGAGGCGTTTGGTCCAAATCATCAATCGCTCCGGCTCGGTGGTGCTGGCGTCACGGATCCATTTGCTGGTGGCCGCTTTGAAGACGGCGTCATCGTCATCTTTGATTCGGAAGTGGACATCGGCCTCGTAGGTGATCGGGAGTCCGTCGCGCGTGATCGCGCCCACTTTTTGGACCCAGCGTTGCGGGCGCATATCCAGCGCGTCCCATACTTTTTCAAAGGGGGCCAATTGCACTGTGTTCGGTGAGCGCACCACGCGGGTGAGCTTGCCGGCGCGTTCCAGCACCACGGCGCTGACATCATCCACCCGCATCCCCACGGTCCCCGGGCCGCCCAGCTTCCTGACCTGTTCTGGACTGTTGTCATCTATGACCCCTTTGACCACGGCCAATTTGGGTTTTTTAGGATGAGGGCGACCGATCAGCCGGTAGATCAGAAACTGGAAGCCCAACCCCCGCCCTTTCAGTCCATAAAACGCCTGCACGAAACGTGCGCCGCACACCATCGTGAGCGCGAGCATCGCATAGCCGGGAATCATCCCCAACGGCACGCGCAAGAGCAGATCGTTAACCCCATCGCGCGGCGTGACCGTCCGCGATCGGCCTTTGACATTGTAGAAGGTTTGCAGTACGCCGTCTGCACCATAGCCCTTGAGCACAGTCACGTTGATTTTGCAAACGGCGGTTTGCGGCACGGGCTTGTCGTTGTTCACAAAAGCAATTTCAAGTGGGTATTTGCCTTCCGGGATGGTGTCGAAAATGCTGAGTTGGGCTGTCAGAGCCTCGTTTTTTGCGCCCGCCGCTGTAATTTCAGTGAGTCGGATGTGAGGAGACCACCCGGCGCTGATGACCGCTTTGACGACAAGCCCATCGGGGTCAGCAGCGCTGAGCGTGTTGAAATTGCTGGACAATGGACAGACGGGGATAATGGGAGCGTTGTAGTTGAGAAACCACAAGGTCACCGCGGCCAGGCTCAGACTAAACAACAACCCGGTGAGCAAGAGAAAAACTATTCCGCTTTTGGCTGAAAAGGTAACGAGTTTTTGGATGTTCATCAGTGACCTCACTAACCAATGCCGCTCGTGTTGAGCAGCAGTTCCATGAGCGCGTTGCTATCCATTTTCTTTTGGGGAATATCCACCCCCATCGCGCTGATTAACTCGAGGAGGAGCGCATGATTGCGCATTGCTCCGGAATCTGCGTGTTGCAAAACCTTCCCCAGTTCTTTGACGACTTCCTGTTTCGCCTCGCTCTGGGCCTTCTCCAATTGGCGGATATTTTCAGCCTCAGCCTGGTTGATCTCATCCGCCAACCGGCTTTCCCAACGCGCTTCCCAGTTCTTGAACCGTTGGGCTACGATGTCTTGAGGGGCTTCGATATTGCCAATGCCGGCTCCGACTAATTCAATCCCTAGCGGGGCGACGGCGACTTCCACTTGCTTTTTGAATTCGGCAGCGATTTCTCCACGCGGATCGCGGGGCTGCTCAGGGTCGGGGCCGGTTTCGTGGAGTTCATCACAGGTATACTGGGCGATGATGTTTTTGAGAATGGCCGGGCCTTTCAACAGGACCAATTCGTACCAGGGGATTTCCCAGGTGTTTTCGATGGCTTTGCCGCCTTCTTTTTTGTAGTCGTGTTCAACAATGATGTTTTGACGGGTAGCGGTCAAAATGGCGTTGGGGTCAAAGGGGTAGGAGCGCCCCAGCGCCGGAGGCGGCGCGTCTCCCACCGCAACCCGGTGGGGCATGGCCGCGAAGAGTGTCACCGGGATGCCGTCTTTGGTTTCGGCCTTGACCATCGCTCCACGATTTTGCACGCGCAAGTCCACATCGGTGTAGAGGTTTTCGTGTTCGGCCGTGAAGGTCAGGCCTGGCGGATGGACTTCAAAGGTCTCCTTGGTGGCAGTGACGGCGGCGTGATCACTGTTATTGAGGATGATTCCCGGTCCGGCAAAGTAGTCTCGTGAAACCTTGCCGGGCACACGCGCCCCCGGTTTTTTCTCTCCCAACGTTTCGCGGGTGCGCCAGTCCTCAATCACATAATAAGGAAAATTTGTACCCAAATTATAGGTGATGAGGCTGCGTAGCGCCTGGCCGTGTTGTCCACGTTCCAGGGGCAGTATTATCCCGGCAAGTACATATAAGCCCCCCCCCAACAATAATTGTGAGGGAAGCGTGATCAGCAACAGCCCGGCGCGTCCAGCCAACATATATCCTAGCCAGCAGGATAGTGTGTATTCAAACCACAGCACAATCAACGGTAGCGGATTGTCACTTTCCAGAACGAATTTGCTGAATATCCAGGCCAATCCTATCCCAATCACGCCAATCGCCAGCGCTAACATCCAACTGGTGTTGCGGAGGCCGAAAGGATAAAAGGGGATGCGCGCCACCCACATACAGAGGGCGGTGGCGGCGGCGGCAAAGAAGGCCAACAGACCCGCCCCCTGCGCTTTGCTGAGGTAATATCCCACACTGGCCGCCAGCAGAGAAGTCCAAAGGCCCACTTCCAATACCAAATAGGTATTGACCAGGTGTGAGGCCGCGTCAGGGGAAAACTGCCCGACATCCAGCGCCAGGTGGTTGAGGGGGAGCAGGTTTTTACCAAAGGGAACAATGACCAACAATAACAACAGCCCGTTGGCTATCAAGGTAGTGGCTGCCACGGAGGTCATTCCCGCGATTTTGTCAATGAAAAGACCGATAAGGAGTGCGAGAACAACCGTGATAAGGGCTTCGAGCAATAAAACAAAGATCGGTTGCGTGAACAGTGTCGCCAGCATAGAGGTCATCTCCTCCGTTTCAGTAGTGAAAGTGGGTTCCAATTCCTTAATAATTGTAATAGTTTTTTCATCTTAACGCAACTCTCTATTCAAATACGGGAATCAATGACAACAAGTCCACCGTTGTCGGCAGTACCACATGCGCTCCCGCCCGCCATAGTTCCGGCTCTTCTCCAAAGCCGCAGAGAACGCCCACCGCCCACGCGCCGGCCCGCCGAGCTGCGACTATGTCCACCGTCGTGTCGCCCACCATCACACACTGGTGCGGGGGGATTCCCAATTTCTTGGCTGCATACAGAATGGGCTGCGGATGGGGTTTGAGCCGCCGGGTAGTTTCCTGCGTCACGAGGAATTGGAAATAATCGGTGAGTGAATGTTGTGACAGAAAGGCCGCCGCCGCTTCATCGGAGCGGGTGGAGACCACGGCTAGCGGGCCGCGTTTTGCCAGGTGCGCCACCAACGGCAGCACGCCGGGAATGATGCGGAACGTTGGTGGTGTAGGCCCCCCGATCATGCTTTTGACCGCAAACAGCAGCACATCCAACCCTACCATGTCTAGCAGCGTGATGGCGTGATTCATCGGCGTCTCGCCTAACATCACCAGCCGCCGCGCCAGCCGTTGGGCGCGGGATTCCCCCAGCCAGCGCAACCGGCGCGCCATCGTTTCCACCGCCTGATCGTCGGTGTCCATCAAGGTGCCATCCAGATCAAAAAACCAGGCTCGGAGCGTGTTCCACGGAATCGTTGGGTGTGAAATTTTCATGATTTACCCTTGTCATTTTATGTGTTACAATAGGCCGCAGGAGGGAGATATGCACGAATCTGACCATGACCCATCAAAGCAAGAATCGGAAACTCTGTTCAATCCTGGCAAGGCGCAGTGGTTACAAGAAAAGGGCAGCAAAGCCCTGGATAATGACCAGCAGGCGTTATTGTTGGCGATGGCGCAGTTGGAAGCCAAGTTAGGGCGTGACTTGACCGCGGAGGAAGCGACTGCGTTGGAATCCTTGAGCGCCCACATGGATGGTTTTGACCCTCAGCAAATCGCCGATGCGGTCCAACAAATGATCAACGCGCCGGCCGATCCCAAACGAAAAACTGCCTGGCCTGAATTGAAGCGCCACAAATAGGGGACGGGAAAAGCCCCTGGATTGCAACCTTCCGGGAGACTGTGTACACAGTTTCCCGGAAGGTGTGTTTTAAAAGGGTGGCGGATCGTCAGAGGCGTCCGTCGGATGCAGTGATTGCAACCAGGATTCGGCCAGGGCGCGGTTGACGCCTCGGAATTGTCCTTTGGTTTCTAAAGTGACAATGCCCAGATCGGTCAGCACATCCATCAGCCGGGCCGCGCGGGTGTAGCCAATGCGCAACCGCCGTTGTAACAGCGAAGTCGAAGCGCGATTTTCGGCCAGGAAGATTTCTACCGAAGAGGGCATCAGCGCATCTTCCATATCCTCTGAGGGGGTCATGTCGTCTAAATCGGGAAACATCGGCGCCTGGATGGGTTCCTCGTCAAACTCTGGGGGCATGATCGGCGCGGACACCGGCGGCAATTTGGAGAGGACGACCTGTTCTGGCGCCTTGCCCGGCTCCACGGCGGTGCGCCAGAACTGGATCAGCCGTTCCAATTCGCGATCCGACACAAACGCGCCTTGTAAGCGCAAGGGCGCGCTGACATCCGGCGGCATGAAGAGCATATCCCCCCGCCCCAGCAGCCGCTCCGCGCCGGGCATATCCAGAATGACCCGCGAGTCCACGGACGACGCCACCGCAAAGGCGATCCGCGCCGGGAAGTTGGCCTTAATCAACCCCGTCACTACATCCACGCTGGGGCGCTGCGTGGCGATGATGAGATGGATGCCGGTCGCCCGCGCCATCTGCGCCAGCCGGCAGATCACCCGCTCCGTCTCTTCGGGCGACTGCATCATCATATCGGCCAACTCGTCAATGATGACCGTGATGTACGGGATAGGGGTGTCCTCGCCGCTCTTGTGGACACGTTGGTTAAAGTCATCAATGTTGCGCGCGCCAATTTGGGCGAAGCGCCGGTAGCGAGTGTCCATCTCCCGCATCACCCACCGCAGCGCCGGGACCACTTTCTCCACATCCACGATCACCGGCGATAGCAGGTGCGGAATCCCATTATATTGCGTTAACTCAACCCGCTTCGGATCCACCATCAACATCCGCAGTGTGTCCGGCGAGTTTTGCAACAGCAGCGCCGCGATGACCGAGTTCACGCAGACCGACTTCCCTGACCCGGTGGCGCCGGCGATCAGCAGGTGCGGCATCGAGCGCAAATCGGCGGCGGACGCTTGCCCGGATACATCCTGCCCCAGGCCCAGTCGCAGGCGTCCTTTGAGTTTGCTGAAGATATCCGATTCCATCACGTCCAGGAGGGAGACGACCGTGGATTCCTCGTTGGGCACTTCCACGCCCACCAACCCCTTGCCGGGGATGGGCGCCTGGATGCGGATACTACGCGCGGAGAGCGCCAGCGCCAGGTCGTCGGCCAGGTTGGCAATCTTGCTGACTTTCACCTTGGTCGTGTTGCCCGTGCGGCTGGTGATGAACAGCGGTTCCACGCCATACTGCGTGACCACCGGCCCGGTGTTGATCTCCTGGACGCGCACCGGCGCCCCCAGACTGAGCAAGGTCTCCTCAATGATGCGGGATTGCTTCCGCACCAGGTCTTCGCTGAAATATTGCTCACTGCCTTGTTCCAGAATTTGCGCGACGGTGGGCAAGCGCCAGACTTGCGAATCCAACGGCAACATTTCGATGTTGGCGGCGCCATTGCCGTTGTGCGCGGTGGTGCGAATCTCCGGCTCATCGTCCTTTTTCTTGCGCTTTGCGGCGGATTTGCGCGCCGACGGTTCCGGCTCGGCGCCAAGGATTTTGGGGGCCGGCAGCGGCGGCCCGGTGGGCGTCATCTCGGCGTCGGGCAGCGGCATTTGCCGGGGTTCCCGGCCAGTGGCATAGTGGGGGATGTCGTCGTCCTCTTCGCGGCGTCCATGAGTAAGTATCTGGATCGCGTCTGCCGGGGAAATGCCCACCGAAAAAGTGATGACGGCGATCCAGAGCAACAGCAGAATGATGATGGTTCCGGCCTGGCCCAATCCTTTGATGCTCAGATCCAGCAGCGCCGCGCCGATCAGTCCACCGCCCAGTCCTTCTTTGCCCAGGGCGTACAGGTCAGCCTTCCAAATAAAGCTGACGATCAAGTGCATGGTCATCAGCAGAACCACAAAGCCCAGGCTCACTCCGACGATCTGTTCCGGGTCGGGGGTGGGGATGCGGTCGCCGAACCGGCGCAGGATGAGCCACAGACCGACGGCGCCCAGGAAGAGCGGCACAACGTACATCCCCCAGCCGAAGGTGCTGGCGAGGATATTCAGCCACCAGCCGGTCAATTTCCCCTGGTTGGCGGAGAGTAAGCTAAGGAAGGACAACAGGGCGACGATAAACAGCGACCAGCCCACCATGTCCAGCTTTTGATCCCACGTCAACCGTTGCCACAAGGATTCGCGCGGCTCAGGGCGCCGCCGGGTGGTGGAAGTCCGCCCGGTGGTGGACTTCCTACCGTTGATTTTCGGCCCAGACGATTGCCGGGTAGACTTAGACGGCTTAGCCGGGGATTTTTTCACGGTTGCTGAATCTGTATTACGTTTTGTCATATTGTTCCTAATGATACCACAGTAATGTTGGCTGGGGTGTGCGGTGTACGCCGGGCTGGTTCCACTTCATTTTTAATGTTTTGCCCCCAAGGCGACATCAATGGCTTCGCTGACAGAGCGTACTTGTACCGTTTGCAGTCCGTCGGGGATGCGCAGCGGCGTCCGCCCCATCCGCCTGGGGATGAGCACTTTGCTGAAACCCAGGCGCGCGGCTTCGCTCAGGCGTGTTTCCAGTTGGCCGATGGAGCGCACCTCGCCGGATAATCCAATTTCGCCGACCAGGGCGAGATCGGCGGGGACCGGACGGTCGCGGAGGCTCGAGGCGAGAGCGACGGCGACGGCCAGGTCGGCGGCGGGTTCTTCGATTTGCAGGCCGCCGACGACGTTGGCAAAGATGTCCTGCTCGGCAAGCCGCTGCCCCACCCGCCGGGTCAGCACGGCGACGGTGAGCAGCAACCGGTTGAAGTCCAGCCCGTTGACAGTGCGGCGCGGGTTGCCGAAGCTGGTGGGCGTCGCCAGCGCCTGGATTTCTACCAGCAGCGGGCGTGTGCCCTCCAGCGTGACGGCAATGGCCGAGCCGGGGACGTTGACCATGCGTTCGGCCAGGAATGCCTCCGACGGGTTGGCGACTTCCACCATCCCACGCTCTTGCATCTCAAAAACGCCCACTTCCGAGGTCGCGCCGAAGCGATTCTTAACGCTGCGCAGGAGGCGGTAGGTGTGAAACGGATCGCCTTCCAGGTATAGCACCGTATCTACAATGTGTTCCAGTACCTTCGGGCCGGCGATGGAGCCTTCTTTGGTGACGTGCCCCACAATGAACACGGGCACGCCGCTTTCTTTGGCCCACCGTTGGAAGCGCGCGGCGCACTCGCGCACCTGGCTGACGTTCCCTGCTGCTGATGCCAATTCGGCCGTGTGGACGGTCTGCACCGAGTCAATGACCAGGGCTTGGAGATTGGGCAACATTTCCTCGGCGCGTGATAGAATTGCGCCGGTCTCGGTCTCCGACAGTAGATGCAGCGGGTCGCCGGTGATCCCCAGGCGCGTCGCGCGGAGCTTGATCTGATGGGGGGATTCTTCGCCGGAAACATAGAGGACGGGACGTTCCGTCATGCCGAGCGCGGCGGCCACCTGGAGCAGCAGCGTGGACTTGCCAATACCCGGTTCTCCCCCGATGAGTACAATGGAACCGGGGACCAATCCGCCGCCCAGCACGCGCGCAAATTCGGCTATGGGAACGTGCAGGCGCTCCACCGTCCCGGTGTCCACCTGGCTGAGCGGTTGGGGGCGTTGCGGGTTGCGTGAGAGGACTGCGCCGGTGCTGCCTGGGGAGTCCATTTCAACCACCGTCTCAATCAATGTGTCCCATGCTCCGCAGTGGGGACATTTTCCCATATAGCGGGCAAAACTCCAGTTACACTCTTTGCAAATCCACCGCACTTCATTTTTTGCCATAAGGGTTCCTCGCCTTTTATGATACCAGAACTTACGTTCTATTTCAAGGGAAATCCGGTCAGAGAATTCAGCAGATTTTTGTTGAATCTGGTGAGCTGTTGAGTATTCTCTGTCAATGATACTGTCCCATGACAAGTACTATGAAATCCCTGAAAAGCAAGGCCGCCCCTTCCCTTTTCTGCTGCGCGGGGCGAAGAGACGTTATCATTCAGCGTCCGCGACGCTGAAAAGGCCTGGTTGTCCAAAGCGAGTCCCAGAGGCTTGCCCTGACACGAATAATGAGGGGTTGAACCAGGGCTGCGCCGGGTTCAGGGCTTTATCATTCTCGGCAGGTACAACCTGTCGAAGAGATTTTGCGGCTGAAGCCGCCGGTAAGAAGGCGGTTTTGCGGTGACGGGCTACTGCACGTCACCGCAAAACCCCTTTAAGAATCACGGCTTTAGCCGTCTCCTATGGCGCAGCGCATCATCCGGCTGGAGAATGATAAGGCCCTGGCGCCGGGTTTGACAAAATTGTTGTCCTATATATAATGTACTGCCAGCCGAGCCGCAAGGGTTTGGCTTTTATTGTGTAAGGGGAGGATACATCGTGTACGCTGTTGTCAAATCTGGAACACACCAGTATAAAGCTCTGGTCGGGAATGAGCTGATTGTAGAGCGCATCCCGTATGCAGTGGGGGCGCAGGTAGAACTGGATCAAGTCTATCTGGTAGCTGACGGTGAGGAAGTCATGGTGGGGCAACCCGTCGTCGCCGGGGCGAAGGTAATTGCTACGGTGATAGAGGAATTGCGTGGCCCCAAAGTGCGTATCTTCAAATACCGGCCTAAAGAACGGTATCGCCGGCGCCAGGGCCATCGCCAGAACTATATGCGTCTGCACGTTGACGAAATCGTGAAGGGAGTATAGGGCATGGCACGGAAAAAGACAGGTGGAACGAACGGGCGCCAAAGTAAGGCCAAGCGCCGGGGCGTCAAGAAGTATGGGGGGCAAGCAGTGCTCGCCGGCAATATCTTGGTGCGCCAGGTGGGAATGCACATTAAACCCGGTGACAATGTCGGGATGGGGAAAGATTACACCCTGTTCGCGCTGATTAACGGGCAGGTGCGTTATGACGTGCGTCTGGGGCGTAAGCGAGTTCACGTTTATCCCCCGGTGGAGGTGCAGGCATGAAAGCGGAACTGCATCCTAAATGGTATCCTGAAGCGGTGGCAATTTGTGCGTGTGGGGCGACCCGGAAGGTGGGCGCCACAGTGCCGGAATTGCGCACCGATGTTTGTTCATCATGTCACCCCTATTACACTGGGGAGCAGCGCATTGTGGACACTGAGGGTCAGGTGGATCGCTTTATTCGGCGTTTGCAGGCGCGTGAAGAATCGCGGAAAGAGGTTGAGCGTCGGCAGGCGGCCCGCACCGCCCCAGATCGTAGTCTTGCGACACTGGGGTTGGGCAAGCGGATGGAGAAAATGCTGGCGGATGCCGGGATTGTGCAGGTTGGCGATGTTTTGTCCTTACTGCAAGAGAAAGGTGATGACGGTATTACCGAAATTAAAGGGTTTGGCCTTAAGACGCTGGCCGATTTGAAGAAGGGCCTGCGCACTCAAGGGTATGTTCTGCCGGGTGATGAACCTCCGGCTGAAGGCGCTGCTGTATAGTTGCAATCTTGCCAAGGCAGGGAAATTCCCTGCCTTGGTTTTGTTTTAGTGCTTGTCCTCACATCCTACCCCACCCCTCGTTCAGGAGCCTATACTTATGAGCAATGCTTCTTCATGTAATGCCGGTTGGATCGAGGTTATCTGCGGCAGTATGTTCAGTGGTAAGACTGAGGAACTGATCCGGCGTTTGCGCCGGGCGCAGATTGCCCGCCAGAAAATTCAAGTGTTCAAACCCGCCATAGATGATCGTTATGCATACAAAGCGATTGCCTCCCATAATGGTTTGCAGGAAAAAGCTATACCGGTCAGTGATAGTGTTCAGTTGCGCGCTTTATGTGACCCCACTGCCGATGTAGTAGCGATTGACGAGGTGCAGTTTTTTGATGCCGGTGTGGTTGAACTATGCACTTATCTGGCTGATCAGGGTAAGCGCGTCATTTGCGCCGGGTTGGATATGGATTTCCGGGGCGAGCCGTTCGGCCCTATTTCCCAGCTACTGGCGGTCGCCGAGCATGTGGATAAACTTCAGGCGATCTGTGTGATTTGTGGGGTGGCGGCCAGCCGCACGCAACGCTTGATTGAGGGGCAGCCCGCTTATTATGATGATCCGGTCGTGTTGGTGGGCGCCAGTGAAGTGTACGAGGCGCGCTGTCGTATGCACCATCAGGTGCCTCGGCGTTAGGTGTGCAGTGCATTTCCCATGGCTTTGCATTTTTCTGTTTTGGAGGAGATGGGTCCCGTGAACGTTCCTATTCCTGACTCTGTTGAGCATATTTTGCTGGATGAGGCGATGATCCAGCAACGGGTGCAGCAGTTGGCCGATTTAATCAGCACGGATTACGCTGGCCTGCGCAATGAAGAGTTCCTCATTGTGGGAGTTTTAAAGGGAGCGTTTATGTTCATGGCTGATCTGACCCGACGCCTGACGGTTCCTCATCAGGTGGATTTTATCGCACTCTCCAGTTACGCGGATGCGACCGAGGCTACCGGATCCGTGCGGATGATTATGGATACCCGCATCAATGTAGCGGGGCGGCACGTTCTGATTGTGGAAGATATTTTAGACACTGGCTATACTCTCTCCTATTTGCTGCGCACCTTTGCGGCGCGTAACCCGGCCTCATTGCGGACTGCCGTGTTGTTGAGCAAACCGGAGCGCTGCAAAGTCAAGGTTACTATTGATTATTTGGGCTTTGAAATCCCTGACGTGTGGGTGGTCGGTTATGGGTTGGATTTTGCGGATCGGTTTCGCACGCTGCCCTATATTGGGGCTTTGAAGCCTAGCACCTATCAGGGTTAGGGGATTCCAGGCAAACGCTCGTCACTCATCGGTGTTCATCAACGGTTGGCTGAAAATGTCACTGTAGGGATTGGGGATTAGGGATTGGGCCGACCCAATCCCCAATCCCTAATTACTGTTTTCAAGGGAATTCCTCATTAACGCCTGGCGTTCACCAGCGGTTGGATGAAAATTTTCACCACAAAGGACACGAAGGACACAAAGGGGTTTCTCTGTGAACTCTGTGATCTCTGTGGCTATTTTCAAGGGAGGCGGTAATGTCCTTATATGACGATATTGAGAAAGTATTGATTCCCGAGGACGTGCTGCAAAGGCGCATCGCAGAGATAGGCGCAGAGATGAATGGGCTGTACAGCGATGCAGATTATCCGATGTTAGTGTGTATCCTCAAAGGCGCTTTTATGTTCCTGGCCGATTTGACGCGCCAGCTCGCCTTCCGCCACGAAATTGACTTTATGGAGATCTCCAGTTATGGGGGAGGCACCAGCAGCAGCGGCGTGGTGCGCATCCTCCTCGATTTGGCCTCGACTATCGAGGGACGCCACGTCGTCATCGTGGAAGACATTGTGGACTCCGGCCACACGCTTACCTACATCCTGCGGCATTTTGCGGCGCGCCGCCCGGCCAGTATTCGCGTTGCTACCTTGCTTAACAAGCCCAGCCGGCGCGAGGTAGACGTCCCCCTGGATTTCGTGGGGTTTGAAGTCCCTAACGAATTTGTGATGGGCTATGGCCTGGATTACGCCGAACAATATCGAAACGTGCCGTTTATCGGTGTGCTGAAAGCCGCAGTTTATCAGACTGCGGGCGATACCTCGGTTCCGCATTAACTTACCCGCTGCTGCTTGATAAAACATAAATGCCCCATAAGATGGGAACCATTACCCCCTGTAGGTTTCGTATACACAACTGAGTCATTTTGACTAAATACCATCTCTAACCCCTTGATTTAAATTAAAAAGTGTGCTACTATTGAACGTGAACGTTCACGTTACCGCTCACGAAGCGTGACACAGTCATTTAACCGCAGATCAACATATAAGGAAAAAAGGAACTATGGCTGAAAATGGTGCAGAGCGTCCTTTATTACTTGAAGTCAAAGGCCTGAAAAAGTATTTCCCCATCCGTAAAGGTTTTTTTTCCACGCGAACAGTTGGTTACGTCAAAGCGGTGGATGGCGTCAGCTTTTTCATCCGTGAGGGAGAAACCCTGGGACTGGTCGGGGAAAGCGGCTGTGGTAAAACGACAACCGGGCGGTTAATCTTGCGCGCTTATGAGCCAACGGGCGGCGAAATCTGGTTTAATGACCGTAAGATGGGCCGAGTAAATGTGACAAACCTGGATAGGCAACAACTCAAGCAACTACGGCAAAATATGCAGATGATTTTCCAGGACCCTTACTCTTCGCTGAACCCGCGCATGACCCTCTTGCAGATTGTGGGGGAGCCATTATTGGTCAATGGCGTGGCGCGCGGTGGAGATTTGCAAGATCGCGTGGCGGAACTGCTGCGTGTAGTGGGGTTGCGCCCCGAATATATGACACGTTACCCGCATGCCTTCAGCGGCGGACAGCGGCAACGTATTGGCGTCGCCCGCGCCCTGGCGCTTAATCCCCAATTGGTGGTGTGTGACGAACCGGTCTCCGCGCTGGACGTCTCGATCCAGGCCCAGACCTTGAACCTCTTGCAGGATTTGCAGGCAGAATTTGGCCTGACGTATCTCTTTGTCTCTCACGACTTAAGTGTGGTGGAACACATCAGCGACCGGGTGGCGGTGATGTATGTTGGGAAATTGGTGGAGAGCGCCAGGACCCAACAGCTTTTCCTCAAACCCCTCCATCCCTACACCGAGGCCTTGCTTTCCGCTGTTCCTAAGCCCGACCCTCGCCGGCGCACCGAGCCGATTGTGTTGCAGGGGGATGTGGCCGACCCGGCCAATCCACCAAGCGGATGTTATTTTCATCCTCGCTGCCGCTATGCGATTGAGCGTTGTTCCCAAGAAGAGCCGCAGTTGCGGGAACTGGGTGAAGAACATTTTGTGAGCTGTCACCGGGCGGACGAATTGAGTTTGCAAGGTGTCGCCAGCGCGGCGATGGCGGTGTAATAGAATTTTAGCAAAGGGAGGTGAATTCACGCGAGATATTGATGGGATAGGGCTTACCTTTAGTTGATTTTTGTTAAATATTACGTTAACCATAAGGAGGTTGAAATCTATGAAGCAGGGACGTAAATTAACACGTCGTGAGTTCATCCAAATTTCGGCGCTGACGGCCACGGGCGCGGTTTTGGCCGCGTGTGGTCAGCCAACGGCGACCCCCGCCCCCGCCACCAAGGCGCCTGAAGCTACCAAGGCCCCTGAAGCTACTAAGGCCCCTGAAGCTACCAAGGCCCCCGAAGCTACCAAGGCCCCTGAGCCGACCGCGGTTCCTGAACCGGTCAGCAAGTTTAAGGAAGCCCCGATGTTGGAGGAACTGGTCAAGGCCGGCACGCTGCCCCCTGTGGACGAGCGGCTGCCGATGAATCCCTACATCGTCGAGGTTGCCGAGAGCATCGGCAAGTACGGCGGCAACTGGCGTCGTGCGTTTAACGGCGTCTCCGACCGCTGGGGCCCCACCAAGCTCAACGACCGGACGCTGGCCTGGTTTGATAAGGACCTCGTCATGAAGCCCAAACTGCTGGAAAGTTGGGATGTCTCGCCCGATGCCACAACCTGGACATTCCACCTGCGCAAGGGCGTCAAGTTCTCTGATGGGGTGCCGCTGACCAGCGAACACTTCAAATGGTTCTTCGAATATCAGGTCAAAAACACAGAACTGACCACCACCCCTCCCCAGTCACACGCTACCCGTGGGGCGGATGGTAAGTGGACCATCTGCGAAATGGAGTTCCCAGATGATTACACAGTGGTGTTCAAGTTTGCGCAACCTAAACCGATGCTCTTCTACGAAGGCGGCGGTACGCGCAGCATCAACGGTTGGCTGACGCCGGGGCATTATATGGCGCAGTGGCATATGGATCTGGTAGATGATAAGGCGGCTTTGGAGGCCAAGGTCAAAGAGGCCGGTTTCGACAGTTGGGTCCAATACTTCAACGACCATCGCAACCGCTTTGACCTGAATCCGGACCGCCCACAGATCACGCCGTGGCTGTTGAAGGGGTCACTGGCCGAAGAGCGCTTCGTGATGGAACGCAACCCCTACTACTATGCTACGGACCCGGAGGGCAACCAGGTTCCCTACATTGACACCGTCACCCACCGCCTGTTCGAGAACGCCGAGATGCTCAACATGTGGATCATTAACGGCGAGATTGACTACCAGGCCCGCCACATCACCGCCGGCAACTATACGCTCTACAAAGAAAACGAGGAGAATGGCGACTACCGCGTGCTCGTTGGCGTCAATGCCGGTCACGAGTCTTTGCAGCTCAACCTATTCACCAAGAATCCGTTGCTCAACGAGTTCTTCAACACCCGCGACGTGCGCATCGCCATCTCCCACGCGGTCAACCGCGACGAGATCAATGAGCTGTGCTTCAACGGCTTGTATACTCCGCGCCAGTACAGCCCGCTGCCGATGTCGCCCAACTACTATCCGAAGCTCTCTGAAGCCTATATCGAGTATGATCCTGATAAGGCTAACGCGCTGCTCGATGCCGCCGGCTATGACAAGAAGGGCGCTGATGGCATCCGTCTGTACAAGGATGGCAGCGGCCCCATCAGCTTCATGGTCGAGGGAACGGCCGAGGCTGGCACGCCGGAAGAAGACTCCGTGCAACTGGTCTGCAAGTACCTGGAGGCCGTTGGCATCAAGGCCACCTATAAGTACTTCGAGCGCGCGCTCTACTCCGAGCACTACAGCGCCAACGAAATCGAGGCGGCCTACTGGGGCGGCGACCGCACGGTCCTCCCGTTGGTGCCGGGCGCCATTATCTTCCGTGGTGTGCAGCCCGACCGTCCCTGGTGCCCTGGCTTCGGCTTCTACTACAACAACCCTGAAGACGCCAATGCCGTCAAACCGCCGGATGGACACTTCATCTACAAGATCTGGGACATCTGGGACAACCAGGTGGCGGTGGAACCCGATCAGGCCAGGCAGAATAAGTTGTTCGAGGGTATTCTGGATATCTGGGCCGAGGAACTGCCCATGATTGGCCTCCTGGGAGAGAAACCCTCGCCTACCATTGCCAAGAATGGCTTCATGAACGTCCTCGATGGTTATCCGAACGACGATACCACCGGCGACGAACAATTCTTGCAGTCCGAATCCTTCTTCTGGGACGACCCGGAGAGCCACACCGCTTAGTTCGTTGTGCAGCACATTTGGAGGGTGGACCCTGGTGGGTCTGCCCTCCAATCTGCCGGAGTGGGGGGCGGGGAATGGAAAGCAGGCGCATATAAACTGTTTGCTTCCTATTCCCTACTCCCTAATCCTTATTCCCTACTCCCTACTCCCTAATTCATAAGCTAGAGGTGAAGTATGTTAGGTTACATTCTCCGCCGTGTCGGTATGATGATTCCTACTCTGATTGTCATCTCGATGATCTCTTTCATCATCATCCAACTTCCGCCGGGCGACTACTTGACATCGTATGCGGCGACCTTGCGCGCGACCGGCGACGCCGTGGACGAGGCCGAACTGGCCTCGCTGCGAGAGCGCTACGGGCTTGGGGAGCCTATCTATGTGCAATACTACAAATGGATGTCCGGCATTCTCCTGCGCGGCGATTGGGGACAATCTATGGAGTGGCGCAAGCCGGTGAAAGAATTGATCTGGGAGCGCATGGCGTTGACGGTGTTCCTTTCCCTTATTTCTATTTTAGTGAGTTGGTTTGTGGCTATTCCGGTGGGAGTGTTTTCCGCCACCCATCAATACTCGATTCCCGATTATCTCTTCTCTGCGCTCAGTTTTATCGGGGCGGGCACGCCGGGGTTCATGCTGGCCATGGTGGTGATGTGGGTCGCCATGCGCCAGTTCGGACTGAACGTCGGCGGGTTGTTCTCTGAGGAGTATATTCTCGAGCCGTGGAGTTGGGCCAAAGTGGTGGATATGCTGAAACATCTGTGGATTCCTGTCGTCGTGATTGCCTTTGAAAGCACCGCCGGCAGCATCCGCACGACGCGCGCCAATGTGCTGGATGAGTTGAACAAACCCTACGTAGAAACTGCGCGCGCTAAGGGCTTGCGCGAGCGTAACTTGGTATGGAAATATCCGGTGCGGGTGGCGATGAACCCCTTCTTCAGCACCGTGGGTTGGACGCTGGCTGGGTTAATCTCTGGGCAGACGTTGATTGCCGTGGTGCTCAGCTTGCAGACCAACGGCCCGATGATGCTGCGCGCCCTGCGTTCTCAGGATATGTATCTGGCCGGCAGCTTTCTATTCCTGTTGAGTGTCCTGACCGTCATCGGTACGCTCGTTTCTGATGTTTTGCTCGCGTGGGTTGATCCGCGCATCCGCATGGAGGGTTAGCGATGACCGTTTCTGAACCCCAAGACCTAAACACCGCCGAAGTTCAGGCTGCGACCGCCCAGGAATGTCCTCCGTTGGAGTCTAATTCAGAGGAGCATTTGGAGGCGCCGGCCGCAGTGTTGGATGCAGAAGAGGATCGGCTATATGTTGCCGGGCAATGGCAACTGATGTGGTGGAAATTCCGCAAACACAAGATGGCGCTGGTGGGCGCCGGCATCCTGATCGTGTTTTACCTGATCGGCATCTTTTGTGAATTTGTCGCACCCTACAATCCTGAAGCGTACTTCATCCGCTACAAAATGGCGCCGCCAACCCCCCTGCGCATTGTGGATGCAACGGGCAAGTTGCGTGCACCTTTTGTCTATCATCGCGACCGCTCAAAAGACCCGGAAACGTTGCGCGATATCTACACTGAGAACAATGAGATTACTTATCCGGTTCACTTTTTTGTGAAAGGCGAGCCTTACAAACTCTGGGGAATCTGGGAGAGCGATATCCACCTGTTCGGACTGGGGCCGGACATTGAAGACCAGGGTGTCTTCCTCTTCGGCGCCGACCGGATGGGGCGCGACCTTTTCTCGCGGCTTTGCTACGGCGCGCGGCTCTCGCTTTCGATCGGCCTGATCGGCGTTTTCCTGAGCCTGGCGCTCGGCATCGTCCTAGGGGGGATCTCCGGCTACTATGGCGGGCGCATTGATACGGCGATTCAGCGAGTGATAGAGTTTATTCGCACCATTCCCACGATTCCTTTGTGGATGGCGCTCAGTGCGGCGCTGCCGGCTGACTGGCCGGTGGTGAAGATGTATTTTGGGATCACGATTATTCTCTCGCTCGTTGGCTGGACGGGGATGGCGCGGGTGGTGCGGGGCCGTTTCCTGTCTTTGCGCCAGGAGGATTTTGTGCTGGCGGCGCGCTTGTGTGGCTCGAGCGAGTTTCGCATCATCATCCGGCACATGGTGCCCTCCTTCTTGAGCCACATTATCGCCAGCTTGACGCTCTCGATTCCCGGTCAAATTCTGGGCGAGACCGGGTTGAGTTATCTTGGTTTGGGCTTGCGCGCGCCGGCCATCAGTTGGGGCGTGTTGCTTCAGGAAGCGCAGAACATCCGCTCTTTGGCCCAGGCCCCATGGTTATTGTTTGCCCCGGCGCTCGCGGTGATCCTGACCGTCTTCGCCTTCAACTTCCTTGGTGACGGCCTGCGCGACGCGGCAGACCCATACGCGCGATAGTTGAAAGTTTCAAGTTGCGAGTTGGCTAGGGGCATTGTAGGCCAACTGGCAATGTGAAACTTGTAACTGGACTAGGAGAACAACTGTGAACGATAACCGAGAGTTGCTTGTAGAAGTGAAAGATCTGAAGACCTACTTCTTCCTGGACGAAGGGACGGTGAAGGCCGTGGACGGAGCAGACTTTAATATCCGGCGCGGTGAAACCTTGGGTGTGGTGGGGGAGAGCGGGTGCGGAAAAAGCGTGACGGCGCGCTCGATCCTTAACATCGTCCCCAAGCCGGGGAAAACGGTGGCAGGAGAGATCCTCTATCACCGCAAAATAAAAGGCGCCGAACAGACCCTGGATTTGACACAGATGGCGCCGCAGGGCGACGAAATGCGCGGCATCCGTGGGGCGGAAATCGCGATGGTATTCCAGGAACCGATGACTTCCCTGAGTCCGGTGCATACGATTGGCAACCAGATCGGCGAGGCGATTCGGCTGCACCAGGGACTCGACCCGGACACCGCGCGCGACCTGGCCATCA
>Ga0116144_10001308_pt1 | contig 30015 bp, 42 predicted proteins | sample AD_UKC035_MetaG_FD_89746 | JGI IMG/M metagenome (GOLD analysis project Ga0116144, IMG submission 89746) | Active sludge microbial communities of municipal wastewater-treating anaerobic digesters from USA - AD_UKC035_MetaG | ecosystem: Engineered > Bioreactor > Anaerobic > Digestate | place: USA...
CGTCCTTTAAGATGCTTAAAAGGTTCATCCAATATCAATACATTTCTTGATTGTGGAATCTGAATTGACCAAGATGCCGTTCTTAATGCAAATGCAGCAATATCTACTGCACCTACACCAGAGGCCGTCAAAGGGTCAATTCGTGTGTCCCCTCTAACAAAATACAAATCACACTCTGTCTTATTTCTTCTTTGCACAAACTCTACTCTTAACTCGTATGGATCGTTAAAGACTGCATTAAGGGCCAATGAAGAAATACCAGACAAATGAAATTCCAACTGCTGTTGTGTCTTCAAACCAACCTCCCGTATAATCTCTCTGGCTTCCTCGTACTTTATCAAACTTCTTCGTTTATCCCTCAAAATGTTTTTGAGTTCAGACAAAGTCATCTCTATCTGTGCCTTTTGTCCTTTTTGTTGTTCAAGTTTATTTCTTAAACCATGTATCATTACCAATCCAAATTATATTTTGTTTTGAGTTCCTGTACTCCTTCCTCAATCTTTTTATCCAACACAGTTATTTCTTTCTCCATTGTTTCAAGTTTCTTTTGTGCCTGTTCAATAGTAGTGCATCCAAATTCTTCCTTTAATTGTTTCATTAAAGCAGTTTGTTGCCCTGTCAATTCAGAGACTTTAATCTTAGCCTCTTCTACTTGTTCTTTCAAGTCCAATAATTTTCTTTCGTCTATACTCATTTTTCAATACTTTTATAAATGATTTCCTTTACTGATTCTCGTACATTGTTTGTTTTAAAAAACAATCCAAGATTGTCCTCAAAACTCATCGTGGCTCTCCAATCATCATTTAATCTATTTACAAAAGCCTCAATGCGGGCATCCCTTTGCTCTGTTTTTTCAAGATGTTCCCGTGTTACGGCATCCTTTCTCACAGATATATTTACCCATACAATATCATTCTCCTTTTCATACCATAATGCTACACGTGGTTGAAAGTCTATCTGATCTGCCGTTTGACGTGTAAGGCTGCCAGGATTAACTAATACTCTGCTTTGCTTTTCATCCACGTATTGATAAAATGATTGATGATTATCTCCTGTTACTATTAATCTGAATTGTGAGTACTTTTTTAACAATCCCAATGCTTGTCCTCCAGTTGCTCCTGGAAATGGTGGTGTGATATACGTAAGATGATGCCATACCAAAATACCTTTTGGCAAAGCATCATCAACTGCTTCCATAGGTTCTTGATCCCAATGTGTACCATTCAGTAATTTTAATTTCCCTGCCTTTTCTAACGTATATACCCCACACTTTTCTATCAGTTTAAGAGAGTGTTGTGGAAGGTCATGCTGTCCAAGTACAGTATAGAATTTGGCAGGCAAGTGCTCCATTGTTGTAGATAACAAGTAAGGTGATGGCTTCCAATGATGGAACAAATCTCCTGCATGTAATACAAAACAATCATGCCTTCTTTGCAATTCATTTATAATCTCCATCTTTTGCCATTGCGTTTCCCAAAAGTTATCGGTACGGCATACAGGAGTGTCCTCTCTTAAATGAAAATCAGAGCAAAGTATTGCTGTGGCTTTTTTATAACTCCTCGTTCTTTCCATTTTTCTGTTATTTTGGTTTACCACATAACGGACAAATACTACCAATAGGAAATGCTTCCTCAAATTTACTGCTTAAATTGCTTAAATTTGCTTTTGCTTTATTGAGTAATACATTTATATTGCTTAATGCAGAAAGTGCCTTAGCAATGCTTATTTGCTGTTTTTTTAGTGTTTCCTTGTTGTTGTATAGGCTATGCAAACTAAGTATATCCTGTTCCGCAGAAGCAACATCTTTCAATTCATCCATATAAATATTATGATCTGTTATTGTCTGTAACAATCCTCCCAATCTATCCACTTTCATAAGTAGTTCATTCCTATTATCCATGTAGGAAATTATCTTGTCCACTTCCGCTCCTAACTGTAATATCTGTTTAAAGTCCTCAAGTTGTTGCTGAATGTCAAGTAGTTTATTTAACAGATTAATCAATCTACTTTTAACAGAACGAAGGGAAGTGCGTTGACTTTCCATGGTTTCCAATGCCTCTACTTCTATCTCCAATGTTTCAAGATAATCAAATGCTTTAATTCTCTCCTGCAAATTCTGTTCCTGTATTTCAAGGGATTTAATATCCAACGTCAATTCTCTTATCTTGCTTTGGATGTTCTGTACACCTATATCAATCTTGTCAAGTTGTACAATTTTATTAAAGTGTGTGGATACTTCACCAGGACTTTTGCTCAATAAGAAATGAGGCTCTAACTGCATTTGAAGGTTTATCTCATTTATGTTGATTGTAGTACTTATCTCTTCAGGCACATCGGTACGAAAAGCACGAAATACCTTGTCATTCAATCTATACTCATCCTGCTTATCTTTGCTGCGTTCAATAACAATCCTATCCTTGCCTTCTCCTTGCAGAGTGAGTGTAACAGCAGTCCTACCTCCCCAATTACTTCTTATACTATCACCTTGTGGTCGGTTCCAAATAACCCAACGAAAAGCATTAATAAGAGCGGATTTGCCAGAATCACTGTTACCTATAATAACATTAACGCCTGGATGAAACTCTAAATATGTTTCCTTATGGCTTAAAAAATTATGTACTTCTAATGAATGAATCATAGTTTCTCCATCATTTTAAGTATTGAACTTTGATGCTTTGCTACATTGTGAATGGCTAAAGCATCCGCAATGGCTTCATCCATGTATCCAATATTAGGCCAATGAAAATCATAAAGTTTTTTCATGGCTTCTACCATTTCTCCTTTTGAAACACTACGTTTACCAAGAGCACACTTTTTGGCATCATCTTCTGAAAACCATTCCACAGGCAACTGAAAGCTATCAGAAAGAGTTTGTATAATACCTGTAACAATACCAATCATCACAGCCGCAGATGCATTTTGACTACCGTGTGGAAGTTCTGATAAAATTAATTTGACATCCCAATCCTGAATTACCCCAATTAATTGTTTGTTGATTTCAGATGTTCTGCGTACAGTGTCATCTCCCTTGCGTATTCTTCTTTTCTTTTGTTCAGGTTCTGTTTTAATACATCCCCAATCCAGCACTTTACCTTTTGCATCCAGAACTGCCCAACCCCATGCCCTAAAGCTGGGGTCGTTGGTTAATATCCTTATCTCTTCCATCACCGTTTGTTTTTTTAATTAATGCCTCGTATAAATGTCCTTCCTCATTAAGGTATTCCACCATCCATTCTTCCAACAGATTGCTATGATTGCGAATAAACTTTACCAATCTCGCCATGTCTATTGGATTTGTACATTTGATAGGGTTTCCATACACCATTACAATATCACCTGGTTTATACATAACTTTTGGATTTTTAATTCTACATTCTTATTTTTACTTTACGTTTGGATTCAAAACTGTGTTCAATCTCCTCCCAAAGATTAATCACCTCTTCTTTTAACTTCTCTTCAAGATTTTCTTGTTCTACAATTTTAATTGCCCTTTCAATTGAATTATTTAATTTAAGCTCTCCAATGGCATACACGCTACTACCTGTAAAGTCCTTTAAAAACTGTAACTCATCCCTTAGATTGTCAATGCCATAATCAAACAGTATTGTTAGAGGTGCTGTATGATAAGGACTCCAGATAGAGGATTTAAAGACTTCAATTTGTACTTGCACTCCAATAACTCTCTTAACTTCTTTACCTTTAACCATCCTCTTTTCTGTAATTTTTTCAGGTTTGAATGTACGTAATCGAAGACTGGAATAAAATCCCATGGCCTCTCCACCAGGTGTGGTGTATTTCTGTCCGTAAGGTCCAGCATCAAGATTTTGTCGTACCTGATTACTACATACCATCAAATAATTGTTCTTTGTGAGTATGCGACACGTTTTACGTAATTCTTCACTAAACTCCTTGGCACGACGCATTCCTATTTTATCCCCTTCCTTGTTGGTCATTTCAAGGTCAGTGGAGAGTGCCGTCAGAGAATCAGCAAATACTCCATTAATTACATCCCCCTTTTCCGGTTTCCAATCTCTGACGGCTGAGAATACTTCTGGTATAGTATCTGGCTTGTGGTAATCCTCATCATTAAGTTTCAACCCAAACAATTTTGCAAACTGTTTATTAAGACGTGCTTCTGGGTCAAAAAACTTAATTTCTCCTCCTTGCCGCTGCACCGCTCCGGCAATCTCACTTAAAAGTACAGTTTTCCCACTACCACTCGGACCAAATATCTCTACCAAAATCCCACCTGGTAATCCACCTCCACGTATTCTTCCTCCACTTATGGCTAAATCCAGCAATGTTGAACCTGTGCTAATTACCTTACCAAAATCCCCTTCATATTGTTCCTTCTCTTCTGTTGAAGTATGGACATGGTTTTGCATTTGCTCCTTTAATGATATTCTTCCTCTTGTCCTTTCCATTATTGACGTATTTCTACCATTATGAGTTCAATATATGCAGGTTTTATCCCCTTTTCTTCCAATTCTTTTTGTACAACGGATTTGAATTGATTAAAAGTAAGACCACTCTCCGCACTTTTTTCCACTTTCCATCTCATGTTCACTCTTTGAACGATTTGCTGAATTAAATCAGAATCAGATTCAATCTCATGGTTCTTTTTAATCCATTCTTCCATTATACATTTAACCACCTTTGTCTTCGTTGTACCTTTTGCCAAGCAATGTAACGTGAGGTACTCAATAACTCTGGAGGGCAAATAAGCACCGAAAAACTTGTAACTATCTGCCCGTGTCTTAGTTGTAGAAAATATCTGTACAGCCATGTCCTATTTCTTTTTTCTGCCTGTTTCATAACATTCATCCCATATTTCACATATATCACAATCATCAAACGCAGAGACATCTGCACCAAATCGGTGACCATATGGACATTTGCCTTTGCTGGAAGTTTGTTCTGAAGCGGATACTGTTTCTCTTGTTTTGTTTACAGGAACAGGTTCTTCCTCTTCCTCTTTCACTTTGCGTGTGGGAGCTTCTTCCTCTTCTTTCTCCACAACTCTACGTATTGGAGTAGTTGTTCTACTTGGTGTCCTTGTTACAGAGCGTTTTGGAGTGGATTCCTCTTCTTCCTCTTCCTCTTCCTCTTCCTTTCCTATCCCCCTACGTATTGTGGGTGCTACATCTTCTTTTAACTTTCCTCCTGCTTCTTCTGTATCCACTTCAAAGAATCTTGCTTCAATTTCTTCGTAAGATAAGATATGCAGTAGGTTGTCCAAAGAAGGAACTTCTTTAAGTATCTCTTCCGTGTATTGTTCTTCACGCTGTAAGAAGTCAATCCTTGATGCTTCTGCAAAAGGTTGTCCTTTACCAATCGTTCTGCTTTCAAAACGTATTTTCAGTGTTAATCCTTCCTCTAAATCAGGGAATACACCGTAGTCCTCATTTTCTTCCAATTCTTCATTTAAAAGACCCTGGAATAAGTATTGACTTATGTCAAACACATGAGGTTTCTCTTCATATTTCTTGTCCCCTAAAGGAACAACAACATAAAGATTTCGCAAAGATGGTTTTAATGCATCTGTACTTTCTTTCTCTGCTCCTTCCTTCATAAGTTTTGCACGATACTCACAGATAGGACATCTTTTACCAACAGAGGTTGGACAAATTACCGAATCATTGGCTGCACCAATGTTCCTATGCACTTTGAATGGTCTTTTATACCACAGTGTATCAGGCATAGCAATTTCCCTTTCAGGGTCTCGATCTGGATGTCTGTCATCTGTAACAACGTAGGGTAAAAAGTCCAAAGTTACTCTGCTTCCAGGTTCTGGACTGTAAACTTGCACACCTTTCGGAAGGCTAAGATAACCATAAGAACTTGCACGTGATTGCTGACGCTCTGCGTCCTTCATCACTTTGTCTTTAAAACTACTTTTAAACTGTTTTTTCATCTTCATTTAATTTTTTAAGTTATTAATTCATTTTTGGTATTCTTGTATTTTTTATTTTCTTCTCCACATCATCTCCATTTAAGTTTTGTATTTTACCTGATTCCTTAAGGAAAAATCTCTCAATCTCCTTTAACCATCCTCTCATTATCATTCTGCTTATCCAATAAATAATAATGAGTCCTCCAATAATACCTAAAATAGCATACAAAAAAATTTTCATGGAATTCATTTTAAGTTGTTCTACGTACACGAGCAACAATCCTGTCTGCTCTTTTTTGTTCTTCTTTTTGTTTTACTTCAAAAGACAAATCTCTTGGGATTTTTGGACCTGCAAAATACTGTTGACCATGCAGACGTACAAGATTCTCTAATGCCTCTTTTCTTTGTTCAAAGGCACGAACGGCACTTTTGGCAATATCAGCCTCATACTTTGCATTTATACACTTTTCATTTGCCTCCTTATATTCTGGCAAAGAAAGTATGGTATTTAATACCACAGTCTCCGTTAACTTTTCGATCCCAAACTTATCAGGGTCTTCTCTTACAGCCTTATCCAATTCAGCTTTAACCAAATCGAGATTCGTTTTAGCCAAATCAAACATCTTTTGTGTTTCTGCGGCGTAACGAGCATACCTCATAAACAATTTTGGTTGCTCCAACCATTCCACATCAAGAGATGTTTCATCAATTTTAATGTCCTCTTCGTAGTTCATATTGAATCATTTTAAATTGGTATTTAAATTCCTTTCTTCTAACCATTCAACGTAACGTATCAAATTTTCCATGTCCTTATAAAGAACTCTTTTACCCTCTGCACAATCAAAGAGAATTCCAAGCGTATCTGGAACATCAAATCCTGTGTTACTTTTGTACTCTAATTGTAAATCTTTTAATGTCATATCATTTAGTTTTTAGTTATGGAATAGCAAGCATACGTGATATATGGAAAACCAACATTATAAGTAGGATCCCAAAACGCTTCTATTATCATTGCGGCTCTATCATTTTCTCCTTTTAGTAAAATGGCTTGACAATATCCTAATACTATTCTACGAATATTCTCTGGCTCCTGATCTTTTAATCCCTCAATAATAGTCCTCACTTCTTTCCAGCCGCTTTTATTTATTAACGCACGACAGAGTTCAATAATTTGACTTTGCTGTGCCGCTGCCTTTTGTGCCGTTTGTATCCGATGTTCCTCTGGAACACTTAACACTTGCTCCAAAATTTGTAAAGCATTTCTTGGATGACCAAGACTGTCCTGTACAATCTGTTCATACACTTCATCTGCAAGTGTTTCTTTTTCTGACCTTACTACACTCCTTAACAATCTATGCATTTGCATATTGGATAAAGGCTTTACCTGAAATTCACTACATCTGCCTCTTATTGTAGGTAATAGTTTTTGTGGTTCTGTTGTACAAAGTAAAAAATAGACGTGAGGCAGAGAATCTTCCAATAATTTTAAAAGTGCATTTTGAGCATCGTTTGTCATTTTATGCACTTCATCAATTATCCATGCACGTTTCTCCCCTTCAATAGGTAAATATTGACTGTTTTTTATTATATCCCTAACAGTATCAATTCCCCTAAAATCCGCTGAATTTATCTCCGCTAAATCTCTTTCTTTACATCCTAATTCCTTTGCGATAATCCTTGCCAAAGTGGTTTTACCACAACCTGTTTCTCCATGAAATAATACAGTGTGCGGAAATTCTTTTTTCTTTTTCAAGAGATTTGTTAATACTAACACCACCTCTTCGTTGCCACGCACTTGATCTAAAGTTTGTGGACGATATTTTTGATATAAGCTCATGCAGTAAGTTTGTTTTACAATATTATACAAAAAATTTTTAAATTACAAATTTTATTACACTTTTTCCTTTTCCATCCAACTGCCATCCACAGGTGCAGCCTCAAGTTCTACGTAAAGAGGTACGTTAATCCATGACCATGTTTTTGGTAACCATTCACAAGTTACTTTTCTTATTATATCGCAGACGTGTGGAAATTCATCTGGATGTACATCAAAAATCATACTGTCATGTATTTGTCCTATCAGTTTACTATCCCATTGCTCTTGTCTCATTATTTGATCTATTTCAATTATAGACCATAGTAAACAATGAAATGCAGTACCTTGTATAGGATAATTTGTGATGTCATTATAACTCATTACACCCTGACACCTGAAACCGGTCAATAAATCAATATATCCGTGCTTCTGGTAAACAGACCACCATCGGTTTTTCCATTCTGCATATTCTGCAAATCTTCTTCCCCAAAAATCATTCTCTACTTTTTCAATATGTTTTGTGAAAGCAGCAAAAGACTTTATTCCTTTGCTTATGAAATGGTCAGAAAGATATACTTGTTTTCCTCCTTGTACAATCTCTACTCCTTGTCCTGTTGTCCATGTACCTTGTGGTAAACCACACCAACGACAAGCCATATTTATTGCACAATTACCAAAATAATCTCCATAAAATTCTGGAAATACAAATCCATTCTTTGTAGCTATCCTTAATAATTTATTTGATTTTTCACTTTTATCGAACGTATCCAATAAGAATATTTGCTTTGCCATATCTGCGTGCATATCCGAAGAAGGATTTTTGAGGTAATGAATTAACTGTGTATCATGATTATAACATGCACTCATAGCTACTTCAATACTTTTAAAATCTGCTTCCAACAGTATATGACCTGGTCTGGGAAACAAGACTTTCCTACAGATTGACATTGCTTCCTCATCCTTTGCTGGTATGTTTTGAAAGTTGGGACTATCGGAAGATGAACGATACGTTTTTACCAAATGCAAATTAAACACAGGATGTACATACCCATCCACTTGTTCACGAGTAAAGGAGTTAAGATAAGTATCCCGTATCTTTTTCAGTTTTCTTATTTCAAGTAAATCATCCAATTCTGGTAAGTTTAATGTCCTTAATGCTTCATCATCCGTCGAGCCTTGTCCGGATTCTGTAATTTTTTCTGGCTTTATTTTCTTTATCTTGTATAGAAAAATTGACAACTGATGATTGGAATTAATATTTACTTTTCCATTCATACTATGCTCCCAATGCCTATAAAATTTAGTTTGCCTGAACCTATCCTCCAGCTTTGCTATTTTTCGTGTAAGTATTTGTTGTTCCCTCTCTACTTTTTCCATATCTATACGAATACCAGCACGCTCCGCTCTGGACAAAGCAAGAATGCCATTATGAAAAAGTTGATAGGCTTCCTTTGTTTTGGGATGTAAGGTCATATACGTTTTTTAATTAAAAAGGTAAATTTGCGTATTCAATCAATCTTTGCTGTTTCATTGCTAACCGAAACGTAAAAATAGCATCCAGACCATTGTATTCTAATAGCAATGCTTTGTTTGCTTCACTGTTTATTAACTCTGAAATTGCATTAAAAGAATTGGCACTTTTACTATCCTTTACTTGTAGGTAAGGAGATATTCTGCTGGAATAATCCGCTACTCCAAAATTAACATACGTCTGAAATTTTAATCCTGTTATCTTTGGACGGTTATCCAATATGTGTGCCATTAGCATTGTATCCAACTCCCAATTCACAATCTCCTGTCCTAATCGAACAATACTCCAGGTATCCTCGTATTTTATGTTGTGTCCAAACTTACGGATTTTTGGATTACCGAGTAAATCCAACAACGGTTTGCGTTCTTTCCTGTATTGTGGGATTAAGAAAACGTAACAATGGTCTTCACTATCTGCAACGGCACAACTAACGATTCGATGTCCTTCAGCATGTGGCTTGATACCTGTTGTTTCAAAGTCAATCGCAATAAATTTTGAAGTGATACGATTTAAAACTGTAAGGTCTTCTATTATTTCAATTTTTGGTTCTTTGTACGTCAAAAAAGGTATGGATAAGTACTCTTTGACAAGTTTTAAATCTTGCATCCAAATTGTTTTCTCTACACTGATTCGTGTGTTATTATCCAATGAACGCTCAACATAACTTGGATGAAAAGTAGGGATAATCCACGTCTGTAACGTCTGATCAGGAATAGTCCAACCCCTCCATTTTGTAATTGTGTCCAACTCTTTCCCCCAAAGATGTCCTATAAGACTTTGTACAGCAACGTTTCCAAACAATACAATTATTTTTGGTTTATATTGTTGTATGATTTTTAGTATAGAACTTCTGCAACATTCGATCTCAAAACTTGTAGGACTTCTGTTTTCCCCTTTCTCACTCACAGGACAACAACGTACAGCATTTATATTTAAACAATCCTCAAACAAATCTATACCTAATTTTTGATATGTTTCTTGCAGTAATCTTCCTGTCCGACCTTGCCAAGGCTTACCACGTGCATCCTCTATTTCACCTGGTGCTTCCCCTATGTTAAGTATTCCTTTTTTAAATTTACCATAAGGTTCCATCTTTGGACTATTACACTTTTTTTGTAGTCCACAAGAGTTGCAAGAATGAATCTTGCCTCCAGAATGAGAAACAAATTCTGTTTCTTTCTTTGTAAAGAAACCTTCCTTCATTTATTCAACATCTTTAACGCCGTTACATACTTCCAATCATCTTTCTCAAAGAGTAACATCCTATTATCATTTCGTATTGTACACTCATCTGTTTTTTCCAATATATCTTTCATCAAACATGGAGCAACAACAAATTGAATTTTTTCTCCTTCATACAACATATTAACCTCTTCTTCAAACCAACCATATTCGGATTTTGCTTCCATCTTTAATCTATTATTGTCAATAGTGACTGTAACAGATTCATCAAGAATAAATTTTCTTTTTGAAAACACCATTGCTCTCTCCAACATTTCACGAGCGGTTTTTGGTAAAGTGACTTTTACACCCTGCACATTCAAAAGATGTTCCGTTTTAGGATATTCCTCACCCAAATAAATACGACAAGATAGGATTGTTTCCTGTTCATTCTTGAAATGTACCCATCCTTTACCCATTGAGATATGTATAGGATTTATTTTACGAATGTCAGGGCAAACGGAGGCAGGAAACAGGAATGTATTTACAGGCATTTTCTCTCCCAATGTACATCTTGCCAAACGATGATTGTCTGACCCTTCAATTATACCTTCTTTATTAACGTGTATGCAAGTGAGTATAGGACGACTCATATCATTTGCACAAGCTCCTATGACAAAATCAATATGGGATAGGAAACGCTCCGGCAATTTCTTCCAATCATCTATCTCTCCAATTTCTTCTTTCAGGGGAAGTTTTATCTCGCTTTGTAACGTAAAACCAGCTCGTGAACGTTTTGCAGAAAAGACAATCTCACTGCCTTTTTGTTCATATTCAACCTCATCTGTTTTTACCTTGTTCAAGAACTCGTACAATTCATTCGCTTGTATAGCTCCCTCTAATTCCAAGCCTTCAATAGGATGGGAAACACTAATTTCATCATTGTACGTAAACACTCTGCCTTGTGTAAAAGCAAATGAAGTGGATTGCTCAATTAATTCTTTGGTTGCCAAACCAGGTTTGACAATCTCCAATGCCTTCTGAAATTTTAATCTGTCTATTTTCATATTATTAAGAATTTTTGGTGTACTCTTCAATTTCTTTCTGAAGTTTTTCAGTCATATAAGAAAAACTAACTAAAATATCATGCTTGGGGAATACTTGACTATATGTCTTTAACTTGATTTCATTAGTAATTCCCCCTATATATATAATCATACGTTTTGCTGAAGCGGGAAGATTCTCTTTAAGTAAATTCCAACATGTTAAATTCCATCTCAATCTTTCTAACCAATCATTTGCCAAAGTCTTTTCTATTTCTTCCGTTGTAGAAATAATATCAAATAAAGGGGGAATGTCTTCTTTTACTCTTAAATTTTTCAGTGATCTCATACGCCTCTTTTGATATTCAACATTTCCAATAGTGAATCCATGACTTTCCAGCATCTCCCTATAGGCATTTTGTATCCTCTTGGGAAGATTCAAAAACTTATTCCCCGAACTTTTTACATGTTTTACTTGATCAGAAATTTTGTAATATACCAAATTTGTGAAATCAAATTTTCCATTCACTCCATTATGTACAATCTTAGGTAAACATACACCTCCCCATGCAGCAAAGATAACCATAGAGGAAGAATCTACACTATACCAAGGAAAGTCACGCATAATATCAAAAGATGTGATTCCTAATCCATGTACTTTAATTTTTGGCTTTCCTTCACTGTCCTGCAAATATTTTTTCCAAATCTGTTCTAATCCAATTCTTCTTATTCCATCATTTATAGAAGCCACAGCACCCAATCCTACATAATCTGTAGCATCCAAATATTTTTTCAACCATATTTCATCTGTCCCAATATGATATACAGGAATTGTGTTTACTCCGTTTCTTTTCAGATACATCCAATTCTCATAGCTTTTTTGCCCATCTCCAATATGATCAAGATTAAAACAATTTTCATACAAATAACCATTGTTTCGTACATACTCTGCATAATCATCTATATTAATTATGCTTCCTTTTTTATGTACGGTGTAAGCACCAGAATCAAGTATGACTTTGGGTTTATTCATTTTTCAAAATATTTGAAACATTCTCATAAAAATTCTGTATCTTAATTTGTTCCTCTTTTAATATTTCTGGCACAGGTAATTCCCCTCGCAGACCTTTCAAAATCTTTTCTTTCAATTCCTCATAACTATCATACAGATACACCTTTGGTAAAAGTTCAGAATAGCTCATGCCATTAGGAGCAATAGGAATGCAGCCATTGTTTACAGCATCCAAAACTTGATATCCAAATGTTTCCTCTTTTGAAGTGATAACTAAAATTTTGGAACGAGATAAAAAGTTATAATAATCCTCCCAAGAGTAAGGAGTAGGACGGACAATGGTTTGGTTAAGGTCTCGTTGCAACTTCTTTTCAAGTTTATATGTTACTTTCTGCTTGCTTGACCGAGAAACAGAAACAAGATTATATATTCTGTTTTTGGAATATTTTAATAAACTGTAAAAAGGAGAATCAGGAAGAGGTTGTACTATGATATTCCCCCAACCCAATTTTCTCTTATGATACTCCGAAGCCACAAACACCTTAACAAATAGTTTGGCGACGGCTTTTTCAATAGGATATTTAATAGTACGTACTTTTGAAAAATAATCATACCTGTTCAAACTTGTGGCGTGACAAATTGCAAAACATTTATCCGGTCTTTTATGCAAAAGAAACATTGGAAAGATGCCTGGATAACTCAAATCACAAAGCAACAATGTATCATCCTTTTTTAAAGTAAGTTGATTGTATTCTTCAATCAACATAGCTTCAAATGCCATAGACTCCATTGCAGGTGAGAAAGAGGAGATGTCCGCTCGTTTTTGTTTCTCCATAACATTCCTTCCCAACAACAAAACTTCAGAAAAGTATGCGGAAAATCTTCTCGGAAACTCCGTAAACCACCATTCCTGATAACGCAATTTTGCAGGATATTGCGGTATGATAATCAGTCTGCTCATATTTTTATTTTCCACTCCGTATAACCCTCAAACAAAAAATATTTGTTATCGTTCTCCCATAAAGAATTTTTTTCAGGATATAACGTATTAAGATATTTGCGTTTTGCTTTGGGAGATTTGACTTCATGTATGTAGGGAGCTTGCATATTCACAGAATAAAATACTACAGTTTTGCCCTGCCTCAAAAGTTTTTCCCCTACAGCCCCCCACATTCTATGCATAGGATGAAATTCATAGATAGGATCAGGGAATAACAAAATTAAATCAGAAGGATATTTTTCAAAATCCACCTTTTCTGCCATTCCCATACTAATATCCAAATATTCCTCCTTTAAGACTGCTTCCTTCAATGCTTCTCTGCTACCAAATAATATTTCATGTATTTTCACATTTTTGGCAGTCATCACTTCATAACAACCTATGATTTCATCATCCGCATGAGGAGCTACAATTACACACTTTTTCATACTCCTGTACTCATATTAAGCAAACCATAAAATTCAATCCTGCAAGGTTCATGCGTCATAAAATCTCCATGTAAGGAAGAAACAAAACATTTATCAACATACAATACAACGGCAACTCCTTCAGTTTTTTCATATACATGGTTTAAATAATCACAAAAAGCACCAGCAAAATTGCGTAACTTTTGAATGTTATTCACCCAATCCTCTTGATTATCACTAATGAATTTAGTGCATACTTCATCCAAATCTGATAAATCATTGTCCGTAATCAGACCAACATAGATTGGAAATCCCCAATGGGTGTACTTCCTAATCACAAGTGGACTATATTGCTTATCCACTAATTTCGTAAAAGTTTTATCTTCTTTCATAACCACTAAATATTTCGTTTTCGTTAATATTAAAAAAGTTTTTTGCAAGTCTTTTAATCGTATCTTTTGTCATACCAAGCAAAGGAGCTTCAATACGAACTTTACTACTTCCATTTATTGCAAGCAATTCATTAATTCTGTACACCCACTCCTGGTAACAATCTGGAAACAGTTTTTCACGATCTTCATAATTAGCACCATACCACACTAAAGGAATATCATGTCCTTCTGCATAACTCACTGCAAGACCAATAAATATAAGATTTCTTGCAGGAACATGATAAGGACTAACACCTTCATACGTTTTTGCTTCTTTTGTCAAATTGGAAGGAGTGTTTAATTCAATTTTTAAGACAAAATAAGATACTCCTATTTTTTGACACATCTTTTTGGCATACTCCAATTCTTCCACATGCTTTTGTCCATAATCAATCAGAAGACACACAGGGGAAAACCCAGCGTGAATTGCCATTTTCAATAACAAGGTACTATCATACCCACCACTGTATAGTAAAACTAAATCGTGTTTCATCCCCCTACATTTTATTCTATTACTCTTTTAGACCATTTACTTTTATCAATATGCTTACCAGCGTGATTAATAAAAACATTACGTCCCATTTCATTATCCGTTTTTCTCCAATAATGAAACGTCCAAGAACAACTCCAGGAACACCCTGGACATTCCATAGCATCCTGATAAACTGCTTCTTGCCAAGCATCTACATATTTTGGTAAATCAAAAATTGTGAATTTTGGAGTACGTTTTCCTTTTCTGTAACCACAAACACGTAGTTTTCCATCGGAATCAATCGTTGGCCCTCCATAAGGGTCTCCTTTGCAATGCCAACCCATAGTTGCTAACATCTCTGGGGGCTCAAGAATATACTCTCTATCATGTAACAAACTATTGGAGGAATCAATGGAATTTAACACGTCTTTTATTATGCCATAATCCTTTTTGGAAAATAATAAATCCTGAATTTCCTCTTTACCCGGAAAGAAATCATACTGTCCATCCTTGTTCCAATGAATAAAGTTTATGCCAACAAACGCACCAAGATTTGACAAGTTTTTAACTAATTTAGGAACATATTTAATATTCTTTTTATGAACAGTTATAGTACCTTGTGTATCCACTTTAGGATAGAATCGTTTAACCCATTCCAATCCTTTCCAAGCATCCAAAGACTTTTGATAGGAATCATCATCAATGGATAATTTCAAATCATGTGGGTAATCTATACCGCAGGACAAATTATCTAAAATACCACTATCAAAGAACAAGAATTTATATTTGCTAAATATAGGTTCTGGACAGGTAGTATAAAGAGCATATGGAACTTGATTCTGTCCAAGTATATCCAACAATGTTTTTCCTAATAACCAAGGTTCATTACCTAAAATAAGATTAAAATCAACACCCAATTCTTTTAATATTCCGAAAGCCCCAATCCATTCGTAAGTAGAAAGTTCTTTTCCCACACCTACTGCGTCCCTTAAGGCACAGTACTCACACAATCTCGGACATTTTCTTGTAAGATAAGTAACTGCTATTTTCATATCTCTCTTATTTAAGGAGTTTCATTAATTCATCTTTCACTCCATCTTCTAAAAACATTCCCTTAAGGCTGGAAGTAACCATTAAAGAATTTTGTTTGGTAACCCCTCTCATTCGCATACAAAGATGAATACCTTCAATCACGCAAGCAGCCCCTTTTGGAGATAAGTATTGCATCATATCACTTGTAATTTGCTCCCCTATTCTTTCTTGAATCTGAAGACGCCGTGTATAAACATCTGCCAATCTGGCAAGTTTAGATATTCCTACGATCTTCTTATCTGGAAGATAGGCAATATGCATTTTACCATAAAAAGGAAGCATGTGGTGTTCACACATTGAATAGAACTCAACATCTTTCAATAATACAATCTGGTCGCAGTTATCCGTATTTTCAAATACAGTAAATACTTCCTTTGCATCTTGATGGTATCCTGCAAATATTTCTTGCCAGGAACGCAAAACTCGTGCTGGCGTTTCAACTAATCCTTCTCTATCAGGATTTTCTCCTATGTAAACAAGTAACTCCCTAATTTTTTCCTCCATACGTGATGCCTTCTGCGGTTATTATGATTCCTTTGAAATAATCTGGATTACATTTTAACCTGTAATTAATATGAACTTTTATTGCTCCCGCAGATACAGGTACTTTCAAATTTCTCTCTTTTTTCACCTGCTCCAACACAACAATCATATCTTCAAACCTCCCACCTTTTCTTACAACCTCATCAATGATTTTTGCAAAAGAAATCCCTTTTTCATTCTTTTCTTTAGTTGGTTTCTGTACTTTAACTTCTTCCTTCGGAACTTCTTTTTCTTTTTCAACTTTCTTTTCTTTTTTAACCTCTTTCTTAGGTGCTTCCTCTTCCTGCTTTTCTGGTGCATCAAGAATATCTAACATAGCATTTGCCAAAGCATCTGTGGTTTTGTAGGAAGCAAATTTACCTCTCAAGGGTTTGAAGACATCATGCGTCATGGCTATTTCTTTAAGCTCCCTTATTTTAGTGGCACTTAAGATTTGCTCATCCAAAGGCACTTCGGCAGCCATCTCCTCTTCCTCTTTTGGTTCTGGTTCTGGCTGGACATCCTTTACTAACTCATCAAGCACCTCTTGAACATCAGGAGAAAACTCGTCTTCATCAGGACGAATCAAAGGAATTGTGTCAATAATCTCCTGCATCAGTACATTTACTTTTATCTCCTTTGTATTGATAGGAGGCTGAAGCATAAGAACTTCATTAAGTTCCGCTGCTGTTTTCTGTAATGCTTTTAAACTAATCATAACAATTAAATTTAATTAAACTTTTTTGTTTTTACAATATTATACAAAAATTTTTTAAAATCCTATTTTATTGCCCCAAAATCTTATATGCAATCTGTCACTATATCTTACACCTTTACGCATTGCCAAATCAAGCACTTCCTTTTCTCGTGCTATTAATCCTTTTGTAGTAAGACACTCTGGCATCAGGATTATTTGCTCTTGACGAATCAAACTAGGTTCAAGATAATACTTTTCAATTTCTTCCCAATCATTCTTTTGTGTAATCACAAACTTGAACCATGAGTTAGGAAATTGGGAAAGGAGTTTTAACACATCCGGTCTGTACCTTGCCATTTTTGTCATGCCTGAATTTTCCAATTTTGGAGAGTTATTCCATTGTGAAATCAGTAACGCAATCCCCTCCTCTGGAACATAAACACATTCATTTTCTATCTCAATATATGGAAGAAATCCATATCTATACTCAAATTCCCTAAGGAATTTTAGTAATTCTTTTTGTCGTAGCAGAGGACTACCTCCTGTCAAAACCAAATGTTGTCCTTTTTTGAACTGTTGGATAACCGTAGTTTTCTCCATCAGTGTAAACACTTCCTCAAAGGAATAAGAACGACCATATCCCAAAACTTCTTTCGTATCACAATACTGACAGTATAAGGAACATCCTTGCATACGCAAAAAAGCTGATGGTGTACCTATGGATGCTCCTTCTCCTTGTACTGCATCGTAATAGAACTCGGAAATGTGAAGATAATTTTCATTTTTTGGAAATACGTACTTTGTATTTCTGCTTGCACGTATAATTGAAATTGGCATATCTGCTTGTATTTAATCTTCAGTATATCTGGCACTTGTTTTTGGTGTTTCACAAACTTCTACGGCAGTCAACTGTGGTAAGTCCTTCTTAAATTCATCATACAAAAACCTTGCAATAAGCTCCGCTGTAGGATTGTAGGGTGAAAAGACCTCGTTAAGGTGTCGGTGGTCAAGTTTCTCATCAATGTACTTCTTTATGAAATCCAATTCCCTGTAATCCTTTACAAATCCCATGTTGTTTAAATCTTTGGAAGATAATTCCACCACTACAACGTAATTGTGTCCATGTATCCTTGAACAAGGATGTGTCTCTGGTACCCCATATAAAAAATGGGAAGCACTAAATGAAAATTCTTTTCTAATTGTGTACATAACTTTTAAGTTTTTTAATATTATACAAAAATTTTTTAAAACACACTACCAAAAACTGCCAATAAATGGTCTGCCTCGCCTCAGGTCTTGCAAAATGGTAACTTCACGGTCTGTTGAAAATTCTCCCTCCCGCACTACAATTTGATTTATTCTCATCATACCTATTTTCTTTTCCCTTCCTTTTACATCCTGGTTTAGTCCATACATTGCTGTACAATGGGCGTATTTACGTTTATCTTCCGAGAAGTTACTAAGACGAAGTCTGTCCTGTTCATAACTACGTGCATCTGCCTGTGTTGCTGTAATGACTAATGGTTGTCCATGTTCCTGTGATAACTTACGTAATCCTTTCCAAATCTCATTTTGTTTGTGCCTAAACTCCTTCGTTGTATCCTCTAACAAATCCGCATAATCAATTATAATTATATCTGGTACAAATCCATCTTGTTTTTCCCAGACTGCCAAAATAGCCTCTATCTGCTTTACAGACAGAGTACCATTGGCGTGTGTAGATAATCGGAAATTACGTTTGTTTTTTATAAAGAACGCATCCACGGCATTCTTTGCTTCACTCTTTGTAAGCACTTTGTTCATTTGTACAGGTTGTATCCAGACTGTACCCCAACAATTCTTTTCATATTCTTTGCAGTTATAACAAGGTTTATAACCTGTATTGTCCTTGTATGCTTTAATTAAGTCCTTCAGTTCTATCTCCTCTCGCAATGTTTTTATGTTTTCCCCTTCAAATACTCCAAATCTGCATTCCCTCTCCTCTTTATCACAATCATTTGTTTGATTATATACACAATCTCGTACCGGCTCCCATATTTCCCCCTCATATTTGCGGTCTGGAGTGCGGGTTAAATAAATACAAATGCGTTTCAAAAGCTGCCCCTCTGTCATATCCCCTGCCTGAAAAAATGCCACTTTGCGACCTTGTTTACAAGCTCTCATAGCAAATTCCAACAACATAAATGTTTTTCCTCTCTTTTCACTCGCCATTAATGCCACGAATCCCCCTCGTACAAGTTGGTCATTCCAAAACTCCCCTAACTGTTTTGGAAAATATATCAGGTTTTGATTGGTTGTATCAAACGCTTTATCTATACGTGTTAAAACTTCCTGAGAGGATAAATCCAAATCTGTTTCAGAGCTGGCAACAACGGGTTTGTAAGTGCTGGCTAATTGTTCTGCCTCATCTACTTCACCTTTTGTTAAACACGTCTGTATGGATTCTGCATGAAGTATAAGTTTTCTTTCTCGAAAATATCTTAAAGTAACATCCAACAAATAATCAATATTAAAGTCTTGTTCCTGCGTGTATTCCTCGGACAGGTCTGGAAGGATGTCCTGTTCAATCTCCTCTGCAATGTCCTTTGGTAGATTGTTTTCTTTAAGTTTTTGGTAAAATATTGTTGCTATCTCTTTGCCAGGTGCTTTATTATACTTTTCAAAATAATCCCATACCCAACTTGCAAGGCGACGGGCAGTTGTAGATTCAAATGCACGTATGTCCCAAACCTTGCGTAGTCCTTGCAGATATTCCGTAGAGGTGATTATGCCTATAATTATTTTACGTTCAAGTTGAGCATCCATATTCAGTAGATTTTTGTCTTATGGATTATTCTGCACATTCTTCCAATGCGGGAACAAAGACGATCGTCCCCACTCATTCTGGCGAGTTCTTTTAAACTGAAATTGGAAGTTATGATTGTTTTCTTCAAATACTCGTATCTGTTGTTAATTATCAATTGAAGTGTCTCCAAAACATAATCCGTAACCTTGTATGCACCCAAATCATCTAATATCAATAAATGAATTGTGCTGTATCTTTCTACTAATGCATGTCTGGTAAGTTGTACATCCCCTTCTCCTCTCCGGTCAAACGTATCTCTTATCTTATCCAAAAGATTCATGACAGGAATAAATTCAAACTCACATTCCTTACTCACATAAATACCATCCTTAATCTCTGCATTTAACCAAATATTTTTCATCTCTTGCAACGCCATAAATGCTGCCAATACAGTTTTGCCTGTGTGTACTTTACCGGTTATAAAAGAACTTTCAATCACATCAGGCAAATCCTTTGGTGTAGGTATAATGGATAAATCCCTTTGAAGTCTTGGAGTAAACTTCTTTAAGTACACTGACCGTATTTGACGATTCCAATCTTCTTCTTTTCTCATGAGGCACTACATAATTATATCTGGTTCACGGTAGTCATCTTCAACAGTAGCTCCAAATCTTCGGCTACCAAACGAAGTAATAGGTTTGGAGGAACTATCCTCTTTTAATGGAAACAGTCCTGAGTAATTATTAGCCATGGAGTTCTCAACTATCTCCATAGCCACTTCTGGGTCTCCATCTGATAACTTGTACAGTTTTTTATAGGCAAGGTATGTTGAGTCTTCATCTTTGTAGGACTGACCTCGTTTACGTTTGTAATGGAGCCATCGTAAAAATACATCAAAAAATTCTGGAGGGATACTTAACTTTTTTAACATGGAGAAATCTTTATCTTTATCTTGAAAACTTTGGGAAGATTCTCCATTTTCAAAAATTCCAATATTTTTACTATTAGTATTATTAATATTGGTATTTTTACTATTAGTATTATTATATATATACACGTCTTGGTTTTCTACATTGACGTTTTGTATATGTTGTTTATGCACATGTTGCTTTTCCACATGTGCATTTTTAATGTAAATTTCATATCCTTTTTCTTTTAATAATGCTTTTTGCTCATCCATATAAAATTGTCCTGGTATGTCTGTATATGCCCAGAATGAACCTTTCCAACTCTTTGTTTTTTCGTCTCGATAACGGACTATTCTCAAATAGTCCCATTTTTCTAATTCTCTAAGTGCTGTTCGTATAGCCGCTTCCCCTTCCTTTATTATAGTTTTAAGTACAGGAACGCATGTATGCCACCCTTGTCTATTCGACAATAGCAAGCACAATAACGCCTTAGCTTTAAGACTGATGTTTGGATCTCTTAATAAGTCGTTCGGAATTTGTGTAAAATTCTTTGAGATACTACAATTTATAGCATCCGGAACCCACTTCTCACTCTGTTCAACGTTTATTGGTTCCGATGCAACATCCTCTGTTTTTGATAGTCTTATTCTTTCCATATTTTTATGATTTTATGGTTCTTTCAAAAATTCCACTCTCGAAAACATCCAACCATTTTGTTGAGAATCTCCATATTATAGTACCATCCTCACCTGTAATAGCACAATTTTTGCCATTGTCCACTATAAATATCTCCGTTTCTGTAAACGGAATGTCGTTATACGTTGAACGATATTTGATAAACAATTTATCATCTACCCGCCTTATGTCTTTTAGGAAAAGTTTGTTACCGAGATTGTCCGCTGGAATACATACTACTATTGCCATACGTATATAAAAATAAAAAAAGTAAGAAAGATTAAGGGGTTCGAGTGAACGGCCTCTACTCCCCTTAACCCCCCTTACTTAGAAATGGAAACAATAAGATTTTTACAAAGGTTTTTCATAACCGTTCTTATGAATTAAGAATACAAATTTAACATCTTATTTTTACAGTTACAAATTTTTTGCCTTAAAAATATGCATAAAATTAAAAACTTGTTTTTTGCCTGTTTTTAAACGCCTACACGTGTTTTTAATTTTAACTATATCTAACTATCACTTTAATATAAAAGTCCCGCAGAAGGCAAAAAACACAGTGAAAAATTAATATTTGTTATATGTGTATATTCTGCCCAAGTCTATAAAGACAGTGGCGGACACTTCAAATGCTTTTTTGTTTCTTTTGTTTTTGTCCTCAAAAAAGTACCAGGTTGCAGGAAGATTGTTTGGCATTTTGAATCCATACATTTTTAGAATGTTTGGACTTTTGCGTTTGGAATGCAGTGCCTGCCTCCTTATTTCCTTAACACGAGCCTCTGCGGAAAGTTCCGCAGGAATATTCTCGTATTCATTTGTCCTCTTTTTCTCTTCGCTCATATCGGATTATTTTTAAAGTACTTTCCTTTTAATCTCTTTTACAAATGCATTGGCTTCGTCCTGAGGCATACTGCCAGGGTCATTCTCAACGTTAACCCTGAAAGCATCTACGCCACGAAATCGTAACTCTGCAACCAATTTGTTTGCTTGAGCAATGGCTTGTGGTTCATTATCAAAACAAACAGCTACTCTTTTGAAGTGTTTTGCAATAACTCTCACTTGTTTGTGTGTAAACTCAATGCCTGCCGTAGCAAAACCATACCTTCCAAAACGCCAAGCATCCGCTGGTCCTTCAACACAAATACCTACGTCCTTCCATTTACTTTGTAATCCGTACACAATATCTTTATGATGTACAACTTCCATCTCTCTTGGACACGATTTATATCTCTGTCGAGCTTTACCCGTAATGTCCCGTGTAGTAAAAGATACAAATCTGTCTTCCCAAATAAATGGAATTAAAATCCTGTGTTTATAATCTGTACCACACAATGTGCTGATAGGACCAGTGCCAAGCAAGTTCCATGTTTGTTCAAGATAGTCTGGGTCAAATCCTCTTCCTGCAAGATATTCTTTGTGTTGATACGTGAGTGGGGTTGCATTGGAGGGTAGTTTAAGATGTTTTTGATGAATCCTGACTATTGGTTCCTTTGTGATAACCGGCGTGGATGCAAGGTTGTATTGTTTAATTAATTGTTTTGCTTCTTTTTCCGACAGGTGTGTGAGTTTGGAGATTGTCTCTACAATGGGATGTCCTCCGCATCTCCAACAATGAAAATAATTCTCTCCAATATTATATCCAAGATGAGTAGAATGGTCACCACAATAGGGACAAGTAACATTCACCCATCCCGGCGTATTGTTTTTTCCTTGCGTGGAGTAAGGAATGTTGTAATCGTTGAAGAGATCAATAATATTCATTGTTTCATCAATCGAATCATTTTTGCTACGTTATCCATGCTTTCTATTTCTTTAATAGTATCTTCCAGATTTTTACCTCCATTACTCACATCGTTCATTAGGATAATAGCACAACTGAAAACAACTTTTTTCCAAAGTTTCTCTTTCTCTTTGTTATCTTCCGGACAGTTTACATAGTCATCCAAACTCTCCAAAAGTTTTCTGATAAGAAGTACACGAGGAAAAGAGGCCACAAATGCATATTCCCTTAATAAATCTTTTTTCATATTTTTACATTTACAGTTTACAATATTATACAAAAAAATTTTAATTTTAAAATGCTTTTTGTAACTGTTTTATAATTTCGTTGGCTTCCTTTTCCTCATATCCTGCGTTTATAAGCAAACTGCATACATATTGCAATATATTTGCAGGAAGATATGTATCAATATCGTTTGCTTTTTGCAGTATTATTTTTAAGGCTTTTTGACAACGCTGGGTTAAATTTACACGCTCCCAATATGGATGTGGTGTAATTGTTTCATTTATTGCATTCTCAATATCACATAAAGGTTCTTTGTATTGCTTTTCCTCTTTCAGATAATTCTTTAAATGAGAGTGTACACAATACCATACATGCGTTGTAATTTTGCCTCGTGTAGGGTCATACGTTCGCAAGGCTTTATCATAAGCAATATACGCCTCTTGGAAAAGGTCGTCCCAATCCAACCCTGTGGATTGGTGGAACGACCAGGCAATCTTCCGAAGCAGATTAATGTTTTTCATCTTCTTCATTTATCATTTTTATTATTTCCTGCAATACAATTTCTTCCTCTTTTGCTTTTATTTCTGGATGAGAGATGTAAAAATGCAGAATACCCATTGACATAAGTACGAGGGTGTTAATGGTGTCCTCATCATTAATTTCCATATATTTTTGTTCTTTTAGTTCATTTCTTTCCTGTTCAAGGTATTTGGAAAACCTTGTATTTTCTTTATGTATAAGGACATACGCTATCAGTGGTCTTAGTGTAGCCATTCGATAGGATTGGTCGTCGGCAAGAAATTTGCTAAAGAAAAAAACATCCTGTGCATACTCAATTCCTTCACTTTTTGACTTCATCAATTCATCCGCAATAATTGAGATAGTAGGTTTATCTTTATCCTTTTTCAGCCTTTCCATTACTCTTACCATATTTGCTTGCAGTCGTGATGCCATTCCAAATTTTAAAAAGCGTTGCTTGGTTTGAGTAAATTTGTCATCGGTTTCAACGGTTGCAAGTCCAGAGTTAAGTGGCACACCGTTTACTAAAACAGCATCCATGAAGTTTTCTGCCTCATGATTAAACGTAATTTTAATTTTCTTTTCCATGATTTTAATTTTTTAAATGGTTTGTAATTTTTAAATGTTTTTGTATTCCTCAATTAATTTATGCAATAGGGATTCATCCCCTGTTTCAACCCCATCCAATACACCATCTATTATCTTACGTTTAACATCAAGTAATTTTGCTATCCTCTCCTCAATAGTATCTATTGCCAATAGATAATAGATGTTTACGACTCTTTTTTGTCCGATTCTGTGACATCTGTCCTCCGCTTGAACAATTTCACCAGGTGTCCAAGGCAGTTCTAAAAATGCCACATTTGCTGAAGCCGTAAGAGTTAAGCCTTTTCCCGCTGCTTGTATGTTTCCTATAAATAATCGTGTGTTGGGATTTTTTTGGAAGTCATCTACAGCCTTTTGTCTTGCCTCCATAGATACAGACCCATCCACTTTTACAGCAATTTTGGAAAAAGCCGTCATTAGTTCATCAATAACAAATTTATGTACTGCAAACACTACTAATTTATCCTCAACGGACAGAAAGTCTTTAATCCATTCCATGGCGTGTTTTAGTTTGCCTTGTACAGCAATTTGTTTTAGTCCTTCAATAGAGGTCAGTGCCTCGGCATTTTGCATCTTTTCTGCCGTTTCCTTTCCTTTTGTCTTTTTTACAAAAGCAATGAAGTTCTGTTCTGCCTCTTTGTACTCTTTTATGTTATCCAATTCGGTTGGAATAAAAGAACGCATTTTGTCTGGCAAGTCCTGCAAAACATCCTGTTTCTTACGTCTTATCATAATCGTACTTTTCAGTTGTTGGTGCAGTTCGTCAATGTGTGCATGACCTGTCATATCCCAACCAAACCCATTATATTTTGCATCGCAGTAATGTTTGCAAAAGTACCAATGTTCAGGGCAGTTAACAGGATCCAACAATTTCCAAGCATTATAGATTTCAATCGGACGATTTTCAATTGGTGATCCCGATAGAAAAATCAAATGTGGAATACGTTTGGCGATCTTTTTTATTGCTTTAGTGCGTTTTGCAGCGTTTGCCTTAAAATAGGAACATTCATCGGCAACGAGTACCTGTGGAGATAGTTGTAATAGTGCATCCGACCATTCCCAAAGAATATCATAGTTGATAATAATAATATCACTGTTTATTTGGTATGGTGTTCTTCCACTTACAATTTCCACGCTGGGTGCAGGCATCCATTTTTGTAATTCCCTTAACCAATTTAGTTTTAGTGAAGCGGGAGTAACGATCAACACAGGTGTTTTATCCCGATGCAGTTGCAACCAGGCAATGGACTCTATTGTTTTACCTAATCCCATCTCATCCGCAATCAATGCTCTGCCTTTGTTTATTTCGAGAAATGCAATGGCAGTTTTTTGGTAAGGCAATAATTCTCCTTTTAAGGCAGGAATATCAATCGCCGTCAGTTGTGTTTTTCTTTTCTCCTGTTGTTTAAAATACTCCTCCAAAACATTGCTGAATTCAAATCCCCAACTTTTTAATCTTTTCAATGTTTCATGATATGGAGGAGCACTCCAACATTTATCCTGGTTATGGAATTTACGTCCTGGTAAAGAACGCACTCTTTCCAAGTCATCAAAGTTAAAAGGAAATTTGATGCTCACAACCCTTTCACCATGTTGGTTTCGTGCAAGGGTAGCTGTCTTTTTTGCCATGTCAATACATTTTTTCCCGTGCTTTTTCTATCCTTTTTTGAATTTCACAAGTTTTTTTCCTCTGGACAGTCATAACAGGACACATGATATTTCTCATGCCTGCACCGACTGGCCTGCCGGTACGCATAGTCAAATGATTTGCGTGCTTTAATCTGTGTTTTATTTTCCATAATATTAAGGATTAAGATTTGTAAGTTTGTAAACTCCATTTTTAATCTTTTCTCTGGTTACTTCTATGGTTTCACCTAAGAAGCTATTGCGGTATTTCCCGGTTGTTTGAGAGAAATCCCAGTAATGATTATCAAGCAGAATTTTCCCTCCTCCACGTGGTTCAAATGCAATCAGTTTATTATAAGATTGCAGATAATTGCCTTTTTCAGTTCTGATTATAAACTGATTTTTGCTTAATTGCTCAACTTTTACCATTTCTGTTTTCATGACATTTTGGTTTTAATCTTTTAAATCCTCAATTTTGAATTTTGTTTTATTGATGGCAGATTCCAGATGTGCCTTCATCCGCTCAAAATAGCGGCGAGTTTCTTCGACCAAATTAGCCATCACCTCTTTTGGTACACTACCAGTTTTAAAATTCGAATTGTCTTCCCCCTCTGTTAGTAAGACTATTTCAGGAAGTCGAGTATCATGCGCAATCATCACTGTATTACATTTATTGAGCGTCTCAAGGGCTTTTTCCAGACCTTCTTTTTCTTTAAGATGGTCAATTGCTTTAAGAATGGTTTCTGTTTTCATTGCTGTATGTTTTAATTTATGCCTACTCTCTTCAGGGTTTTCGGCTGCCCCCTTTTTAATTAATTCCATAGTTTTTACTTCTTTTTATGTAATCCAGTTCATAATGTTGATAGTTTTTTGGACAAAGTTTTTTGAATATCCTATAAAAGTGTTTGTCATGTACACCACTTTTATAGTGTTTGTAAGCAATAAGATGGCTGATTTCATGTGCCACATAATACGTAAAGAAATCATCACTTCTTTTGTGTGCCGTATAAGGAATTGTAATCACCCTGTTTGTCAAATAAGCTCTTCCTCGGTTACCAGAGATGAAGTAACTTTTTTCAACAATTTGCTGCCACTTTGGAAATGGTTGCAATAGGTTTCTTACTTTTTCCTCCAGTACTTTTTGATTTCTATAAATAATCCCTTTTGGTTTCCTCATACTAAAAGAATTTAATCCTTACTTCTTTTATCCTTCCGTCCTCCATCTCTGCTATGACATCATATTCTCCATCACCATAACCAGTGCTGAAAGCCACACCAAGACCAGGGTATCCTCCATCATAATTGAATTGACGATATTCCTCAGTCATTTTTTCCACAAATTCATGCCAATTTTTTCCAATGTCTTCCGGAGGGGATGTTTGATGCAAAATATAGCAAGGATCACCAACCCAAAGCAAGCCAGCATCTACGCCGACTGTGCCAATTTTCACAGTTTTCTTTTCCATAGTTTTTATTTTTATTAAGTTAAACCTAAAGCCAGTAACAGGCTGGGAAAGCCTTGACTGTCCCAGCCATCAGGCTCTACATTTTCACCGGTTAATGAAAGACAAACGCCGTCACTCATAGCTTCTTCCACGTCCTTCGGAAGAAATTCAACAAATTCCTTGAAGTATTTGTGGAGTTTCACACTCTTCACAAAATACTTTTTACCATTGTCTGAATAATCCAGACGAGTCAACCGTGCAATCTCCGGTTGAAATTCTGACACTTCGATTAAAATCAGAGTGTCAGGTTCCCATATCTCACCATTCAGCCAAGATATGGCACTTACGTTTCTTGTTTTCATTTGTTTACTTTTTTTCCATTTTTTCAATTATTTTATCTGCTATTTGCAATAAGTAACGAAAATCCATATCCGGAAGACATAGTTCAATATCCTCTGTAAAATCGCATCGGAAGTCCTTTTTGTGTCTGTTAAATTCTGTTTTCATTTTCTTAAAATTTTTGTCTCTTTGAAAGCCACATTTGCCTGGTGGCAGTTGGGTAGGACACACCGGGGAAGGGCCATGAAATATCCCTTCCCCCGTAGTTCATAAACATCTTTGCCAAGTATAGCGTCCCATCTTTTTATGACGCCACACCGGCTGCACTGAAAGGTTTTGAAGCCTTTTAGTGGGAACCATTTATGCCTTATTATCTTCATAGTTTTAATTCCGTTTCTGATGGCTCCAGATCCATAGTTAGGACATCAACAATAATTTTTTCCTGGTGATGAAGGATGAATTTCATCCCATTCATCAGGATGATAGCCATCAGGTCTCTATAGTCCTCTGGTGATGATACGGTATTTTTGTTCATTAGTAAGGATGCGTAATACATATTGGTGATATTTTCAATATCCTCCGATACCTTTTCCTCTTCTTGAACTACCAATAACCTCGCCATTCCTATCCGGAATTGTCTTTTGTTCAGTAATTCAGAAAGGACACAAACGGTCAGTATTTTTGCTAACCGTAACCCATCCTTGGGTTCCTCTTTAAAGGCACAATTGATTAGGTCTGTAAGAGTGGGAGTTCCCTGTTTGTTTCTCCAGTTGTTTAAAACAAAGAACGCTCGTGTGGCATCCTCCAAAGAAGGAGTATTTTCCGCCGTGTAGAAGTATTTTCCATTCACAAGGATGGAATTCGAGAACGTTTCGCTCTCGTGATTGAATTTAATTTTTAAGTTTTCCATTTTCTTTTGTGTTTTTAATTAATAAGGGTAATCTTCAATGTCAGCCATATGGTCATTATAACAGGACGAACAATACCCTTTATAATATTTCAGCTCCCATTCAAAGAGTTCCAGTCCACACCATTTGCAAACCTTAATATCTTCTCCTTCGGAACATGTTCGCCCATCCGCTCTTTTTGCATCGAGTTTGGGGTCATATTGTCTGGTCTTTCGTACCCAACCATATTTATCATCTCTACGCCAACTGAATCTTGCACCTCCTTCATAATCATACTCCTCATATTTTCTCCAATCATACAGGGAATATGTATGGGGATAGACTTTTGACAGCCCTGCCAACTCTTTGCAGATAAGGTATGAGTTCCATAGTTCGTTTAAATCAACATATTCATTATTGGAATGATGCTGATAATATCCACAGGATATGTTAAATGAGGAAAGTTTGGTTTTGTCTATGATGTTAAACACATCAGTAAACAAACCAGATGCATGAGCATATCCAAATTTTTTCAGGATAGCTTTTATATCCTTTTTGAACTCATCGGATATGGTCTGCGTTCCTGAATATTGGGATACAAAGTCTTTGCCATTCCATCTGTCCACCTCTCCAATAAACCGGCAGTCTGCAAAGAACTGTTTGTCCATGTTTGAGGAACCAATTCCTCCAGCCTCCTCTTGTGAAAAGAACACCACTTTGATGTTCTCCACAGTTTGCAATAACTGCAAACATACAAATATGCCACATTTATCATCTCCACCTATTCCCACCCTTAGTTTTTTGTCGTTCATGGCATACAGATAAGTGTGATCCTTAACTTTCTCTTTAATAATGTTAAAACCATTCTGATAATTCATGTGAACCGTATCGAGATGAGCAGAGAAGCAAGGATATGGACCTACACCTTTTGTGACCATAATATTACCATAGTCATCAACGATGTATTCCACGTTCATCTCTTCCAATCTTTTAGCAATAAACAGGGCGATGGATATTTCATTGTTTGCCGTTGTGGGTACAGCGAACAATTCCATTGCTTCCTTCATTTTGTCATCGGGCATTGGATGAGCCCGATGATTTTTCTCTTTTTGGACGTTACTCGCACTCATTCTCCACCTCCTC
>Ga0116144_10001317_pt1 | contig 29916 bp, 20 predicted proteins | sample AD_UKC035_MetaG_FD_89746 | JGI IMG/M metagenome (GOLD analysis project Ga0116144, IMG submission 89746) | Active sludge microbial communities of municipal wastewater-treating anaerobic digesters from USA - AD_UKC035_MetaG | ecosystem: Engineered > Bioreactor > Anaerobic > Digestate | place: USA...
CCAACGCGTGGTGGCCAACCTCGCTCGACGCGCACAGCAGTTGGGCCTGCAGGTCGTGCCGATCGCCGCGCCGGCTTGAAAAGCGTTCGACGAATCAACTACTTGGAGGGAGTTTCTTGAGAGAGCTCTTGGTCTCGCGATCGTTGTCCAAGCGGCGCGGCGATGGATGCCCGATCTGCACTGGATGGGTCTTGCCTTTCCTAGAATGCGTCGATGCCGCTGGTCTTTCGCTACAAGGGCTTTCGCTTCTTCTTCTACTCGAACGAAGGCAGTCCGCGTGAACCCGTGCATGTGCATGTTCGAGCCTCTGGCAGCGAAGCGAAGCTTTGGCTCGATCCGGAGATTCGGGTGGCGAGCAGTTCTGGATTCGACGCCGGAACTCTTCGCGAGCTGGTCGGCGTGGCGTCAAGCCGCCGCGACGAAATAGAGAGGGCGTGGCATGAGTACTTCGGCTAAGGCGGTGCGCTTCGACGACGATTGCATGTGGGTCGAACTCGACGACGGCCGCGTGATCGGCGTGCCGCTGGCCTGGTTTCCGCGACTCTTGGCGGCCACGCCGGAGCAGCGCGGAGATTTCGAGTTCAGCCCCCGCGGCATTCACTGGGAAGCCCTGGACGAGGATGTTTCGGTCGACGGCCTGCTCGCGGGGCATGGCGATCGCACCCGTGTGGGGGCCATCACCTCGGCGTGAGCCTCGCGGTCCCAAAGAGGCCGCAAACGACGCAGCTCAGGGCGCGATCCTGCGCTTGAGCGCGCGTGCCACCGGCGGCGGCAGGCTGGGCAGCGACTTCAGCAGCCAGGGCAGCACCTTGCGCCTGGCACCGGCCAGGGACTCGGGGACCATCGCCTCGATCAGGTGCGGGCCGGGTTGCGCGAGCGCGTATTCCAGCGCCAGGCAGAAGTCCTCGGCGGTGCTCGCGCGCACCGCGTGAACGCCCATGCTCTGCGCGAGCTGCGCGAAGTTGAGCACCGGTGTGTTCAGCTCGAACTGCGCCCTGGCCTTGGGGCTTGCCGCGCTTGCGCCGACGCGCTCGAGTTCGACGTTGAGCACCGAGTAGCTCGCGTTGTTGAAGATGATGGCGACGACGTGCAGTTGCTCGCGCGCCATCGTCCACAGCGCCTGGATCGTGTACATCGCGGTGCCGTCGCCGATCAGCGCGAGCACCGGCCGGTCGGGGCAGGCGATCGCCGCGCCGACCGCGTTCGGCAGGCCCTGGCCGATTGCCCCGCCGGTGAGCGTGAGCAGGTCGTGCCGCGGGCAGCCTTGCGTCATCACGCCCAGCATCAGGCCGGAGGTGATCGCCTCGTCGATGAGGATCGCGTTCTCGGGCAGCAGGTGGCCCACGGCCTTGCAGACCTTGGGGGCGGTGAGCGCGCCGCGCGGGCGATCCGGGCGCCGCGCGGGTGCCACGGGCGGCTCGCTGCGCTCGGCGCCCAGCGCCCGTTCGAGCCTGGCAAGGCTGGCTGCGGCGTCCTGCTCGGGGCTGCAGAGCGTGTGCACCGTGCAGCCCTCGGGGACGAGGTCGCTTGGCTTGCCCGGATAGGCGAAGAAGGAGACCGGCGACTTCGCGTCGACCAACACCAGGTGCTGTGCGCCGGCCAGCTGCACGCCCGCGAGTTCGGCGAGGTAGGCGACGCGCTCGATCGCCGGCAGGCCCGCGCCGCGCTCCATGCGCGTCGGAAACACTTCCGCCAGAAGCTGCACCCCGGCGTGCGCGGCGATGCGCGCGGCCGAGCGCAGTGCGCCTGCGCGCAGCGCGTGGCCGCCCAGCAGCAGCACGGTCCTGCCGCCGCCGCGGATGGCGTCTGCGATTGCCTGCACCGTCTCGTCGCTCGCCGCTGCAGGCGTGGGCGGCGGTGGCGGCGCGCAGGGCTTGCCGCCTTCGCCCCAGGAGACGTCCGCCGGCAGGATCAGCGTCGCGACCTGCCCGGGCAGGCCGCGCGCGGCGCGCAGCGCGGCGACCGCGTCCTCGCACAACGCCTCCGTGCTGCGGCTCGTGCGCACGAAGCCGGGCGAGACGTTGCGCGCGACGGTCTCGATGTCCGACTGCAGCTGGGCGTCGTACTTGACGTGATGGGTCGCGTGGTCGCCGACGATGTTGAGCACCGGCACCTTGCCCTTGCGCGCGTTGTGCAGGTTGGCCAGCCCGTTGCCCAGGCCGCAGCCCAGGTGCAGCAGGGTCGCCGCCGGCTTGCCCGCCATGCGCGCGTAGCCGTCGGCGGCCCCCGTGGCCACGCCCTCGAAGAGGGCCAGCACCGCGCGCATGCGGGGCTCGGCGTCGAGGGCGGCGACGAAGTGCATCTCGCTCGTGCCGGGGTTGGTGAAGCAGACCTCGACGCCGGCATCGGCCAGCGTCTTCATCAGGGCGTGGGCGCCGTTCATGGGGATTCCCTCGTTCGACTGGGCTTGATTCAGCGGCTGCGCCAGAGCATGAAGTCGAGCATGCGCTGTGCAAGCCCCGCGTAGGGCGGCATCAGGAAGTCGACCGTGCGCAGCGGCCCCTGGCGGAAGACCGGGCGCAGCTTGGAGAAGGTGAGGAAGCCCTCGCGCCCGTGGTAGTGGCCCATGCCGCTCGTGCCCACGCCGCCGAAGGGCAGGTGGTGCTGGCCCGCGTGCAGCAGCGTGTCGTTGAGCGTCACGCCGCCCGAGAGCGTCTGCTGCAGGTAGCGGTCCTGCAGCGCGCGGTCGTGGCTGAAGAGGTAGAGCGCCAGCGGCTTGGGGCGATCGTTGATGTACTGCAGCACGTCCTCGTGGCGCTGGTAGGGCAGGATGGGCAGCAGCGGGCCGAAGATCTCGCGCTGCATCACCTGCATGCCGTCGTGCACGCCCAGCAGCGCCACCGGCGGCATGATGCGCCGCGTCGGGTCGCCGGCCTGCCCCGGCAGCAGCGGCACCGCCTGTGCGCCCTGGTCGACCGCGTCCTTCAGCATCGCCTGCAGGCGCTCGTACTGCCGCGCGTCGATGATCGCGGTGTAGTCGCCGTTCGTGAGGTCCGGGTAGCGCTCTGCAAGGATGCGCTGCGCGTGTTCGACGAAGGCCTGCTGCCGGCCCTCGGGAACGAAGAGGTAGTCGACGTTGGTGCAGATCTGCCCGGCGTTGAGCATCTTCACCCAGGCGATGCGCTCGGCCGCCCTGGCCAGCGGGTAGTCCGCCGCGACGATGGCCGGCGACTTGCCGCCGAGCTCGAGCGTCACCGGCGTGAGGTTGGCGGCGCAGTTGGCCATCACCGCGCGGCCGGTCTGCGGCGAGCCGGTGAAGAACAGGTGGTCGAAGGGCAGCTGCGTGAAGAGCGGCCCGAGCGACTGCCCGGGGCCGGCGTCGGCATCGGCGAACACGGCGACCTTGTCGGCGGCGAAGTAGCGCGGCAGCAGGTCCTTCAGCAGCTGCGTCAGGTGGACCGAGTTCTCCGACATCTTCACCATCACGCGGTTGCCGGCGGCCAGCGCGCCGATCATCGGCTGCACCGTCATCGCGATCGGGAAGTTCCAGGGCACGACGATGCCGACGACGCCCAGCGGCTGCGGCTGCACGAAGGCGCGCGCCAGCGGGTACTGCGTGATGTCGAGCGGGCGCTTCTGCCGCTTCATCCAGCGCGGGAGCTGGCGGATCGCGTCGAGCGCCGCTTCCTGCCCCTGCAGCAGTTCGGTCATCAGCGTCTCGAAGCGGCTGCGGCAGCCGAAGTCGCGGTTCACCGCGTCGCTGAGGGCGTCGCGGTTCTCGGCCAGCAGGCGGTGCAGCGCGCGCAGGTCGGCGCGGCGCTCGGCCAGGCCCGGGTGCCGGTTCGCCGCGAAGGCCGCACGCTGCGCGAGGAAGCTCTCGCGCAGCGCAGCCGGCAGATGCGCGGGGACGGGCGCTGCGAGGTCGACGGTCGGCGGCAAGGTGGTCATGGTCGCTGAGCCTTGGGTGGGCGCATCGCACGGGCGGCGATGCGGTCGCCGGTCCATCGTGACAGACGCGGCAGGTGACGGGAGAGGAAGGCGGTGAGGGCAGGGCGCGGGCCGTCGACGATCTCGAACTGCCGCCGCGCGATGCCGCGCAGCAGGGCCGGGACGGCGACTTCCAGCGTGGCGCTGCCGGCAAAGGCCTTGAGCGCCGCGGACGCCGGATGCTGCTGCCGTTTCTCCTCCTGCACCATCGGCGTCATGATCTCACCGGGGCAGCACAGGCTCAGCGCAATGCCCCTGGGTGCGAGTTCGAAGCGCAGCGCTTCGGCCAGGCCGCGAACGCCGAACTTGGACGCGCAGTAGGCCGTGTAGCCGTAGTTGCCGGTGAGTGCGGCCAGCGACGCGATGAACACCAGGTGGCTGCCCGCATGCATGTGCGGCAGCACGGAGGCGGCGAAGTTGCGCGTGCCCTTGAGGTTGATGTCGACGACGCGCTCGAAGTCCGCGCGTCTCGCCGCATCGAAGGGCAGCGCGTTCAGCACGCCGGCGCTGTTGATCGCCAGATCCGGCGCGCCCAGCTCGCGCACCGCTTCGCGCACCGCTGCGTCGATCGCGGCCGCGTCCGCGACGTCAGCCCGCCAGGCGGCAAAGCGCTGCCCGGGGCTGCGCGCGGCGGCGCGCAACTCCTGCAGCACCTCGTCTGCCGCCGAGCGGTTGAAGAGCGCGATGTCCGCCCCTTCGGCCGCGAGCTGCCTGGCCATCTCGCGGCCGACGCCGCTGCGGCTGCCGGTGATGAACACGGTGCGCGGTGCGCCGTGCTTCCAGCGGTAGCGCGTGGCGGCGCTCACCGCCAGTCCTCGCGCAGCATCGCCGCGCCCTTCTCGCCGACCATGTAGCTCGGCGCCGTGGTGTTGCCGCTCGGAATCGTCGGGAAGATCGAGCTGTCGATCACGCGCAGGCCGGTCACGCCGTGCACGCGCAGCCGCGCGTCGACGACGCTGTCCGCGGCGCTTGGCCCCATGCGGCAGCTGCCCGTCGGGTGGTAGTTGGTGCCGGCGACCTGGCGGCAGAACGCGGCGAGGTCCTCGTCGCTCCTGCAGCGCGCGGTGCGCAGGTCGGCCGCAACGAGGCGGCGCATCGTCGGCGTGTCGTAGACCTGCAGCACGCGGCGCACGCCCTGCACCATCGTCGCGATGTCATCGGGGTGCGAGAAGTAGCGGAAGTCGATGGCCGGCGCGTCCTCCCAGCGGGGGCTGGCCAGGCGCACGCTGCCGCGGCTCTTCGGGTGCAGCAGCAGCACGTGCGTGGACATGCCGTGCCGGGCGTAGAGCTTGCGGCCGTGGTCCATCGCCAGCGCGATGACGAATTCGTACTGGATGTCGGGCACCAGGGAGTCGGGCGACAGGTGCATGAAGCCGGTGACTTCGGCGAAGTTGGTCGTCGCCAGGCCGCGGCGCTCGCGCCGCCAGCGGCCGATCGCGCGCCAGAGGCTGCGCGCGGCGGTCGGCGAGATGCCGACCAGATCCGGGTCGCCGGGGATGTGGTGGCCGAGGATCACGTCGAGGTGGTCCTGCAGGTGCTCGCCGACCGCGGGCAGGTCGGCAACGACGGGGATGCCGAAGGGCTGCAGCGCCGCCCCTGCGCCCACGCCCGAGAGCTGCAGCAGCTTGGCCGAGAGCAGGCCGCCGCTGGCGACGATGACCTCCTTGCGCGCGCGGATCTCGCGCCGCTGCCCGCGCTGCACGACCTCGACGCCGACCGCACGCCGGCCTTCGAAGAGCACGCGCGCGGCGGGGCTGTCGCACTGCAGCTGCAGGTTCGGCCGCTTGCCCAAGTGCGGCAGGACGTAGGCTTGGCCGGCGTGGTGGCGCTCGCCGCCCTTCATCATCACCTGCGTCGGACGAAAGCCCTCCTGCGTGGCGCCGTTCAAGTCCGGGTTGTAGGGCCAGCCGGCTTCCTCGCAGGCCTGGCGCAGCCTCGCGTGCCAGGGGTTGTCGGTGCGCAGCTCCTCGACCCACACCGGCCCGCGGTTACCGTGCCAGGGGTCGTCGTCGGCCTTGAAGGTCTGGTTGTTCTCGCTCTGTCGGAAGAAGGGCAGCACCTCGCGCCAGCTCCAGCCCGGGTTGCCGGCCGCGGCCCAGCCGTCGTAGTCGCGCGGGTTGCCGCGCATGTACATCAGCATGTTGAGCGCGGTGCCGCCGCCCAGGCCCCGCCCGAGCGGATGGTAGGCGCGCCGGCCGTTCAGCCCCGCCTCGGTGCTGCCGAAGCCCCAGTTGTAGCGGCTGGGCCGGATGCCGTAGACGAGCGAGCCAAGCGCCGCGTTGCGGCCAAGCAGGCCCGTGCGGTGGCCGGGACCGGCTTCGAGCAGCAGCACCTGGTGGCGCGCGTCTTCGGACAGGCGCCCGGCAACGGCGCAGCCGGCCGGGCCGGCACCGACGACGATGAAGTCGTGCGTTTCGAGGTCCACGGCTCAGGTCCCGTGGACGATGTGCCGCGCCGCGGCCTGCGCGGTGAGGATGCAGCCCGGCAGGAAAGTGCCCTCGAGCGAGCGCTTGCCGCTGGCGCCGCCGCCGCCGAAGCCCGCCGCTTCCCCGACGCCGTAGAGGCCGGCGATCGGCTGCCCGTCCGCCCCGAGCACGCGGCTTGCCAGGTCGGTCTGCAGCCCGCCCAGGCTCTTGCGCGTGATGAGCTGCATGTGGATCGCGATGAAGGGGCCCGCGCCCTTCTTCTGCAGCGGCGCGGGCTTGCAGGTGCGCAGGCGATCCGGACCCCATTGGCGTGCGTGCAGGATGCGGCGGATCTGGTCGTCGTTCTCGAGCTTGCTGCCGTGGGCGAAGTTGGCGTCGAAGGCGTCGGCGGTGGCCTGCAGCTGCGCGGCACTCACGTCCTGCGAGCAGGTGAGCGCGTTCATCTTCGCCGCGAGCTCGGCGAGCGTGTCGGCGACGAGGAAGTGCGGGCTCTGGCTCTGCATCTGCCGCACGAGGCGGTGGTTGCCGAGCAGCGTCTCCTTGAGGAAAGCCGGGAACTGCCGGTCGCGGATGCGCGGGTTGTGCTCGGCGCCGGAGATCGCGAACTCCCTGGCCGCGATGCGCCAGTTCAGCAGGTGCCAGGTCCAGGGCTTCTGCTGCGCCGCGACCTGCTGGCACAGCCAGTGGGTGTCGAAGCCGGTGACGAGCGGCTGCGGGCCGATGCGCTCCCCGCGGTGGTTCAGCCACAGCGCCGACTTGCAAGGAATCGTCGACAGGCCGTGGCCGGGGAAATGCGGGAAGGGATGCGGGAAGCCCGCCGCGTAGTTCCACATCTCGCCGGTGTGCGTGAGCCGTGCGCCGAGTTCCTCGGCCGCGGCGCGGTGCAGGCGGCCGTCGGCGTAGGGGTGCGCACCGTTGAGCATGGTCTGCGGCATGGGCCGCTCGGCGGGCCAGTTGCGCCGCGTCTCCTCGTGACCGCCGTTGATGCCGCCCATGGCGAGCACGACGGCGTCGGCGGAAAGCGAAAGCTCGCGCCCGCTGTCCTCGTCGACGGCCAGGGCCCCGGCGAGCCGGCCGCCGCGGTGATCGAGCCGCGTCACGCGGTGACGGTGCAGCAGCCTCAGGCGTCCGCCGCTGCCGGCCGCGCGCAGCGCTTCGATCAGTCGCAGCGTCATGAAGCGCGAGGTGCCCCAGACGATGTGGTAGCGCGGCAGGCGGTTGCCGTCACCGTTCATGCCGCGCTCGACCCAGTTCACGGCCGGCATGAAGCGGATGCCTTCCTTCGCGAGCCAGTCGTAGACGCCGGCGCGCGAGTGTTCGACGTAATGGCGCGCCCAGGCCTGCGGCCAGCGGTCGTCGCCCGCGAGCTCGCCGAAGCGCAGCCAGTCGGCCAGCGCGCGCTCGGGCGTGTCCGGGATCTTCATCTTCGCCTGCAGCGGCGTGCCCACCAGCGCCATGCCGCCGAAGGCCCAGAGCGCGAGGCCGCCGAAGCGCTCCGGGGTGTCGCGATCGACCAGCGCCACGCGCTTGCCTGCACGCAGCAGCTCGAGCGCGGTGACGATGCCCGCGAGCCCGCCGCCGATGACCAGAACCTCTGCGTCCGTGCCTGCCATGTCGAAGTCTCCGCTGATGATCGGAAGATAGCGGCAGCTTATAGTTAGGGATTGACTGTACAGGACAAGACAATTGACTTTATAGGTCATTCGGCCGTATCGGCGGCGCCCGGGAGATCTTCGATGAGCCTGCAGTCCACGGTCGCGATGAGCTGGGTCGGCACCGTGCTGGCAGCGGCACAGCGGCAAGGCGTGCCGCGCGAGGTCCTGCTCGCGCAGGCGGGCCTTCCGCCCGAGGCGCTGCAGCAGGAGCGCTGGCCGATCGACCACATCACGCGGCTGTGGCGCGCCGCGGTGGAGTGCACGCAGAACGCGAGCTTCGGGCTGGAAGCCGGCAGCCGGGTCGGGCCGGAGAACTTCAACGTCGTCGGCGGGCTGCTGCAGGCCAGCGCAACGCTGCGCGAGGCGATCGCCGCGGTGCAGAAGTACCAGCGGCTGATCAGCGACGGCGGGCGCTTCCAGATGGTCGCCGGCACGCCGGCGAGCTGGCTCATCTACCACCCGCGCCAGGGGACGCTGGCCTTCAGCCCGCATCAGGTCGAGGCGGTGCTCGCCGCGGTGCTGAGCTTCATCCGCGGCACGATGGGCGCGGCGGTACGCCCGCAGCAGGTGCAGTTCAGCCAGCCGCGCATCGGGCCGCTGTCGGGCTACCGCGCGGTCTTTGCCTGCCCGGTCGCCTTCGAGCAGGCTTTCAACGGTGTGCTGCTCGACAACGCGCTGCTCGATGCGCCGATGCCGCGCGCGGACCAGCGGCGCGCACGGCTGCATCGGCACCAGGCGGCGCGGCGGCTGGCCGGCCTCTCGCAGGGCGGCACGCTGGCGCAGGAGCTGCGCGCCTGGATGGCCGCGGTGCTCGCCAGCCGCGTGCCCACCCGCGCCGAGGCGGCGCGGGCGCTGGGCGTGAGCGAGCGCACGCTGGCCCGGCGCATCGAGGCGCAGGGCCTGAGCTTCTCCGGGCTGCTCGACGCGGTGCGGCGCGAGGCCGCGCTGCAGGCGGTGGCGCAGACGGCACGGCCGCTCGCGGACATCGGCCAGGCCCTGGGCTTTGCCGAGCCGAGCGCGTTCTGGCGCGCCTTCAGGCGCTGGACGGGAATGACGCCGGCGCAGTGGCGGCAGCGCGGCGGCGGCTGACCCCTGCGCTCTACTGGAACGCGACTTCGGCGAAGCTGCGCAGCTTGCGGCTGTGCAGCCGGCCCGGGCGTTCCTGGCGCAGCAGCTCGATCGCGCGCAGGCCGATGCGCAGGTGCTGGTCGACGCGCTCGCGGTAGAACTGGTCGGCCATGCCGGGGAGCTTGATCTCGCCGTGCAGCGGCTTGTCGCTGACGCACAGCAGCGTGCCGTAGGGCACGCGAAAGCGAAAGCCGTTGGCGGCAATGGTGGCGCTCTCCATGTCGAGCGCGATCGCGCGGCTCTGGCTGAAGCGGCGCTCGGGCGAGCTGCCGCCCAGGCTCGGCAGCAGCTCCCAGTTGCGGTTGTCGGTGCTGGCCACGGTGCCGGTACGCATGATCTTCTTGAGCTCGTAACCGGAGAGCTGGGTCACGTTGGCCACCGCCTGCTCGAGCGCGAGCTGCACCTCGGCCAGCGGCGGGATCGGCACCCACAGCGGCAGCTCCTCGTCGAGCACGTGGTCCTCGCGCACGTAGCCGTGCGCAAGCACGTAGTCGCCGAGCTGCTGCGTGTTGCGCAGGCCCGCGCAGTGGCCGAGCATCAGCCACGCGTGCGGGCGCAGCACCGCGATGTGGTCGGTGATCGTCTTCGCGTTGGCCGGCCCGATGCCGATGTTGACCATCGTGATGCCGGCGCAGTCGCCGCGCACGAGGTGGTAGGCCGGCATCTGCGGCAGGCGCGGCGGCGCGCTGCCCGTGACCTGGACCGCCCCCTCGCCCGCGGCTGCGCCGGCCTTGTCTGCCGCGCCTGCCGCGTTCGCGGCGCGGCGCGTGATCACGTTGCCCGGCTCGACGAAGGCTTCGTAGCCGCTGCCGGCGTCCCGCACCATCTGCTGGCCCAGGCGGATGAACTCGTCGATGTAGAACTGGTAGTTCGTGAAGAGCACGAAGTTCTGAAAGTGCTCGGGCGCGGTGCCGGTGTAGTGGCGCAGCCGGTGCAGCGAGTAGTCGACGCGCGGGGCGGTGAAGAGCGCGAGCGGCTCGGCTTCGCCGTCGCGCGGCTGGTAGGTGCCGTTGGCAATGCCGTCGTCCATCGCCGCGAGATCGGGCAGGTCGAAGACGTCGTGCAGCTGCAGCCGCCGCTCGGCGGAGAGGCTGCCTTCGAGGTGGTCGTGCTCGGCCAGGCTGAAGTGCACCGGGATCGGCTGCGTGCTGGTGCCGATCTCGAGCTCGACGCCGTGGTTCTTCAGCAGCAGCGCGAACTGCTCGCGGTAGTAGCGCCCGAGCAGGTCCGGGCGCGTGAGTGTCGTCTCGTAGGTGCCGGGCCGCGCGACAAAGCCGTAGGCCAGGCGCGAGTCGGCGCGCGCCACCGTGCTCGTGCGCACGCGCACGAAGGGATAGCAGGCACGTACGCGCTCGCCCACGTCCTCCCCGGCGACAAAGCGCTGCAGGGCGCCGCGCAGTTGCGCGATGTTCTGCTCGTAGATGCGCTTGACCTGCGCCAGGGCCGCGTCGGCGTTGTCGAAACGGGCCGAGGCGATGGTCGGCAGACGGTAGGGCATCGAGGGGTTCCTGTGCTTGTTCTTCGGGTCTGGTCGATCCGACCCGCTCGCGATGTCGGCGCCGTCGGTGCACGGGCCCATGCGGTGCGTGTATTGTGTCTGGCTGCGCCGCGCCGACGGACACCCTCTCGATCGAATGTGGCTCTGCCACGTTGCGTGACCCCTCGCGGGAGGGCGGGCTGGGCGCAGGACGGCCCTGGGGGTGCTCAGGGGAAAATGGAAAAGCTTGGTGTTCGCGCACGCCGGGGGCGCGATCGACGGCCGGGGCTGCCGAAAGCAAGGGCGGGCGTCTGCACGCGGGGCATGGCAGGAGTTGGACGGGGGCAGGGAGCAGGTGCGGGGGAACGGATCGAGTCTGGATGGCGGCGCCTGCGCGCGCCGAAGCCTGTCGGAGCTGCTGCTGAGCGTCTGCCTGGCGCTGGCGTCCACGCTCCCGGCGGCGGCCCACCCGTTGCGGCTGAGCCTGGACGGCTTGGACGATCCGGGCCAAGCGAGCGCCGCTGCGCCCGACCGCCCTGCGGCGCCGCGCTACGTCGCGGTCGAGGAACCGCCGGTGCCTGCAGCCTCGGCGTCCGACAGCGCCGCAGGCCTGGCGGGGCGCCGCAGGGGCGAGGACGACCGGTTCGAGTTCGTGCCCACGCAGGAACTGCCGCGGCCCGTCGGTGTGGTCGACCCTGGGCTTCCGTCCCCGGACGAGATCGGCGGACAGGCGCGACTTCTTCGCGGCGCGGGCGCGACGGCCGTGGCGCCGTCGATCCCGGAACACAGACTGGGAGGTTTCGGTGCGGCGTCGGCACCGGACGGCCGCGGCGCCGACGGCGAGAATGCGGTCGAGAGCGCCGCCCAGGAACTCAACGCGGCGGCCATCGAGAGCGATCCCGAGTCCGCAGCGCCCGCGGTGGGCGCGGGGGCAGCGGCGCCGATGGACCTGCGCCGTCTGGTGACCGTCTTCGTCGTCGTGCCGCTGGTGCTGGCGGCGACGATCCTGCTCTGGCGGCTGGACCGCGGTGGGCGTCGGGGTCGCCGCGGGGCGACCGAGCGCCGCAGCACGCACTCGCGCCGTCGCTGATCAGGCCGAGGCTGCGTGGATCACGCCGCCGCCGAGGCAGCACTCGCCGTCGTAGAGCACCGCCGACTGCCCGGGCGTGACGGCCCACTGCGGCGTGTCGAAGTGCAGCCGGAAGCCGCACTCGGTCGCTTCGTAGCGGCAGGGTGCGCTTGCCTGGCGGTAGCGCGTGCGCGCAGCCAGGCGGGCCTGTTGCGGCGGTGTGCCGGCGATCCAGCTGCAGTCGTCGGCTTGCAGTTCACGCGAGAGCAGCCAGGGGTGGTCGTGTCCCTGCACGACGCGCAGCACGTTGTGCTCGGGCTCCTTTCGCGCGACGTACCAGGGCGCGTGCTCGCCGCCGCCGCTCTTCACACCGCCGATGCCCAGACCCTGCCGCTGCCCCAGCGTGTAGAAGGACAGGCCGATGTGACGACCGACTTCGCGCCCGTCCTCGTCGAGCATCGGCCCCGGTTCCTGCTTCAGGTAGCGCTGCAGGAACTCGCGGAACGGCCGCTCGCCGATGAAGCAGATGCCGGTCGAATCCTTGCGCGCCGCGTTCGGCAGCCCGATCTCGGTCGCCAGGCGGCGCACCTCGGTCTTCTTCAGCTCGCCCAGGGGGAAGAGCGTGCGCGCGAGCTGCGCCTGCGTCAGCCGGTGCAGGAAGTAGCTCTGGTCCTTCGCCGGATCGAGTCCGGTCAGCAGCTCCCGGCGGCGCTCGGTACCTTCGCCGCATTCACCGCATTCGCGCACCCGCGCGTAGTGGCCAGTGGCGATCTTCTGCGCACCCAGGCGCAGCGCGTGGTCGAGGAAGGCCTTGAACTTGATCTCGGCGTTGCAGAGCACGTCGGGGTTGGGCGTGCGTCCGGCCTGGTACTCGCGCAGGAACTCGGCGAAGACGCGGTCCTTGTACTCGGCGGCGAAGTTGACGTGCTCGAGCTCGATGCCCAGCACGTCGGCCACGGCTGCGGCATCGACGAAATCGACGTTGGACGCGCAGTACTCCGAGTCGTCGTCGTCCTCCCAGTTCTTCATGAAGATGCCGACCACCTCGTGTCCCTGCTGCTTGAGCAGGTAGGCGGCAACGGCGGAGTCGACGCCTCCCGAGAGGCCGACGACGACGCGGGAGCGGGTGACCATGGGCAGGATTATCCGGGGCGCATCGCCACCGGCGCGGGGTCCCCGATCAGGGCTGCTGCAGGCTCCCGTGCACGGCGACGACATCCAGCGGGTGGCGCACGCCGGCGGCGTGGTCTTCGACGCAGCGCAGCACGAGCGGGCTGCGGTGGCGATCGGCGCTCTGCCGCACCTCGTCGATCGTCAGCCAGACGGTGCGCACGATCCCGGTGTCGAGCGCCCGCCCGGGCAGCGGCTCTCCCACGGTCCCGGCGTAGGCAAAGCGCAGGAAGGTGACTTCGCTCTCCGGGCCTGCACCGCCGCGGCCCATCGGCGGCATCCGCGTCAGGTAGATGCCGACCAGCCACTGCGGAACGAGGATGCGGGCGGTCTCCTCGAGCGTCTCGCGCACCACGCCTTCCAGCGGCGACTCGCCCTGCTCGAGGTGCCCGGCCGGATTGTTCAGGCGCAGGCCGGCGGGCGTCTGCTCCTCGACGAGAAGATAGCGCCCGCCAGCCTCGACGATCGCGGCCACGGTGACCCGGGGGCTCCAGCGCTCGATGCTCATGCGCGGCGATTGTCCTCCTGACCGCGGCCGCGGAGTGGGGTGGGAACTTGTGTAAGCTCACGCCGCGTCTCGGCGGGCAGTGGCGGCGCGCATCCCTTGCGCGTGATGCCGGCTGCCGCGCGCCAATCGACAACGCGACAACGCGACAACGCGACAACGACATCGAGGAGAAGCAGGTGCGCATCGGAGTCCCAAGAGAGACGGCCGTCGGCGAGAAGCGCGTCGCGACCGTGCCCGAGGTGGTGGCCAAGCTGGTGAAGCTGGGCTTTGCCGTCAGCGTCGAAAGCGGTGCCGGCGAGGCGGCCAACTTCAGCGACGACGACTACCGTGCGGCCGGCGCCGACGTGGTCGGCAGCGCCGCGGAGCTGTGGGCCGCGGCCGACATCGTCTTCAAGGTGCGTCCGCCGACGTCCGACGAAGTCGCGCTGCTGCGCGAGGGCGGCATGCTGATCGGCTTCGTCTGGCCGGCGCAGAACCCCGAGCTGATGCAGCAGCTCGCGGCCCGGCGCGCGACGGTGCTGGCCATCGACAGCCTGCCGCGCCAGCTCTCGCGCGCGCAGAAGATGGATGCGCTGACCTCGATGGCAGGGGTGAGCGGCTACCGCGCGGTGATCGAGGCGGCCAACGCCTTCGGCCGCCTCTTCAACGGCCAGATCACCGCCGCCGGCAAGATCCCGCCGGCCAAGGTCTTCATCGCCGGCGCCGGCGTCGCGGGCCTCGCGGCCATCGGCACCGCGGCCAACATGGGTGCGATCGTGCGTGCCAACGACACGCGCGCCGAGGTCGCCGACCAGGTGGTGTCGCTCGGTGGCGAGTTCGTCAAGGTCGACTACGAGGAAGAAGGCTCGGGCGGCGGCGGCTACGCCAAGGTGATGAGCGAGGGCTTCCAGGCTGCGCAGCGCAAGATGTACGCCGAGCAGGCCAAGGACGCCGACATCATCATCACGACGGCGCTGATCCCGGGCAAGCCCGCGCCGCGACTCATCACCGCCGAGATGGTGCAGAGCATGAAGGCAGGCAGCGTCATCGTCGACATGGCGGCCGAGCAGGGCGGCAACTGCGAACTCACGGTGCCCGGCGAGGCGGTGGTGCGCCACGGCGTGACCATCGTCGGCTACACCGACCTGGCCAGCCGCATGGCGCGCCAGAGCTCGACGCTGTACTCGAACAACCTGCTGCGCCTGGCCGAGGAGCTGTGCAAGGCCAAGGACGGCAAGGCCGTCGTCAACATGGAGGACGACGCGATTCGCGGCCTCACGGTGATCAAGGAAGGTACGGTGACCTGGCCGCCGCCGCCGCTGCAATTGCCCGCGCCGCCGCCCAAGCCCAAGGTCGCGGCACCGGCGCCGGCGGCCAAGGGGCACGGCCACGGCGCCGGCGAGCCGATGTCGGGCACGGCGCTCGCAGTCGTCTTCGGCCTCGGCGCCATCGTCTTCCTGCTCGTCGGGCTCTACGCGCCCGCGGCCTTCCTCGCGCACTTCACCGTCTTCGTGCTCGCCTGCTTCATCGGCTACATGGTGGTGTGGAACGTCACGCCCTCGCTGCACACGCCGCTGATGAGCGTGACCAACGCGATTTCGTCGATCATCGCGATCGGCGCGCTGATCCAGATCGCGCCGCCGCTGGACGCGGCCGGGGCCGCGGACCGCTCGAACACGCTGATCCTGGCGCTGGCGGTGTTCGCGCTTGCGCTGACGGCGATCAACATGATCGGCGGCTTCGCGGTGACCCAGCGCATGCTGGCGATGTTCCGCAAGTGACGGGGAGACGGACATGACCGAAAGCCTCGTCACCGTCGCCTACATCGGCGCGACCATTCTTTTCATCCTGAGCCTGGGCGGGCTCTCGCACCCGGAGACCGCGCGGCGCGGCAACCTCTTCGGGATGATCGGCATGACGATCGCGGTGCTCGCCACCGTGTTCGGCCCGCGCGTCACCCCCGCGGGCTGGGGCTGGATCGTCGGCGCGCTCGTCGTCGGCGGCGCCGTCGGCCTCTACGCCGCGAAGACGGTGAAGATGACGCAGATGCCCGAGCTGGTGGCCCTGATGCACAGCCTCGTGGGTCTGGCCGCCTGCCTGGTCGGCTTCGCCAGCTACGTCGACACCTCGACCGTCTTCCCGACCGCGGCCGAGAAGACGATCCACGAAGTCGAGATCTACGTCGGCATCCTGATCGGCGCGATCACCTTCTCCGGTTCGCTGATCGCCTTCGGCAAGCTCTCGGGCAAGATCGGCGGCAAGCCGCTGCTGCTGCCCGCGCGCCACTGGATCAACCTGCTCGGGCTGCTCGTCGTGATCTGGTTCGGGCGCGTGTTCCTGAACGCGCACGACATCCCCGCGGGCATGACGCCGCTCCTCGTGATGACGGTGATCGCGCTGCTCTTCGGCATCCACATGGTGATGGCCATCGGCGGCGCCGACATGCCGGTCGTCGTCTCGATGCTCAACAGCTACTCGGGATGGGCGGCCGCGGCCACCGGCTTCATGCTCAGCAACGACCTGCTGATCGTTACCGGCGCGCTCGTCGGCTCCTCGGGCGCGATCCTCTCCTACATCATGTGCCGCGCGATGAACCGCAACTTCATCAGCGTGATTGCCGGCGGCTTCGGTTCGGGCGGCGGCGCGCCGGCGGCGTCCTCGGGCGGCGCCGCGCAGCCCGCGGGCGAGGTGGTGGCGGTGACCGCCGCCGAGACCGCCGAGCTGCTGCGCGAGGCCAAGAACGTGATCATCGTCCCGGGCTACGGCATGGCGGTGGCGCAGGCGCAGCACACGGTGTTCGAGATCACCAAGCTGCTGCGCGAGAAGGGCGTCAACGTGCGCTTCGGCATCCACCCGGTGGCCGGGCGCATGCCGGGTCACATGAACGTGCTGCTGGCCGAGGCCAAGGTGCCCTACGACGTCGTGCTCGAGATGGACGAGATCAACGAGGACTTCCCGGACGCCGACGTGGCGATGGTCATCGGCGCCAACGACATCGTGAACCCCGCGGCGCAGGACGACCCGAGCAGCCCGATCGCCGGCATGCCGGTGCTCGAGGTCTGGAAGGCGCATACCTCGATCGTGATGAAGCGCTCGATGGCCTCGGGCTACGCGGGCGTCGACAACCCGCTCTTCTACAAGGAAAACAACCGCATGCTCTTCGGTGACGCGAAGAAGATGCTCGACGAGGTGCTGACGGCGCTGAAGTCCTGAGACTCCGAGGCGCGGCCTGGCCGCGTGCCGGCGCACACGCGGCACGCCTGTGCACCGGTGCGCCGGCATGCGGCAGGCACCATCGTGACCTGATGCACGCCGGCTGACATCCTACCGGCGCGCACACCCCCTCCCTTGACGATGCCGCGGCGGCGCTGCCGCCGCAGCATCGGTCGCAAGGCCGGTCCCGGATCGGGAACACCGGCGCCGATCCGAGGAGGGCACCGTGTTCGCGCTCAACTCCCTTGCCCGCTGGCGGCGACCGCGCAGCGAAGCGCAGTCCTCCGCCGACCTCGCCTTCGAGGAGACCGACCCGGCGACGGGCGATGCGATGGGCTTCGTCGAGGCCGACTGGCTGCTGCGCGTGCTGCTCTCCTGCTTCGGACTGACCGTCTGCGCGTGGCAGCCGTTGCCTCCGGTCTCCTGTCTGCGTGAGCTCGATGCCGAACTGGCGTCGCGAGGCCTGGCGCTGCGGGTCGCGAAGCTGCGCGATGTCCGCATGCTGCGGCGCGGCGACGTCGTCCGGCTCGACCCGGCGGCCTGTGCGCGGATCTGCACCACCCTTGGCGGTAGGGGCCTGGCCGTGGTGGTCGACGACGGGGCCGCTTGGGTGCGACTGCGTGCCGCGTGCACCGTCGAGCCGATGACCTGCCCCCGGATCGCACTGCGAGGCCTGCGGGGCGCGCGCATCCTGCGCGTCGAAGCGGGCGTCGCAGCGCCGGCCGGCTCGGACTGGGATACGGGCTGGGAGTCGGGCTGGATCCGCCTGCGTTGACCGGCTGCGGTGCGGACCTCTGTGTCAGGCGCGGCTGCGAAGGGCCTCCGCGCTTGCCTGCTCGACCGTGCTCACGGCCTGCGCAAGGCTGAGCGCCTTGCCCTCGTCCCAGCACTTCGCGGCGCGGCGCGGATCGAGCTGCCTGCGCGCGAGCGCCTGCACCAGCCGGACCGCGCGGCGGTCGCTCGCGGTCAGCGGGCCAAAGGTCAGTTCCCAGAAGCTCGCGGCAAAGGCCATCAGCCGCATCGCCGTTTCCGGCTGGCGCAGATGCGCCAGCGATCGCGCCGGATTCCACAGCGCGAAGGCCAGGCCGTGAAGATGCCAGTGCTGCCACGCCAGCGCGACGCATTCGGCATCGATTTCCAGCGCCGCAGCCCATTCGCGGCGCTCGGCTCGCAACGTCGAGAGCGAGAGCAGGCTGTCGATGCACCCGACCACGTCCTCGTCGTCGCGCGCCACGTTCAGCGTCCGCTCGAAGCTCGCCCGTGCGTCATCGGTGCGACCCATGCCGCGCCAGCACCGCGCCCGGTCGCGCAGCCGGGCTATTGCCTTGCGTCGGTCCTCCAGCGCCTCCCACAGCGCCTGCGCGCGTGCGAAGGTCGCCTCGGCTGCCGTCCAGTCCATGTCGAACTGCAAGGCGACGATGCCGCGCTGGTGCAGCGCGCGCGCCTCGAGCTCGCGGTCGCCTGCTGCGCGTGCCAGGGCCAGTGCCTCCTGCAGGGCGCGGCGTGCGGCGGTGAGGGGAGCATCGTCCTGCGTGCGATGCCGTGCCAGTGTGATCCAGCTGCGTCGCACCAGCGCCTGTGCGCGCAGCCGCGGGTCGCCCCCGGCCAGGCGCAGTGCGGCTTCGGCGTGCGTGGTGGCCTCGGTGACGTGTCCGGCCTCGAAACGGACGTAGGCGAGCAGCTCCAGCGCGGCGCTCGCACGCCCGGGGCCGAACGGCTTGGTGTCGCCGGCCAGGATCGACTCGACGGCGTGCTGCAGCCGCAGCGGCATGCCGGTGCTCTCCCAGTGCGGGCGCAGCGCCAGCACGAGGTCGAGCGCCGCGATCCTGGCCTCGACGGAGAGTTCCGGCGTGGTGAGCAGCAGATGGATGGTCGGCAGCTCGGGTTTCAGGCGAGCGCCCGTCGCCTGGGCGCCGAGCGCAGCGGCCCAGGCGCCGAGCGCGCGCAGCCACGCCGTGCGCAGGCCTTGAAGCTCCAAGACCGGCCAGCGCTCGCGGACGAACTCGCGCAAGACCTGCGGCAGCGTGCAGCGCCCCTGCAGTGCACCGCCTGGGCGGCGCAACATCGAATGCCCGACCAGTTCGTCGACTCTGCGCAGCACGCGCAGTGGCGGCTCGCCCAGCACCTCGGCGAGCCGCTCCGGATCGGTGCTTCGCGCGGTCACGCAGACCGCAGCCAGCAGGCGCTGCTCGGCCGCGTCCAGCAGGTCCCAGCTCCAGTGCAGCACGGCGCTCATCGAGGCGTGCCGTGGCTGCGCGTCGCCGTCGCGGCACAGCAGTTCGAGCATTGCGCGTCCGGCCCCCGGCGAATCGTCGGTCTGCGGTTGCAGCCGTGCCAGCAATTCCGCGGGCGACATGCTGCCCATGCGCGAGGCGGCCAGCTCGATCGCCAGGGGAATGCCCTCGAGTTCGCGCGCGAGTTCGGCCACGGCCGCAAGATCGTCTTCCTGCACGTCGAAGTCCGGTCGCACCGTTCGTCCCCGGTCCAGGAACAGGGCCACCGCAGGGTTGTCGCGCAGGGCCGCTCCTTGCGCTTGCGGTGGCGGCAGCGCCAATCCCTCGAGCGCGAACAGGCGCTCTCCCGGCAGGTGCAGCCGGCGCCTCGAGGTCAGCAGCAGGTGCAGTCCGGGGGCGCATTCCAGCAGCGTCGTGACGATGTGGCGCAGCGAAGCGACGATGTGCTCGGCGTTGTCCAGCACAAGCAGGTGGTACCCGGTGCGCAGCAGCAGGCAGGCTTCGTCCAGCGGCGCCTTGCCGGCGAGGCCGAGTGCCTGCGTCAGCGCCAGGCCGACATCGGTCTCGTCGCGGCAGTCCGCCAGGGGAACGAAGGCGATGCGCTCGAACTCGCGTACGCCGCCTGCGGCTGCAGGGGCCGCCAGTGCGTGCGCAGCCTCGATCGCGAGTCGCGTCTTCCCGCTGCCTCCCGCGCCGATGATCGTCGTCAGGCGCTCCGACCTCAGCTCGTCCAGCAGAGCCTTCAGGCGCGACCCCAAGCCGAAGCTGCGCGTCCAGCGCGCCGGCAATCCCGTGGCTCGTGCCAGCGCGGGCCGGGGCGCGTCCCCGCCGCGCCCGGGGCGTGCGCCCTGCTCGATGCGCTCGAATGCCTCGGCGAGCCAGCGCCGGGCCTCGATCACCCACTCTTCGTAGAAACCGGGCAGGAACTCGCCGCGATAGATGGCGCGTGCCGCCGCGGCGTCGCCGCTGTGCAGCGCCTGCCGGAAGCGCTCGACGTCCGATTGCAGGCGGCCCGGAATCAGGCGGATGTACTGGCGATCGGCGTCGAGCACGGCCGGCGTTTGGCCGGGTTCGAGCAGCGCGCGCAGCGTCGACAGCACCTGACGCAGCCGGTTGCGCCCGGCTCCGGTTTCGACGCTGGGCCAGAGCAGCTCGATCAGGGCTTCACGCGGGTGCGCCTCCTCGGGTGCCATCGCCAGCCGCGCCACCAGCAGAATCGCCGCGCGCGAGGGCCAACGCAGGAGTTCGATCTCGCCGCGGTGCAGGCTCACCGCGCCGAACAACCGCAATTGCCATGGTCCGACCGTCGGCGCGGCCTGCGATGCCGCGGACGCAGCTTGTGCGGCCAAAGACTGCCTGACCATCGGCGCGGATTCTAGGAATCCGCCCGCCGCGGAGCGTGGCGGAATGCACGGTTCGACGCCGCAAGCGCCACGCATCCCCAAGCTTAAGGGGGTGCCGCGAAGAGGCTTGTCGTGGCCCGGCAACCCAGGCCGGCCGCACCACACGGCCGGGTCGTGGAGGTGCCGGACCGGCCGATGCGCCGGGACGTTGGGTTCAGCGTTTCCCGGCGTCGTCGGGCTGCACCGTCCCCGCAGCCGCCGGCGAGGCCGAGGCGTTGATCGTGATGCCGCGGCGTTTGAGCTCTTCGACCAGCACGCGCGCCGGGGCGTTGCCGCCATCGGCCAGGCGCTGGGTGTCGGCTGCCAGCCGGTCGAGCGATTGCCGCAGCTGTTGTGCTGCAGCAAGCTGAGGGCCGGCGGCCTGCAGGCTTGCCGCCAGCTGCTGTCGCTCCTGCTCGAGTTGCCAGACCTGGTGCAGCAGCACCACCAGCAGCGCCGCCAGGCCCAGCAGCAGCGGGATGAAGGGCCCGCGCGGCGCGATCTCTGCCGCCGCAACCGCGGGGGCAGTCGCGGCGGCAGGCGCCGCGGGCATATCGGGCCGGTCATCCGATGCGCGGCGTGGCTCGCGCATCGTGATCAGGGTGCTCATCGTGTCTTCGCTCATCGGCGTGCCGGCTGGGTGGGCGCCGCTGCCGCGGTAGGCTGCGCGGGTGCCACGGAGGTCGGGTTGACGGTGTACTCGATGCCGTGCTGCTGCAGCAGCGCACGCAGCGGCGCGTCGCCGCTGCGCGCCGAGAGTTCGGCCAGTGCGCGCACGATCTCGCGATACAGATTCTCGAGTTGCACCGACTGCTGCAGGTACTGCTGCTGCTGTGCCAGCTGCAGCCGCTGCGACTGGTTGTGGCGCACCAGCGCGACGGTGGCGATCGCGGCGGCCAGCGCCAGCACTCCAAGCAGGCTGAGGAGCCGGTGCTGCAGCGTATTCATTGAATCCTCGTGCCCCGGGTGTGCGCTTGCATGAATGTACCGGCGGCGCGCCAGGCGCTCAAGCGTGCCCGCCAGCGCCGCCGCGGCTGCAGCGTCGCCGCGCCAGCAGCGCGCCCAGCGCCACGAGTGCCAGTGTGCCGGGCTCGGGCACATTGTTGCCCGGGTCATACACGTTGGCGCGCACCGTCAGGGTACGGGTCTGGGCCAGGTCGGCGCCATAGCCGTTGTGGCTCCAGCCGTTGAAGACGATCTGGTCCTGGACCGCGCCCAGCGCCGAGGCGACGAAGCCCAGCGACAAGCCGCCCTGCGCCTGCCCGGCAGCCAGGCCGCCGGCGCCCAGGTTGTTCCAGCCGCTGGACGTGAAGTCGCTGACGCCGGTCAGGTCGAACGCACCCAGCAGCCAATCGGCCGGGCCGGAGACGTCGTTGTCGAGCTGCAGCATCCAGTTGCCGCTACTGCCCAGCGCGATGTTCCCGAGATCGAGCAGGTAGTTGCCGTTGCCGTCGTCGGTGAGCGCGCCCAGGCCCGAGAGCAGGTCGAAATCGGCATTGGCGAGGTTGTTGATCTGGGCCTGAATCAGCACCGAGGCGTCGGCTCCGGCGCTGACGTCGGCCATGTCGGCGTTCTGGCTCAGGAACTGCACGTTGCCGCTCTGGCTGTAGACGCCCGCGGCCGCAGTGCCGAGGTTCACCGTGATCTGCCCGCTGCTCCCGGCGGTGATGCCCGCGGCTGGGCCACCGTCGGTGAACGGCCCGGACAGGCCGGAGACGCTCGCGTGCAGCGTGTCGTCCAGCGCGCTGGCCGTGGCCATGTTCTTCACGATGATGTTCTTCGCGCTCACCGTGTCGCCCACGCGCACGATGCCGAAGTCCAGCACCGGCGTGTCGAGCTGCCCGACGGCGGGGTTGTAGACCTTGCCGGACACGCTGATCACCTGCGGCGCAAGCGTCATCTGGCAATTGGGCGCGCAGCCGCCGACGTTGGAGGCGTCGGAGACGAGCTGCACCGTCGCGCTGCCGGCGTTGCCGCCGGTGTAGTTGCCGGCCACCGCGGTGTTCAGGCCGACCGTCAGCGCGTTGCTGCTGGCGCCAGGTGCCAGCAGGCTGACGCTGCCGCTGGCCGTGACCGGCGCGCCGTTGCTGGCGATGCTGGCATTCAGCGCCGCCTGCGGCGCCGTGGTGGCCTGGTTGCCGAGCGCAAGGCTTGCCGTCGGCGAGGCGGCACCCACGCGCACCGCGCCCAGGTTCACGCTCGTGCTGCCCCAGGCCGGGCTGGCCTGGTTGATGACCGTGGCCACGGCGCTGATCGTGCCGTTGACGCCGAAGGTCTCGCTGCCCACCGCCAGCGTACCCAGGCCGTTGCTGACCCCGGCCACCGCACCGGCGCTTTCGTAGTTGACGGCGATGCCGCTGTTCAGCGCGCCTGCGGTGGTGCCGGTGACGGTCACCGTCATCGTGCCGTTGGCGCCGCTGCTGGCCTGGCCGGCCTGGATGCCCGAGAGCGCGCCGCTGCCGCTGATCTGGCTGTTGCCCGCGGCGCCGAAGCTCGCGTTCAGGTCCTCGACGAAGCCGGCCGCGCCGCTTGCGGTGTTGCGCACGACCAGGTTCTGGCTCACCTGCTGGCCGACCTGCAGCGTGCCGAAGTTCATCGTGTTGCCGACGAGTTGGCCGCTGGCGGCCTGGTAGACATTGCCCGAGACGTCGATCACCTGCGGCGCGTTGGCCCCGGCCAGACCCAGGCCGTTGCTCACGCCGTTCACCGTGCCGGTGGTCTGGTAGTTCAGCGTCACCGTGCCGCTCTTGGCGCCGGCGCTGCTGGTATCGACACCGACGCGCATCGCGCTGCTGTCCGAGCCGCCGGCCAGCAGCGCGTTGATGACGCCGCCGTTGTTCGTCGCCGCACCCGTGTTGCTGCCGAAGCTGGCGCGCAGGTCCTCGCTGTAGCTGCCCGCGGCCGCGCTGTTGCCGACGGTCAGCGCGGCGCTGTTGCTGCCGCCCACGCGCTGGTTGGCGATCGTCACCGGCGTCGGCGTGGCCGCACCCACCGCGGCGTTGTAGGCCGCAGCGCCGCCCGCGAGCACGATGTTCAGCTTCTGATCGGCGATGTTCTCGAAGTTGCTGCGCAGGTTGAGCACCTGGCCCGACAGCGGCGCCAGCGCCCCGGCGCTCGCCGCCGTGAAGGTGACCCCGAGGTTGCCGCTGTTGCCGCCGGGCCCGCCCGCGTTGTAGTTGCCCGCGGTGACGCCCGCGCCCGAGAGCCGCGCATCGGTCAGGTTACCGCCGTTGACGCTGGTCTGGATGGCGCCGCGCAGCGTCGGGCCGGTGCTGCCGGCGTTGCCGATCTGATAGTTGAAGGTGTTGGCACCCACGCGCAGATTGCCGATGGTCAGCGTGGCGTTGGCGGTGTTGCCGCCGGTGACATTGGCGCCGGTGATGACTTGCGCGACGTCGCCGCCGGCGACGATCTGGCCGCTGCCGCTCACCCCCGCGCGGCGGTTGAAGGCGTTGCCGCTGCCTGCGGCCACGTTGGTGTAGTCGCTGCCGATCGTGAGGTTGCCGTTGCCCAGGTTGAGTGCGGCACCGGCCGCGCCCATGGCCAGCTTGCCCTGGGCATTGCCGCCGTTGGCGAGGTTCATCGCACCGCTGGCGTCGACCTGCAGCGTGCCGCTGCCCGCAAGGTTGCGCTGCACCAGCAGCGTGCCGTTCTGGGCGCGGAACAGCCCGTGGTTGGTCAGCGCGCCGTTCGGGTTGACGGTGATCGTGCCGCCGCCGTCGGACACGATGCTGCCCAGGTTCGTCAGCGTGGCGGCGCCGCCTGCGAAGGACTGCAGGCCGATGTAGCCGGTTTGACCGCGCACGGTCACGCCCGCGCCCAGCGTCAGGTTGCCGGCCTCGACATTGAGTCGGTTGTTGGCGTTGGCGTCCGTAAAGACGATGCTGCCGTTGCCGCTGATGGTCTGGTCACCCTGGGGCGCGAGGATGGAGGCGTAGCCGATGTTGACGGTGCCGTCCAGTACGAGTCCGCCCGTGACGCGCTGGACGCCGTAGGCGCTGCCCATGTCCAGCAGGCCGTTCATCGTGGTCTGGTTGAGGACGTTGTTGCTGCTGCTGCTGGCCACCAGGCGGCCGCCGCTGGCGGTGGTGAGCACGCCACCGTCGATGGTGACGCCGTTGAACAGCACCGTGCCGCTGTTGTCGGCGCGGATGACGCCGCCGCTGTTGGCCACGCCGGGGCCGTTGGCGTCGATCCGCAGCGTGCCGCCGTTGTCGGCGCGCAGGGTGCCGGTGTTGGTCACGCCGTTGGTCACGGTGAGCACGATCATGCCGGCGGCCACGTCGGCGTTGATGCTGCCCTGGTTGACCAGCGTGGCGCTGCCGCCGAGGAAGCTCTGCTGGCCGATGTAGCCGTTCTGGCCCCGTACGGTGACGGTCGGGGCCAGCGTCAGCACGCCGGCCTCGACGTTGAGGCGATTGTTGACGTCCCCGTCGGCGAAGACGATGGTCCCGTTGCCGGAGATCGTCTGGTTGCCCTGCGGCGCGAGGATGGACGCCTTGCCGATGTTGACGGCACCGTTGAGCGTCAGTCCGTTGACCACGCGTTCGACGCCGTAGGCGCTGGCCAGGTCCAGCGTGCCGGTGAAGGCGGTGTTGTCGAGGACGTTGTTCGCGCTGTTGGTGGGGCGGAAGGCGCCGCCGCCATTCACGTTGATGGCTCCCGAGAGCGTGACAGCCGACTGCATGACCGTGCTGCCCGCGTCGGCCAGGATCTGGCTGCCCGCCATTCCGGTGACCTTGCTGGCCAGCCAGAGGGTGCCGCCGTTCAGTGCGGCCAGGGTGCCGTGGTTGGTGACCCCGCCGCCGCCGTCGATCTGCACGACGATGTTGCCTCCGGCCACATCGGCCTGGATGGCGCCGTGGTTCACCAGCGCGGCCGCGCCGCCCACGAAGGCCTGGCTGCCGATGCGTCCGCTCTCGCCGCGCACCGTGATGCCCGAGCCCAGGGTCAGCGTCCCCGCCTCGACGTTGAGCCGGTTGCTGCTGTTGCCGTCGGCGAAGACGATGCTGCCGGCGCCCGAAATCGTCTGGTCGCCCTGCGGCGCCAGGATCGACGCTTGGGCGAGGTTGACGGTGCCGCCCAGCACGAGGCCGTTGGTGATGCGCTCGACGCTATAGCTGCTGGCCAGGTCCAGCGTGCCGGTGAAGGAGGCGTTGTCGAGGAAGTTGTTCGCGCTGTTGGCCGCGCGGAAGGAGCCGCTGCCGTTGACCTTGATGGTGCCATTGAGCGTGGCGCCGTTCTGCCAGACGGTGCTGCCGGTGTCGGCCAGGATCTGGCTGCCGGCGTTGTTCGTGACCTGGCTGTTGAGCAGCAAGGTGCCGCCGTTCCTGGCGGCCAGCGTGCCGTTGTTGGTGACGCCGCCGCCGCCGTTGATCTGCAGCGTGATCGTGCCGCCGGCCACATCGGCCTGGATCGTGCCGTTGTTGACCAGCGTGGCCGCGCCGCCGACGAAGGCCTGCTGGCCGATGCTGCCCGTGTGGCCGCGCACCGTGACGCCGGCGCCCAGCGTGAGGGTGCCGGCCTCGACGTTGAGGCGGTTGCTGCCGTTGCTGTCGGTGAAGACGATGCTGCCGCTTCCCGAAATCGTCTGGTTGCCCTGGGGCGCCAGGATCGAGGCCTGGGCGATGTTGACCGTGCCGCCCAGCGCGAGGCCGCCGGTGACGCGCTGCACACCGTAGGCCGAGGCCAGGTCGAGCACGCCGTTCAAGCTCGTGTTGTTGAGGACGTTGTTGCTGCTGCCGTTGGCCACCAGGCGGCCGCCGCTGCCCGTGGTGAGCGTGCCGCCGTCGATGGCGACGCCGTTGAAGAGCACGACCCCGCCGTTGTCGGCGCGAATCGTCCCGCCGGCGTTGGCGATTCCCGGGCCGCTGCCGTTCAACTGGAGCGTGCCGCCGTTGTCCGCGCGCAGCGTGCCGGTATTGGTGACGCCGGTAGCCACGCCTACGCTGATGACGCCGCCGGCGACATCGGCGGCGATCGTGCCCTGGTTGACCAGCGTGGCCGCGCCGCCGACGTAGGCCTGCTGGCCGATGCTGCCGGTATGGCCGCGCACGGTGATGCCCGAGGCCAGCGTCAGGGTGCCGGACTCGACGTTGAGCCGGTTGCTGCCGTTGCTGTCGGTGAAGACGATGTTGCCGCTGCCGCCGATCGTCTGGTTGCCCTGCGGCGCCAGGATCGAGCCCTGGGCGATGTTGACCGTGCCGTTGAGAACGAGGCCGTTGGTGACGCGCTCGATGCCGTAGGCCGAAGCCAGGTCAAGCGTGCCGTTGAGCGCGACCTTGTCGAGGAAGTTGCTGCTGCTGTTGAGCGCCGCCAGCCTGCCGCTGCCGGTGGTGTTGATGACGCCGCCGCTGATCGTGCCGCTGAACTGGTTGAGCACGCTGCCGCTGGCCACGTGGATGACGCCGCCGCCGTTGTTGATGCTGTGGTACATCTGCAGCGCCGCGGTGCTGAGGCCGCCGATGTTGAGCGTGCCGCTGTTGGTGGTGCTGCCGCCGCCCTGCAGGGTGAAGGTGGAGGCGTCGATCTGCAGCGTGCCGGCGTTGCCGAAGGTGTAGATCGAGCGCGGGTCGTTCACCGTCACCGTCTTGCCCGCGCCGATGGTGGCGCTGTCGGCAGCGGGGCCGCTGGGCACCAGGCCGCAGCTCCAGTTCGCCGCGGCGTTCCAGTTGCCGCTGGCCGGGTTGAAGGTGCAGGCCGCGGCCTGGGCGTCGGGGCTTCGGGCCAGGCCCAGGGCGAGCAGGGCGGCCAGGGCCAGGGCGGTCTTGCGGGTGCGCAGCGGGGCGGTGTTCATCGTCGGTCTCCGCGGGTCGTATGGCAGCTGACCCGAGCATCGCCGGCGACCGTTAGCAAAACGTTAGCTGCGGGGCCTGGGCGGGGTCTTTAGGACCCCTCGGATGAGGGGAGTGCGATCCCGGATGAGCCGGGTCCGCAGCGCGCCGGCAGTCCTAGCTTCCCCCGATATCGGGGGGAAGAGGCCCGCGCCAGAATGGGCCGCAGGGCGGGATGGAGCGTCGATGGAAAAGACCTGGCTCAAGCATTACCCGGCGGGCGTGCCCGCCGAGATCGATCTCGGCGGCCATCCTTCGCTGACGGCGCTGCTGGAGGAGAGCTTTCGCAGCTTTCGCGACCGCAACGCCTATCTCTTCATGGGCCGCGCCTTCCGCTACGGCGACGTCGACGAGCATTCGCGCGCCTTCGCTGCCTTCCTGCAGGCCAGCGGGCTGGCCGCCGGCGACCGCGTTGCGATCATGATGCCCAACGTGCCGCAGTACCCGGTGGCGGTGGCCGGGATCCTGCGCGCGGGGATGGTGGTGGTCAACGTCAACCCGCTCTACACGCCGCGCGAGCTCGAGCACCAGTTGAAGGACTCCGGCGCCAAGGCGATCGTGATCCTCGAGAACTTTGCCGCGACGCTGCAGCAGGTCGCCGACTCGGTGCCGACGAAGACGGTGATCGTCGCGGCGATGGGCGACATGCTCGGCTGGCTCAAGGGCGCGATCGTCAACCACGTCGTGCGCCGCGTGCGCAAGCTGGTGCCGCCGTGGCGGCTGCCCGGCGCACTGCGCTTCAACGACGCGCTGGCCAAGGGGCGCGGCAAGGCGCACAAGCCGGTGGCCGCGGGCCCGGACGACATCGCGGTGCTGCAGTACACCGGCGGCACGACCGGGGTGAGCAAGGGCGCGGTGCTGCTGCACCGCAACCTGGTGGCCAACGTGCTGCAGTCCGAGGCCTGGTACCAGCCGGCGCTCGGCAAGGTGCCAGCGGGAGAGCAGATCGTCACCGTCTGTGCGCTGCCGCTCTATCACATCTTCGGCTTCACGGCCTGCATGATGCTCGGCACGCGCATGGGCGGCTGCAACATCCTGCTGCCCAACGCGCGCGACTTCGCTGCGGTGCTGCAGGAACTCGCGAAGCATCGCTTTCACAGCTTCCCGGCGGTGAACACGCTCTTCAACGCGCTGGCGCACCACCCGGACTTCGACAAGGTCGACTGGTCGCACCTGAAGATCAGCGTCGGCGGCGGCATGGCGGTGCAGCAGGCCACCGCGCGGCTGTGGCTGGAGAAGACCGGCTGCCCGATCTGCGAGGGCTATGGCCTGTCGGAGACGAGCCCGTCGGTGACCTGCAACCCGGTGGACACCACGGCCTACAGCGGCAACATCGGCATGCCGCTGCCGAGCACCGAACTGAAGCTGCTGGACGACGACGGGAACGAGGTGCCGCCCGGCACGCCCGGCGAACTGGCGGTGCGGGGGCCGCAGGTGATGGCCGGCTACTGGCAGCGGCCCGACGAGACCGCCAAGGCGATGACCGCCGATGGCTTCTTCCGCACCGGGGACATCGCGACGGTCGACGAGCGCGGCGCTTTTCGCATCGTCGACCGCAAGAAGGACATGATCTTGGTCAGCGGCTTCAACGTCTATCCCAACGAGGTCGAGGACGTGCTGACGCAGATGCCCGGCGTGCTCGAGTGCGCGGCGATCGGCGTCCCCGACGAGAAGTCGGGCGAGGCGGTGAAGGTCGTCGTCGTGCGCAAGGACGCGTCGGTCACCGAGGCCGACATCCGCGCCTACTGCGAGGCCAACCTCACCGGCTACAAGCGGCCCAAGGTGATCGAGTTCCGCGACGAACTGCCCAAGACGCCGGTGGGCAAGATCCTGCGTCGCGCGCTGCGGAGCTGAGCGGGCCTGGCCGCGCAGCGCACGGCCGGGTCAGACCCACTCGAAGTCCGCGGTGAAGTGCCGCAGTTGCCGCGGCTGGCGCGTGATGCGCACGCCGCGGATCGAGGCGGCCTTGTCCTTGACCTCGGCGATGACCTCGGCGGCGTAGTCGAAGTGCGACTGCGTGTACATGCGCCGCGGGAAGGCCAGACGCACGAGCTCCATGCTGTGGTAGGTCTCGGTGCCGTCGTCCAGCCGCTTGCCGAACATCACCGACCCGACCTCGACGCCGCGGATGCCGCCTTCGAGGTAGAGCGCGTTGCACAGCGCCCAGGCCGGGTAGTGCTCGACGGGCATCGCGGGCAGCACGGTGCGCGCGTCGATGTAGACGGCGTGGCCGCCGGTGGGGCGCACGAAGCCCACGCCGGCCTCGTCCAGGCGCTCGCCGAGGTACTCGGCGGTGCGCAGGCGGTAGCGCAGGTAGTCCTCGTCCATGCCTTCCTCGAGGCCGATGGCCAGCGCCTCGAGGTCGCGCCCGGCCATGCCGCCGTAGGTCGGGAAGCCCTCCATCATGATCAGGCCGTTCCTCGCCGCCTCCAGCCAGCGTTCGTCGCGCAGCACGATGAAGCCGCCGATGTTGACCATGCCGTCCTTCTTCGCGCTCATGGTCGCGGCGTCGGCGTAGGAGAACATCTCCTGCGCGATCTCGCGCACCGTCTTGTTCTCGTAGCCGGGCTCGCGCATCTTGATGAACATGGCGTTCTCGGCGAAGCGGCAGACGTCCATCACCAAGGGCTTGCCGTGGCGGTGCAGCAGGGCCGCGCAGCCGCGGATGTTGGCCATCGACACCGGCTGGCCGCCGCCGGTGTTGTTGGTCACGGTGAGCATGCCGAAGGGGATGCGCGCCGCATCCTTGTGCAGCAGCGCGTCCAGGCGGTCGAGGTCGATGTTGCCCTTGAACGGATGCACCAGGCCGGGCTGCAGGCCTTCGGCGACGACCAGGTCCAGCGCCTGCACGCCCAGGTACTCGAGGTTGGCGCGCGTGGTGTCGAAGTGGCAGTTGTTGGGCACCAGGTCGCCGG
>Ga0116144_10001320_pt1 | contig 29880 bp, 17 predicted proteins | sample AD_UKC035_MetaG_FD_89746 | JGI IMG/M metagenome (GOLD analysis project Ga0116144, IMG submission 89746) | Active sludge microbial communities of municipal wastewater-treating anaerobic digesters from USA - AD_UKC035_MetaG | ecosystem: Engineered > Bioreactor > Anaerobic > Digestate | place: USA...
GTACCCTTTCCCCGGTAGTTTCATAAATGATTAGATCATCTTTTCTTTTAGCAACAACCAAAAACAAAGCGAGGAGAAAGACCATGATTGCAAGCCAATGTGATATCACTACCTCAGCCAGCACACCTCCTGCATAAATTCTTATAAGGAAACCAAGGGATACCAGTAGCAAATCTACTATGGTAACATTTTTTAGCCCTAACGAGTATCCAATATTGATAAGGAGATATATTAGAATGAACCAGAAAAAGGTTTGGTTTAGAAATAAGCCGATAAGCAGCCCTGATATAATAAGGAAGCCAGCAAGGAGTAAGGCATGAAAATTTTTTATAACTCCGGAAGCCAGCGGTCGGTTTTTCTTGAGAGGATGTAACCGGTCCGTGTGGCGGTCTCTATAGTCATTGATAATATAAATACCTGAAGCAACTAAGCTAAAGGCCAATATTCCCGGAACAAGCGCACGGATGGTGTCATAATCCAGGATTGTACCTGCGAAAAAAGCGGGTATTGCCAAAAATAAATTTTTAACCCATTGTTTTATACGCAGTAATTCAACAAGATTTTTCGCAGTCATTACCAGATATTTTCAAGATCTTTTTTCTGAAACTTATGATTGCGATTAATGTAAAGTGACTCCTTCCTTCGCTTAAGATTTAGCGGATCTTTCACGAATAACCTTGAAACCCAGGCAACCGGTAGTAGAAAGAGAAAAAAAATGAGAGTGAGCAGTATCCTGGAATTTATCCACCCCAAGCCAAGCGCTAGTTTAATCCAAAGCCAGTCAATTAATACGGCAACCCGGCTGAAGAAAACACAAATTACCCCCAGGCCAATTGAAACAAGCTGGAGGTAAGGGCTTTTGAAAAACCAACTTATAACAAGCAAACCGGTGAGAATTACTAAGACTGTTTTGTAAGGATCTGTCTTTTGCATTAGTAATTAAAAAATTGTGTAAATAAATGGTGCAATTGCCGAACCTCCTCCAACAACAATCAGTATTCCAATAAATAGTAGCAATAAAATGATAGGTGTAAGCCACCATTTTTTTCTTTCTTTCATGAATCTAAACAAGTCTTTGATAAAGTCCATCTTTGTAAAATTAGTCTAATGTAAATTCTTCTTTCCAGTTATCTTTTTCCTGCCATCCGGGTTGATCCGGTTTTTCAAAAAGATAATTACCGATTACTAATATATCCATTTCGGTGCGCATAAAGCACCGGTAGGCATCTTCTGGTGTGCATACGATGGGCTCGCCCCGTACATTGAAACTTGTATTAACAATAACGCCATATCCGGTAAGTTTTTTGAATTCTTCAATAAGCAAATAGTACTTTGGGTTGGTTTCGGCATGCACAGTCTGTATTCGTGCTGAAAAATCAATGTGAGTAATTGAAGGTAAATCTGATCTTAGGTGGTATAGTTTTTCTTTTAATGATAGGCTATTGTAGTTTGGTGGTAATGATTTGCAAATATTCTTTTTTACAGGCTGTACCAGTAGCATATAGGGTGAGTTGCCCGTGTGCTCAAAATAAGTTGAACACTCTTCTGCTAACACCGAAGGAGCGAAAGGCCTGAACGACTCGCGGTACTTGATCTTTAGGTTTAGTTTTTTTTGCATTTCAGGATTACGCGGATCACCTAAAATTGATCTGGCACCCAGTGCCCTCGGTCCAAATTCCATTCTTCCCTGCATCCAGCCAACCACATTGCCATCGGCTATTTTTTTTGCCGTAGCCTGACAAAGTTCAGTAAAATTATTAAAGTAGATGGCCTTTGCATCATATTTCCTGCACATCAGTTCAACGTGTTGATCGGTATACTCAGGCCCCAGGTAGGAGCCTTCCATAGCGTCCAGATTGGAGATGGCAATACGGTCTTTTTCAAAGTAGGTATGGTATGCTACCAGTGCTGCACCTAATGCTCCTCCTGCATCTCCGGCTGCGGGCTGTATAAAAAGGTTTTTGAAAATACCACCATTGAAGAGTTTGCCATTTGCAACGCAGTTGAGTGCTACTCCTCCAGCCAAACATAAATTTTCGCTATTAGTTAATAGTTTGGCTTCGCCAGCCATTTTAATAACTATTTCTTCTGTAATCTCCTGAATAGCCAACCCGAGGTTACAATGGTGTTGTTCTAATTCGTCTTCCGGTTTTCTGCAACTGAATCCAAAGAGTTTCTCCCAAAGCGACTCTTTAATCATTTTTAACCCGGTAGCATATTGAAAATACTTCTGGTTCAACCAGATAGAACCATCAGGTTTAATATCAACGATGTTAGATTTGATAAGTTCAACATATTTTTTAACCTCATCACTACCGGGCACCCCATACGGAGCAAGTCCCATCAATTTGTACTCTCCAGAATTTACTTTAAAACCAAGAAAGTAAGTAAATGCGGAATACAAGAGCCCAATAGAGTGGGGGAACCTTAATTCTTTAAGGATCTTTATTTCTTTTCCTTTTCCATGACAAATGGATGCAGTAGCCCATTCGCCCACACCATCAATGGTAAGTATGGCCGCCTCATCAAATGGTGACACATAAAACGCGCTTCCCGCATGTGAAAGGTGATGTTCCGGAAAAAGAAACTTAACCTTCTTTTTATTGTAGGGGCCAATTTTTAAAAATTCTTCATGAAGAAGCCGCTTAAGAAACATTTTTTCCTTTAGCCAAACCGGGATGGCGGTAAGAAAGGAGGAGAGCCCCCGGGGTGCATACGCATAATAGGTTTCAAGCAGGCGTTCAAACTTCAGTAAAGGTTTATCGTAAAAAACAACTGCATCAAGATCTGCAATTTCAGAACCGGAATACTGCAGGCAAAACTTTACGGCATTTGCGGGAAACCCAGGGTCATGTTTTTTTCTTGTGAATCTTTCTTCCTGCGCGGCAGCAATGATTACACCATCATGAATGATGGCTGCCGCGGAATCGTGATAAAATGCTGAAATACCCAATATCTTCATAGTGGCTTGTGGTGGCCCAATTGGCACTTTTCTATCTGGAAATATAGTATATTACCGGAGGTGTCGCTGAACGAATCTTGAATTATTTTTGTAGACTTTTTCTGTGTATCAGTTTAGAGAACCAATGAAATATTTTGATGCTATTATACTTATTACAGGCTCCCGGTGGGATCAGGATTATTCGTCAGCCTCTATTTCGTTAGCCCGGGAGCTTTCTAAAACTCAACAGGTATTCTTTGTTGATAACCCCTTTTCTATAAAAGATGTTATTAAAGGAAGAAAGACTGCGCAAATTAGGCAGAGATTAAAAGCTTTGCTTTTAGGCAAGGAAATTTATCGTCAGATTGAACCTGGAAATTCAAATTGGATAGCAGTTACTCCGTTTGTAAATCTGCCAATAAACTGGTTGCCCGAAGGATGGTTGTACCGGTTTTTCTCTTATGTTAATAATTGGCTATTTTACAGAACATTAAGACGCCTGATCCGGGAAAAAAATCTTACTAGGTTTATCCTTTTTAACTCCTATAATCCATTTTACGGTTACAGCCTGCCTCCTGATATTAAGCCATTGTTGAATATTTATCAATCCCGAGACAATATCAGGGAGTCCGAATATGTGAAAAAACATGGCCCGCGCCTGGAGCAAATTGCAGCCCGAAACGCATCGGTCCGGTTGGCAACTTCTACCGATCTGGTGGAAAGACTATCCACTCCGGAGTATCCTTTCATTTTTTTTCCTAATGCTGCCGATGTTGATCTTTTCAGTAAGGCAACAATACGAAACGAACAGGGAAGAACAGATCTGGCCCTTTTAAAAAGGCCAATCATTGGTTACATGGGAAATATTTGTCTGCGGATTGACTACGATTTGCTCTTGAAGGTTGCTCAAAAATATTCAAATGCAACCTTGCTAATGGTGGGACCGAGAAACGACAGGGATCAACATAATATAGATTTCACACGTTTGCAAAATGTTGTTTTTGTTGGGGCAAAGAATATCAAGGACTTGCCGGAATATCTTGCTTTTATGGATTGCGCTATTCTTCCGTTCAAGAAAAATGACCTTACCAGAAGTATTTACCCACTAAAAATTAATGAATACCTGGCGGCTGGGAAACCTGTGGTTTCCACCTCGTTTTCGCCAGATATAAATGGGTTTGACTCAGTAGCTTATATAAGTGATTCGCATGATTCGTTTCTAAATAATATTGAAAAGGCGCTTACTGAAACGACCCCGGAGAGTATAAAGCAAAGAATCGAAGTGGCTAAAAAGAATTCCTGGAATGAACGGGGAAAATATTTTTTGGAACTGATTGAGAATCAAATAAAAGGAAAATTTTAGCTATTTTTGACCCTCATTATATTTAGCGCACGCATTACCAAAATTCGCTCCCCTTATGGATGTTATTTATCTGCTGAAAGTTCTTTGGCGTAAGAAATTGTGGCTGGTGTTAATCCCCATTCTTTCGGGAGTTGCGGCTTACTTTTTTACCCTTACTTTGGTGGATCAATACAAATCTACTACACAAATAGCTACAGGGTTTACAACAAACGAGGCCATACGGGTTTCGGACGAAAGGCCCTCTATTCGCGATACAGATTTGAGCTTCAATAACTTGCTAACCTCCATGAATTCTGGAATTAGCTCCAATCTGACATCCTACAGTCTAATTTTGCATGACTTGGATTCGGCTAGTGCGGCATTTCGAACTCCAGATAAAGATGAGAAACTGGAGTTAAACCCTGAAGAAATCAAGATTGTGGACGAAATCTTCAAACGCAAGCTTGAAAACCTGGAATTATTAACGCTAGACGATGAGCATGCCAGTTTGCTATTAAAAGCGCTGGACTGGTATGGTTATAACTACCAGTTTATTAAGGATGGCCTGAAAATATTCAGGGTACCCAACACGGATTTTATTCAGATTGAATTTACCTCTGAAAACCCATCTCTTTCAGCTTATGCAGCCAATGCTTTTTGTAATGAGTTTTTAAGATATTACAGAGGCCAACGGGTAGAGGGATCCAGTATTTCAGTTTCTTTCTTTAAGCAACTGGTAGAACAGAAGAAAAAGGAGATGGACGAGAGAACAGAAACGCTGAAGACCTTTAAAGCAACTAATAGCTTTGTTAATATTAATGAAGAAGGAAGCTCCAAGTTATTGCAAATTTCTGAACTTGAACTGGAGCAAGACAATGTTGAAAGTAAAATCTATGGACTCAATTTGTCGTTAGACAGATTTAACAACGAGTTGTCATCCTTAGGAAATAAAGAAGCCGGTACATCGGGCAGTATTTCAAGTGCACGTGTTCTTACCTTACGTGAGAAAATAAATAAGTTAAATGAACGGTATATTACTACCGGCTCAAGTAACACAGTTTTATTAGATTCTTTAAACCTGCTAAGAAATCAACTGAAGAATGAACTTGCCAAACTTTCTACAGAAGGAGTTCAGCCATCGGGGTTAACAAAAACAGAGTTAACCAGTAAGATTAATGATTTAAAAATTGAGATAGCCATAGAGCAGTCAAAACTAAATTCTATTACGGCCAAACTTAGAAACCTCAGGGGTAGTATATCAGGCTACGCCTCAAAGGAAAGTATTGTTGCAAGTTTGCAAGGCGAAGTGGATGTGGCAACAAAAGAGTACCTGGATGCTGTAAGCCGTTACAATGAGGCGAATAATAAGTTATTAGCTTCTACCGGTACATTCCGGCAATTATATAAGGCAACGGCACCAGCAAATCCGGTTAGCAACAAAAAGATCCTGATTTTAGCTGGTGCGGTGTTTGCATCTTTTTTCTTTTGTGTTTTTGTATTTGTTGGGTTAGAGGTGATTGATACCACCTTGCGAACCCCTGAACATTTTAAACGCACAGTAAAGATTGAATTAGCAGAGCAGCTAATAAAAGTTGACACACAATCATTAAATTTTCTCACACTATTTGATACAAAAACCAACAGTACTGAATTAGAAGTGTTCAAAGAATTTGTACGAAAGCTACGCTATCAGATAGAAATGACTGGTTCCCGGATTTTTCTAATAACGAGTTGCAAGAAAGGAGAAGGAAAGACCTTTATCACCTTTACACTTGCCCATGTATTGAGCTTGGTAAATAAACGTGTACTGATTGTTGATACCAATTTTAAGAATAATGGTTTGACAAGATGGCTCAGCACCAAGAAGGGTGATGTAAGGCTTTTGGAACGGAAAAAGGACCATGAAGTGAAGTTGCTTTCAGGAAATGAATATGCCAAACGAGCAGCCAGTGAAAGCGCTGAAGAAAGTTCGGAAGAGAGCATTTACAATTTAGTGACGGCCACCCGATTCAAGAATATTTTTATAATTGGAAACAATGGTGGTTTTGAATCGCCCGATGAAATTCTTTCCGGAAAGAATTTTTCTCAATTGATTGAAATTCTATCCATGGAGTATGACTATATCTTTTTGGAAGGAGCTTCGCTTAATGATTATTCGGATTCGAAAGAACTTGAAAAATATGTGCAAAAAGTTATTCCGGTCTTTTCAGCAGATACTTCAATTGGACAATTGGATCGGGAATCGATCAACTACCTGAAATCCCTGGGTAAAAAACTTTCTGGTGCCATTCTGAATAAAGTGGAATTGAAGAATCTTAAAATTTAACACGTCATTTTGTGTTTAGAATTTCCTTTAACTCCTTCTCCTTTTCTTTGTAATGTTTTATGACGAGTTGTTTCGCAATTTTCTTTGAAACGTCAGGTCCGATTGATGTTGCAAACTCATGCTTTTCCGCGTATCGCAGTAGCCTGTTAATACGCCCCGGTGTTGCAAACTTTAAGAAAGCATTTTTAAAATGCGTAGGGTCAAAATCGTGGAATGTGATATTTTCTACAATCAGATTATATACCTCTTCGCTATTGGTAACTTCTTTATGTTCTAGCATATAATAAACATTCATGACTTCCTCGGAACTAGTATTATCGATGGCTTTAAGGATAAACTCCATGTTTATCTCCAGAGAGTCGGCTACTTTAAATACATCATTACTATATTGGGCTATTGGTTGTTTAAGCTCTTCAATTTTCGATCTGTATTTGCCTGGAAGATATGTTGGTGTGTCCTCCCTTAAAATCAGATCAGCAGCATAACCGGGCAGGAAGTAGTAGTAGATTAGCAAGCCCGCTATAAGAAGTAAACCTAATAAGGAGAAACTTAAGATTAGAATCCTTTTCATATAAATTTTAATGACTCAATTTAATATAAAAAAATGGATAAAGCCCGGACTATATACTACGCTTGATAAGTTTTCAGTTGTATTCTTGGGTTTTGTAAATTTCTTTATTCTGTCCAGGGTACTAAGTAAATCCGATTTTGGTGTGTGGGTATTGTTTACAGGATTGGTTTCTGTGTTGGAGACTCTTCGTGAGGGCTTCATAAAACAACCCCTTATTGCACTTATGCCCACACAACATGATACTGAAAGAGATCGGGTAGGCTCAGCAGCATTAACCCTGAATTGGGGGTATTCAATCTTGATTTCGATTCTTCTCTTTGTGACTTCTGCCACGCTGGAGGTATTTTGGGACGCATATCCTTTAGCAACCTTGTTGCAGATTTATGGATTTGTTAACCTGATATTTGTTCTGTTTTCGCATTACGAGTATTTGCAACAAACCGTTCTTGACTTTAAAGGTATTTTTGTTGGTCACCTGGTTAGATCCCTGATTCCTACGCTCTTTATTCTTGCGTGCATAAGCGCAGGTATAGAGTTAACGCTCATAAAACTGGTGTATTCAGTTCTTGCAGGAAACATAATAGGACTAATATTCATGATGTACTTTGGTTGGAAGCATAGACATCAATATCTCTTGCCTAAAATAAACGAGCTGCAATCAATGTTATCATTTGGGAAGTTTTCCCTGGGTACAAATATCGCCTCCCTATCCATTCGGAATATGGATAGCTGGATGTTGGGTAAAATGCTTTCAACCGTGTCTGTTGCTTCCTATAATCCGGCAATTCGCGTTTCAAATCTGGTTGAAATCCCAACGCTGACAATAGCCAATTTGGTTTTTCCGAAGATGGCCCAATACTACCGGTCAAATGATCATACACAAAGCAATCAATTATATGAAAGGTCGGTAAGCTTGTTGTTATCGTTTATGCTTCCGTTGTCTATCATCATGTTTCTCTGGTCAGATCAAATCGTTTATCTTATTGCTGGAAAAAATTATATAGACTCCGGGTATCTTTTGAAAATTACCGCATGTTATACGTTGTTTATCCCTTTTGGAAGGCAGTTTGGAATTTTGCTGGATTCTGCCAGAAAGCCACATGTTAATTTCTATGTGGTACTGACTACCGCCATCGTAGGATCCCTTATAACTTTTGTTTTTATAAAAAATTGGGGAATTACAGGGGCAGCCTTTGGAACTTTAACTACTTATTTTTTAAGATTTGTATTTCAGCAATGGTGGCTTTATACCTATTTTGGTGTAAGCACAGGTGCTGTATTTCGAGCGGTACCCGGTGTTTATATTGGAATTTTCAAATATATTTTTAAAAATGGATCCTGAAGAAAAGAATGGCTTTACCGATAAGGACCTAATTAAATGGGGTGTGATCTTATTTGTTGTGATCATATACGGGTATCTATATCTTAAAATTTTATTCATTGAATGAAGGACAGGTTTTCTGGAGTCTGGTTAAAGGATAGCTGGTTGCTGATTGTTTTACTGGCGTTGGTCTCTGTGGGGATAGCATTCGCTGTTGCAAAAATTAACTTTATAATCGGGCCGGTAATTATTATACTCATTCTGGCACTTGCGTTTTCATCCTATGCATTTACAGATTATAGAATTAGCTTCTATGTTGGGCTGATCTTGACTTCGGTTATGTTTTATTTTGAACGATTGCTACCCGTGGATTTGCCCTATGGTGTTTTCTGCGACTTGGCATTTGTGTTGTCATTTATTGTAATGGTCCTTAATCCAAAACTTGTACATTGGAAGCAATACCTTACCCACCCCATCACCATTGGATATCTTCTTACTTTTTTGTTCCAGATTTTTCAGGCATTTAATCCAAATGCTGTATCGCTAACTGCCTGGTTGGTTTCGCTACGAGGTTTGTTGTTGATGGTAATCATGATCATTACGCTTGAGTTAGCGAGTAAACTGGAGAATATAAAGGTGCTTTTTAGACTCTGGATGATCATAGCAGGAGCCGCTGCGGCCTATGCTATTTATCAGGAATTTGTAGGACTTCCCGGATTTGAAATGCGGTGGTTAACGGCCGACCCTTTGCGATATCGGTTAATTGTTATTTTTGGAAACATTCGGAAGTTTTCCTTTTTGTCTGATCCTTCGTCATTTGGAGTATTTATGGCAGCCTCGGCACTGGGCGCTTTTGCCATGGTATTTTCACCGATTCCCCTTTCTCAAAGGCTGACGCTTTTAGCAGGAGCCGGTATAATGGTTCTGGCTATGCTTTATTCAGGTACGCGTACTGCTTACGCTATGCTGGCGGTTGGAATTGTGTTGTTTATACTGCTTACAATCCGAAAGAAAGTTACGTTTGTAACGGCATTCCTGCTCGTGCTGGGATTTTTAACGATTATGTATGGCCCATTCTACAATCAAACCATTAATCGGTTTCGTTCTGCTTTCAGGCCATCGGATGATGCATCGATGGAAGTAAGAGATGTAAAACGGATAGACTGGCAGCCCCTCATCCGGAGCCACCCGATGGGGTATGGAATTAATACCTCCGGTGCAACCGGTGCGCGGTATGCCCCGGGGCAATGGTTGGCAGGGTGGGACACAGACAGCGGTTATCTGAAGGTTGGAATTGAACAAGGCTGGATCGGATTAACCATCCTAATGTCTTTTTTGCTGTTGGTGATGTTGTATGGCATAAATAATCACTTTACGCTTACCTCACCTATGCTACAGTCCCTTAACCTGGCTTTTCTGGTTTCCTTTTTTTCTGTAACGGTAGCGGCATTTACACAGCATGCCCTGCTTTATAAACCATTGCACCTCCTTGTAATATCAACTTATTCTGTTGTAATTTGTATACGTAAACTGGACAAACCTAAAGCTTTATGAGAAATTTAATTTTCCTTTCGTTGTTGCTTTTAACCCATTCTTTGACGGGGCAATCTATTGACTACAATAAGATCATTTTACCCAGTAATGTAGCCAACATCGAATTTGAAGAGAAACTTGTTCAGTTAGCATGGAAAAATCACCCATCAAATCAGCTTCTTAGTAATAATCTGCAAGTGGCAAAGCACGATACAAAGATTGCTGCCTCAGAATGGTTAAACACCATTCGCATTACGGGTAACCTCAATGAATTTACTATCGACCAAAGTGATCCTAATAACCGCGCTCAGTTTTTCCCTCGTTATAATTTCGGTCTTCAGATACCTCTGGGAATTTTTTCAGGAACTTCTAACCAGGTAAAAAAGGGACGTCAACTCGAGCAGGTTGCCCAGCATAATATTGATGCCCAGAAGTTGGCTGTACGTGCTCAGGTTTTGATGTATTACAACAATTATTTGATGTACCGCGAAATACTTAATCTAAAGTCGCAGGAGTTAGAAGAGGCAACATCAAGTTTTGTATTGTTAGAGCAAAGGTTCAAATCAGGAGAGGAGAAATATGATCGATACTCGGCCGGCCTCTCGGCTCTTAATAAAGTTAAAATAGACAGGGTTCAAGCACAAACCGATTATCTTAATGCCAAGCTCGAACTGGAGCAATTGATCGGTATTAAGTTGGAAGAGGTGAAATAAGATGGCCAATGAGTCTGAAAAAAAAGCCCATAGAAGAGGGTGGATTGATTATGCGCGTGGAATTGTAATCATCTACGTAGTTTATAGACATGCATTAACTGGATTGATCGGAGCAGGTCTGAATATTCCAAATGCAATTTACATGGTTCAGGAATCCAGCATGCCAATTTTCTTTATTGTTTCCGGGGTTTTTATTTATGCGAGTGCGCTAAAACGTGGATTCAACACATTTGTACGATTCAAGTTCGAGTCCCTCATGTATCCTTACTTTGTTTGGGGCGCAATTCATCTTATTGTTCAGATAATTTTTAGCAGATTCTCCAATTCTGCAAAAGGATGGGATTACTTTCTTTATATGATTACCTATCCTCGGGCAATTGACCAATTTTGGTATCTCTATACGCTTTTTGGAGTAATGGTATTGTTTGCATTTGTAAACTTTAAAATTTTTGAATTTAAGATTATTCCTAATATCATCATGGGGGCTATCCTTTACCTGCTTTCCTATTTGATTGAATCCGATCATTTTTCGTTAAATGATATTCTTTTTTATTATTCATTTCTTGTATTTGGTTTTTTAGCAGCTCGTTTTATTTTACCTGTTGACAGTACTTTTTTTAAGGGCAGGTGGTTAATCTATGGATTGCCGGTTTTTGTTATCCTTCAAATATACTGGCACTTGCACTATTCAGATGCCCGCTTTCTTGTTCAATTGGACTTTTTTGGTTTTTTGCTTTTTATGCCAATAACTATTTTAGGTGCGTTAATCCTTTTTGTAGTGGTATATGTATTAGAAAGCAGGGGTATCCTGATGTTCTTTAAGAAGATTGGAAGCCACTCACTTTACATTTATGTTATGCATCTCATGTTTACTGGCGCGGTTAGAGTGGTGTTAATGAAACTAGCTCCTGATTTACATCCGATGGTTATGCTTGGGATTATAATCACCGCGGGCGTGTTTATCCCAATCATCCTTTATCAATTGTTGATGAGACTTGGATTTACCTGGCTCTTTGAACCCCCAGGCTTTATTAAGCGAGTTATTTCTGCGGAAGGTAAACCTCAATAGTACCTGGATATACAATGCGGGGTGCATCAAACGTGTAAGCCAGAGAATATTTTCGCAGCAAGGCTTCACGCACTTCAAACGGATAAAAGTTATTCAACGTGGGAATATTCTCAAAAATGACAACATCATAATAGTTGTTTTCAATCTTAGATAATATTACATGCAGCTCACGATTAAACATACCTACACCTAAGTGATACCACAAAGGCCCTTGTTCTAAGGTGTAACCGGCTTCTTTGGCAAGCGGTGTTAATTCAGACATGTTGAGTACTCGTGGATTCTTTACAGATTTAATGGTGTGAATTGTTTCAATGGTTTTCTCGATACCGGCAACGGTAGTGGCTGGCATACGCACTTTTTTGAAAGCCTCACGAGAAGATAGTTGCCAGGTTGATACATTGGCATAGATGTTACATTCTGGTGGAGTTAAAATGTATGTGTTAATCGAGACTACCTCCTTATTGATAGTGGGCGTAAATATCTTTGAAATAAATTTGTCAGCGTACTTCCATGTTTTTTCAGACCACCAGATACCTATCATGATCAACAGGATGACAATACTTTGCCAGGAGTTGAATCCTGGCAGTTTGAATAAAAAGTGAAGGATGTAGGCAATTGAAAAAGCATGAAAGAAGATGTTGTTGTCTCTAGGCACGTAACTTGTTACCTGGAATATCATAGCCTGAGTTAAAATTCCTAGAGCTAATAATGTAAATAAATTCTCATTCACAGTTGTGCCGAAATTTTTTTTACGATACAAAAAGATGCCCACCACCAGAATGAAGTATATTTTTTCCCATCGTGATTCCTGCATATTAACTCGAATGATGTCATATAAGGAAATTCTACCGTAATGAGGGAGTTGACCGTAATTAAACCAATACCCAAAATCAAAGTCCAGAAAAGGAACGATGTTTAAGACAAAAAAAACCGTAACCGCACCCGTAAGGAGCAAGAGGGGTAGTATTGTTTTTTGGGCAACGCAATAATAGGACACCAGGAATATTGCGATAAGTAATGCCAATGCCCCTGCGTCCTGTTTGGTAAAGAATGAAATAGTTAAAAAGAGTGCACTCAGAATGAGATGCACCCAACTTCGTGAATGGGATGAAACTGAGAAATACTTAAAGAGAAAACCCAGACCGATTAATTGAAATACAATAACAGTATGATTATACTGGGGCCAATACAGTCCAAGGATATAGGTGAGCGAAAATACCACAATACTTAAAATGCGAACCCAGGCGGAGGCTCCTGCGTTTACCAGTATCCATCTAAAAGAGAGACCTGATATAATATTCATGAAAGCTTGCGTTTGAGCAAGCGTATAAAGTGAAGCACCAAAAATTTTAAAGAACAGGGCCGGGATTACCCACCCATATATTCCCATGGGTATTCCAAAGTCTTTGTAAGGAATCTGAAAGAGGCTTAAACGATAGGCCCCTTCCCAAAGCATATATAAATTAATTTGATAGGAAAGATCAAAAAATAAAGGAAGCAGAGATGTAATAAGTATAGGCAGTAACTCAGCAGCAAATGTTAGCCTGTCTTGCAATTTGTTATTGATATAGAGCATGAATTGCAAAGCTTAGGGCATTTAAACTAATAGAATATAGTACGGTTAGGCGTAACAACCATAGTGGCGTGTTTTTGGAGGCTGCCGCAATCAGGATTATGAGTGCTGGAAAAAAGTCCAGCGTGAATCGCTGACTATTAACCTGCATCCAGCCATTGTTGTGATAAAGGAGTAATCCAATTATTATTAGCGTAATCGTTAACCAAAAATATATTCTCATTTTTTGCGGGGCATCAGCCTTCGCGGCAAAAACCACAAATGGACTAGCGGCCAGAATTGAAGTTCCATAAAGATCAATACCACCAGGCCGAATCAACTCGTTGCCGGTAAAAATTAAGTGATGGCCTTTAATAAACATGTGGTAAAAGTTAAAAAAGAAATATTTATAACTGAATAACCCAAAAGACTCAACGCGCGATTTGATTGTTCCGGAATAGCTTAAATACGAATACCCCGTCTCCAGGGGGTTATCAAATCGCAGGTAGTTGATAACTAAATAAGCGAGTGTTACCAGTATGAAAGAGGAACCTATAAAGGCCAACTTTCGGTAAGCACCCGGCTGATGGTTGGATAGTACAAAATAGATGATAATTATTCCGTAAAACAGTGTCATCTGCCGGGTCATAAAGGCCATAGTCCAGTAGAAGGCAATCCAACCCATTCGCTGTTTACCGGATAACTCCAGCAACAGCAGCAATAGCAAGGTTGTACAAATGATGTGGGCAAATGAATAGATATAGTCACTGGTCAGAAATGCATACCAATACGGGCTGCCAAAGAAGAACCCGGCAAATACCCAACTCTTTGCATTAGAATCATTCATGTAGTGGTGTAAAATCCTATACAGAACGACCATGCTCAGGCAGGTTGCTATAAAACTGATCAGCAAGGAGTTAACCCCTGTACCCCAAATGGCAACAAGGGGGGTCATCAATAAAGCCGGAAAGGGTGGATAGGTTACATAATAATTATCTTTGTAAATGGCCACATCCCAGAAGTATTCCTCAATTTGTAAATTACCTTTCAAAAATGCTTCGGCCTGGAACACAGCAAGGTTTGTATGGGCTGTACCTACAATTACAAAAAGATGAATGATAAAATAGATTGTGAAAATAAACGTCCAGTGAGTCCATTTATAATTTTTGAGATTTAGGATTTCAACAAAGAAAACTTTCATAGACAAAGCCATCGTAGCGGGTAACTTTTAAAGATATATTATTTTGAGTGAAAATGTGATGAAAACTGCCCTAACAAATTGGAATAACTACCCCCGAAAAGAAGCTGTGGTTGAAGCACCGTTATTTGAGGCCGATTTGCTCAGGGTTATCGACAGGGGTACCTCGTTTATCACAAGAGGCAATGGCCGGTGTTATGGGGATGCTTCTTTGTATTCCAACGTGGTGAGTTCGTTAAAGCTGGATCGTATTCTGGAGTTCGACATACACACCGGTATTATCCGCTGCCAGGCCGGCACTTTGTTGTCGGAGGTGATTGACTTCAGTTTACAACGGGGTTGGTTTTTACCGGTTACTCCGGGCACAAAATTTATTACGGTGGGTGGGGCCGTAGCATCTGACGTTCATGGAAAAAATCATCATAAGGACGGTTCGTTTTCGAACCATATAATTTCCATGCGTATCCTCACACCACAAGGAGCGATTATCTCATGCAGTCCCGATGTAAACAGTGAATATTTTTGGTTTACCTGTGGCGGTATGGGGTTAACAGGTATTATACTTGATGTATCCTTCAAACTTAAAAAGGTAGAATCCGGATATATTGTAAATGAACAAATTAAGGCAGCGAACCTGGATGAAATTCTGGATTTATTTGATCAGTATAGTGCATATACTTACTCGGTAGCATGGATTGATTGCTTAGGCAGGGGAAATTCATTTGGAAGGAGTATCCTCATGGTAGGAGAACATGCTACCGCAAAAGATGTATTGTCACATAACCTATATCCTCGTCCTGCCCGAAACCTGTCTGTACCTTTTAACTTCCCTTCCTTTGTGCTTAACGGGTATTCGGTAAAGGCTTTTAATGCCGTGTATTACGCAAAGAATTATAAACGGAACATGCGTGGATTAATTTCTTACGATAAATTCTTCTATCCATTAGATTCAATTTTGAACTGGAATCGGATCTATGGAAGCAAAGGATTTGTTCAATACCAGTTTGTGATACCCAGGAAAAATGGAAAAGTTGGTATTAGCACGGTTTTGAAACGAATAAGTGAAAAAGGATGGGGCTCATTTTTAGCGGTACTGAAACTATTCGGAAACCAGGAAGGTCCTATTTCATTCAACACCGAAGGGTATACGCTTGCACTGGATATTCCTATTAATTCGGGGTTGTTTAAATTTCTGGATGAACTAGACAACCTGGTGCATGAATTTGGGGGTCGAATTTATCTTACAAAAGATGCGCGCATGAAGCCTGAAATGTTTTATGGAAGTTACCCAAACGCAAATACCTTTGCCGGATTTTTAGCTAAGATTGATCCGGATAAAAAATTAGTCTCTTATTTGGCAAAGCGTTTAGAATTGAAATAGTTTTTTCATGAAGAACATATTGGTACTGGGCGCCACTTCTGAAGTGGCAATAGCGGTTGCAGACTTCCTGGCCGCACGAGCTTGTAATTTGTTTTTGGCCTCCCGGAATGTGAGCCGCCTGGAACCAGTGCGGGCTGATCTGCAATTGAAACATCAGGTTGTTGTTACATTGCATGAGTTTGATGCGGAAGATCAAACAAACCATCAGGCGTTTTACGAACAACTGCCCGTTAAACCCGATTGTGTGATTTGTGTTTTTGGTTACCTCGGGAATCATCACCTGGCCCTTACCAACTGGAGCGAGTGTAATAAAATTCTGGTAGCTAATTACACCGGTGCGGTTTCCATATTGAATGTGGTGGCAAATGATTTTGAATCTAAAAAACAAGGAACCATCGTGGGGGTTAGCTCGGTGGCTGGTGAACGGGGCCGCCAAAGCAATTATTTATATGGCAGTGCCAAAAGCGGGTTTACGGCTTATTTATCAGGATTGCGAAACAGGCTTTACAAATCAGGAGTTCACGTGGTAACGGTTAAGCCCGGATTTATTAATACCCGTATGCTAGCGGGGCTTTCTACACCTTCGGTACTTACTGCGCAGCCAGGCCAGGTGGCCAAAAAAATCGTAAAATCGATTGACAGGAAACAAAACGTGATTTACGTATTGCCTGTCTGGAGGTGGATAATGACGGTGATCAAATGTATTCCTGAAGCAATATTTAAACGCCTTAAACTCTAACCCAAAAGCCTTATTGTTCAAGGATTTTGTTAAGCCGTTCGGCAATGATCTCATTACCTGTTGCTGTTACATGGCAAAAGTCAATGTAAATATACTGGTCACCATCAAACGCATCGGTCATGTCCACAAACCAGGTGTGGTTACGTTCTGCCATAAGTCGTTTTACTTCGTTATAAACAAATTTAAAGTTGGCTCCTAACTCTTCATTCAGTTCAAGGTGGTCTAACCGCGGCTTGCCCAGGTAAGAAGCGGGTTGTAAGACAGCAATAAACTTTCCCCCGCGGCTGGTAACCAGTGCATGGGCCATTTCCCAGGTTTCAACCAGCATGCGGGCAACTTCCTTCCCTTTGTCTGCATCCGCACAGTTGTATAAGCCTTTGTTTTGATTATTAACATTCTTTATATGTCTTATTAAAAGCAATATGTTTTCTGTGAAGAGATTGTTCAGAATAGCCAGCGCAATTTGTTTTTTACCACCATAAATTTTGTTTTGGAACATCGGCACCAGCCGGTGTCCGGGTAACTCATTAATTTCCGTGGGACAAAGAAAAGCTGCATCATTTACACCATCATAAAAAACAGCAACGTCTGTCTGTTTACCTTGTGCATATAACGTAATAAGTGTTTCAAGCCCTTGTCTGGAGTTGTAAGCTAACTGGCCATGGTTGGCTACTGTGCCTCTCTTAAATTTTGAATGAAAGAGAGCCGGTATGGTATGTGCATCATCGGCTCCTTCTCCCCACATCGTGGAGCCTCCAAAAAACCGAATCACAGGGTTCGTTTCAGTTGTTGCCGGTGGTTGATGTACCCGGTAACCCGTTTCATCTATCGTAAGGGTCTTGCCGGTATAAGGCAACATTTGCCATTCGGTAAATGCTTTATACCGGTGACTTACCTGGTGGTAGTCGTGGAAGATGTCTTTTGCCAATTGACGATCGTTTGCATAGTTGGGTAGTTCGTTTCTTTTTTCGCCACCCAGCCCCGACAGATAAAGGCCACAGCCCCAATTAACAACGATGAGTAATACCAGAAAAATCGTTATGTTAATCGCCACTGTTTTTAATATGGAAATAAAATTTTTCATCGGGTTGTTTTATTTTTTCAGCGCGGGTGTATGCGCAATGCAAAGGTACGAGTAACTGCTGGTTTACCTGATAATTAGTTTTGTATGGCGGGATTTTTTATCCACCGAAAGAATGTACACTCCGGCTGGCAAAGAAAATTCAACCTGATTTTGTGTTGCACTCAACATGCCGGTATGTACGGGTTTCCCGTTCAAATCATGAATCACAAAAGGGGTAATATCAGATATTCCCTGCACGATCACGCTGCCAGATGCCGGGTTAGGATAAATGGTAAGTGGTTCTGGCGAATTTGCTCCGGTAATAACAAATGAGAGCGGTGCGGATTTTTTTATACAACTAAGCGCCCGGGTTTCAACCTGGTAAACTCCTGTTTGCCGGGCTATCCAAAAAGGCTGCGTACCACCTGCAATTGCCTGGCCGTTCAGGTACCATTGATTTTCCGTGGCTGCGTTCGAAAAGAGTGTATCTCCTTTTATCAGGATAACCGGTTCCGGCAATGAATTTTTGGTGATGAATTGAAACCTGCTTTTGCCAAATGAGGCAGGCTGTTCAGTAACCTCAAATTCATAGCTGGCAGGGCTACGCACAGAAATTACAGAATCCGTAAACAGATCCTTTACCTGGAACGTACGCACCGGATCAAAATCACCCTTAAAGTTAAGTGTGTAGGTTCCCGGGGTAACATCTTCCAGGCGTAAGCCAACCATCGTTTCGCAGGAGTCGGGCATGCTTTTGATGGAGGCCGATACAGAATCGGTTGTGAGAATGGAAAGATTATGGAATGTGTTTTTGAGTTTTCGCGCATCGGTATGAATGTCAAACTTAGTTGACGCACCGTTGTTATACTTTAAATAAGCTTTGTCACTTATCGATCCATGGGTAAGGGAAACTGATATTACTTGCGGGGCATTGTTATGTGTCTTAAAAAAAATTCCGGAAGCTACTTTAGATGGTTCCGAAACCCGTAAGGAGGGGTTAGGAACTTCACCCTTTATCCAGAAGGATTGCCCCGGAGCAATGTTACCGGAAAACTCTACATCGCCCGTTTGTCCATCCCACACCTGGAAACGACCATTTCCCTGTTCATTATCACGTACATAAACGGATGTACCCACACCACTTGCTGTCCAGGTGGTATTCCATTGTATGGGTGCCGCATAGGGGTTGCCAAGCAGGTTCCAAATCGTGTCGGCCGATAACTGAAAGTCAAAATCTCCCCGATGAATTTCACCATTTACCTGTATGGTTAGTGGTTCGTTTTCGTGTCGCATAAATACAGAATAACCCCTCCCGAGGGTGAATTGAGCCGCACTATCGGTGGTGGGAAAAGGTGCCCAGGCATTATTTTCAAACTGAAACAGGGAAGGAGTGGCCGTGGCAAGGCCGGCACCTTTCGAGGCACCCAAAAAATTTCCGGTAACGGGTAAATATTCCTGAAGGCTGTCAACCATAACACCGGCTACCGGAAAGGCCAGGTACCGATACATTCGGCCGGGCCGGATATACCGTTGAAATCCAATTGGGCCGGTAAGGGTACCGCTTCCAGTAAACGCAGCAATGCGGGCTGTTTTTTCAGCAGTAGATACAAGTATAATGTTATTGGAGTGAAGATTGCCTTGCACTACCTGCATGGAATCCAATACATAAAGCCTGTTTGCAACGGTAAGTTGGCTGTTGGTACTTCCATTAACACGCAGCACCTGAATGCTGTCTGCATTTGTTTTTACCCGAAGGGAAGAGGGCGTAGTACTTTGCGAGTTGTATGTTACAGCGCCTTTTGAAAAACCTACTTGCCCGTTTTGATTACAGGTAATAACTCCTTGCCCGGAAATTGAAAGCGTATGATTTGCCAAAAGCAACTCCCCATTATCTTCAATGGTTAAACCACCACCGCTGGAAGTTCCTAATTCAAGTACCCGCGCGGTAGTTCCACTTACCGAAACGCTTGCGCCTGTTTTAACCATTAGCTCATTAAAGGAACTTAAACCACCCAGCAACAGGGTATGCGATAGCGATTCTTTAAAATGCAGATTGAATTTACGTTCGGGGTTAAGCGCACCGGCAATTTGCAGATTACCTGCCAGGGTAATGGTACTGGTTCCGCTCAACGAACCGGAAAGCCCGGCTCCGGCTTCAATTTGTAAATTGCCCGCTAATGCCAGGTTGCCTTCGGGTAGTGTTTTAACAGAACCCGCTATCACTACATGGCCATAGGCAGCAGCAGGAATACTGGTTGCATTTGTTCCAAACCACACGGTGGAGGCAGGCGATACCGAACCGAAAATAACCGGCTGACTGGTATTCACATGTACCACACCATTGCCCTCCAGGTTTATTGCACCTGTAAAGTTGTTATTCAACGTAAGTTCTCCGCCCGCCCGAACCCATAAGTACGATTCAATACCCCCTATGGTGAGTGCTTGATTTTGTTGCACCGCAGCCTGCACATTAAATACCTGGAATGCTCCTGTAAATGATTCGGGGGGGTCACCGCTGCCATCAGGATTGGATCCCCACGAGGTAAGCAAACTCACGTCTTCACCCGCTTGCGCATAAAACTGTTTAATGGGCTGATCAAAAACAGTGAAGCGAACACATTTGCTGAAATTTTCGGTGATGGTGAGTGCCGGGGGTAAAGGGTTGCCGGTTATGGCCGCTCCGCAAAAGGTATAGGCACCGGGCAATATTTGCCACTCCTTATTGGGGCTTGTTTGAGGCGTGAAAACAAATGTGGTGGCAGGGTAATAAACACCGGCCGAGCGAACAAATTGGTGTTCATTGATTCTGAAAATGACATGACTGCTGCCTGCCCCGGGTTTATTAGTTGTTGCCAGTACATTAAATTCCTGTACACCCAACAAATATTTATTAATAACCATCCCATCCGTAAGGGCGCCTATGGGCGCGTTGGTTAACCCATTGTATAATGTAAGTCCCGTTACGGTATGTTCGGTGGTGCTGGCAGCCAGGGTTACGGTTATGTCGTCACTGCGTTGTTGCCCCAAATTATCGGTTGCCGTAAGCCTGAATGTGAAGGTGCCGGGCTGCAGGTTGGTAATGGAAAGAATTAACGTGTTTGCGTTTTCCAATGTTACCGCGGGTCCGGAAACCTTCGTCCATTGAACCGAGGTTACCGTTCCATCAATATCAAAGGCATCTCCATGCAGGTAAACCGTTCCTTCCTGTGTTAAAAATTTCTTGTTGCTGCCCGCAAAAACAGAAGGAGGTTTATTGCTGTTATCGGCCAGGCTAAATTGCAACAGCCAGTTATAAATATCGAAGCCGGCCGTAAGGGTATACACCGCATTCCAGATATCGTGCCTGCCGGCATGTACAGTAGTGAGGTGCGGAGTAATGGTTGGGGTGGGCACACAACTTATGATGGCATTCAGCATATCCACCGAGTTTGAATAATATACAATATCATCGGTGCCATGAAACATCCACAATGGCTTTCCAACAAGGTTACAGGCATCTTGTATAATCTCGTTGGTTCGGTTGGCCATTGTTACCATAGCAGTAACTTTATCCGGGTGTGCCATGGCATAAATCATGCTGCCCTGGCCACCCAGGCTTAGTCCGGTAAAGTAGATCCGGTTCGTATCGATGGTGCGCAGCGTTTTTACATGCTCCACAATCTCATCAATAAAGGCTGCTGTATAATCCTGTTCTACACCATTACCATCGGCTTTTAATTGGGGCGAAACAACAATAAACGGATGTGAGGTGTTCCACTTATTATGATGGATGAGGTAAGCCGGGGTAGCATCAGAGGATTGTAATACCAATGTATTAATGTCAATACCCTTCACCGGATCAGCGATTTGCCCCAGCCCGTGTAAACTTACCAGCATGGGGGCGGGTGTACCCGCAGAATAACCGACTGGTGTGTAAAGCCAGAAATTAGTACCATCGGGGCTGGTAAAAACCTGGTGGGTTTGGGCTGATACCGGAAGCACCCGGCCCAAAACAATAGCTACAAACAGTATGGAAACTACGCGTTGCAGGTATCAATACTTTGCCTGAAGGTACCAAAATGTTAGCGCACCTTAAAACGGGCGGGTGGTAAACATAAAAGAGGTTTCAAAAGTTGTAATACGAGTGTCAGTCATTCCGGTCCCGCTCGCAGAATAAATCCGCGATGACAGAACAACTTTTGAAACCTCTTCCATTCAACTTTCTGTTTACCGGAAGGTAATAATCACCTTCCGTTTCAGAACAGCCTCGCCTTGCTGAATGGTCATTATATATAACCCCGGCATAGGGTCATCCTTCAGGTTAATCCGGTGAATGCCCGAAGCGGTGTTTCGGGTTAGCCATTGGTTATAAACCGGTCTTCCCGAAAGGTCTGTCATTGTAATTTCAACATCCTGTGCCAGGGTTGTCTGCAAGTTTACATAGAGTTGATCGGCCGTGGCAGGGTTTGGATAAACATAGGCAACCAATCCTTTCACGGCTTCCAGTTCTTCTTCCACGGCTGTAACCACAAAAGAGAATGAATCCGAAACCTTTGAACAACCATTGCGCGAAACCAGTACATTATAGTAGCCTTCTTCCTCGGGTTCGAGATAAGGGGTAAATACTTCCAGTGGTTCCTGGTCTTTATACCATTGCACAAAAGTGCCTTCGCTTACGGGTTCAGTAAGGGTTAGCGCATAGCCGTCAAATGCTACTACCGGCATGGCAATATCTTCAACTTCTACTGTAATAGGCACCCGATCGCTCTCGCAGCCATTGGCGGTAACAGCCGCTACCTCGTACGTGGTGTTGGTTTTAATCGGATCGGTATTAAACTCCGCATTGCCCTGTGCTACCAATATTCCATTGCGATACCAAACCACCGTGTTGCCGGCCGTTGTTTCTGCCTGCAGCGTAAGTGAAGTTCCCTGGCATATCGAATAAGAATGATTGATTACCTGTATTTGTGGTGCAGGGGTGTAAACCATCGTTACCGGAGTTGCCTGTAACAACTCATTGCTGCAACCTTTAAAGCCGGTATGGATTTCAAACGAATTGTTGCCTGCCTGCAATTGGGCTACGGGTATATTCAGGGTAATGCTTCCCCCGGTTGAAATTACTTCTTCCGAAATCATTTCGGTCATGCCGGCATTGGTGGCATAATAAAATGCACCTGCCTGGGTGTTGGTTAATTGTATTTGCGTTTTATACCCGCCACAAAGATTAGCCGTAGTAATGGTGGCTGTTTTCTGTAACGCGGGTCGCGCTAACGAAAGCGTAAACCGGCCGGTGCCATAACTGGCCGCATGGGTGGTAACGCTAAAGGCGTATACCTCACTATCATTGATTATGGTACTGGTTTGTGTAAAGTTATCCGTTAAAGTTATTTCACCCACACCCAGCAAGGTACTTACATTGGCAAATGAAAGGCTGTAATTGCCCGGCACAACATTTTCAATGGTGAGCCCGATTTGCTTCTCGCAGAAACTATCCGCTACCTTATTAAACACCAGTTCAACATTATCGGTCGACCGGCTGCTGATGTTTAATACATCGTTCTTCTTTTTCCGTCCGTCTGCGTTTGCTTCAAAGGCATCGCTGTATTCACCCAGAATTACATAGGTGGGATCCTGCGCGGTGCTGCTGTTTAAGAATACGGTAAAACTGTTTACAGGAGCTTCTTCGCGATAATACGTAGAACTGCTGGTGCGCTTGGCTTTTTCTGTAATGGTAAGCACTGGCGTAGCCCCGGTACTTTGCACCCAGAATGCCTGGCCGGGTGCAATTATTCCGTTGGTAAGGGTACCCATACCCGAAGATGCATCGTATGTCTTGTAAACCAATGTTCCGCTGGTGTTATCAGGAACACTAACAATTGGAGATACGTTTGTTCGGGTCCAGTTGCCGGCCACATTATTCCATTGAATAGCCGATGCATACGGATTACCAACCAGGTTCCAACCATCATTGCCACCTGTACCCGCAGTAAGGGTATACGTCCAACTGCCCTGGTATGGGGTACCCAGCGTGGTAAGCGTAAGTGGATTGTTGCCATTAAAGTTAAAGATCGAATAGCCCCGGCCTTTTTCAAACATTTCGGTATTGGAACTTACCGGGTAGCGGCTATACCCGGCAGGCTCGGTATAGGAGAACATAGAAGGGGCTGTGGCATTGGTATTTGCTCCGGTAAACGGACCGGTTACGGGTATGTAATTTTGAAAAGCAGCTACCGTAAGGTTCGCAACCGGTGATGACATGTACCGGTATTTGCGCGCAGCGCTTACCCACCGCTGCACATGTACCTGCCCGGTAACTGAACCGTTTCCTTCAATTTCCTGCAGGTAGGCTGTACTGGTCTGATTGGATACCAACGTTACATTGCCTGCTCCCGCGTTAAACTCACCGGCTACTATTTTTAGTCCTCCTGTAATTTGTAAGGCCGATTGCACATTTACTTTACCCGTATTGCTGAAGTTTGATGTAACTAAGGCCGCAGTGCGCTGGGTGGCATCAAAGTAAAGATTGGAGTTTTGAGTAGAAGCCGAAGCCAATGACAGATTACCTCCGTCTATGGCAATTTTTCCGGTTTGATTGGCCGGGTTAATAGCCCCGGCATATTTCATAGACAAATGGTTGTTACCCAATTGAAGGGTTGAGCCATTGGCCAATGCAAGACCTCCGCCCTGGTTTGATCCCACCGTAACCGTAACCGGAATAGTTGTATCAAGCGTAAGCGTTGCATTGGGTTGTGTGGTAATCCGGTAAAAGTCAATGCTGCCGGGCAGTAAAAGACTCTGATTGGTACCAGCCAATGTTAAATCTAACGTGTTGTCTGCAGCTACCAGGCCGGGAACATCTGCATACTCCAGGTTGCCGTGCAAGGTTAACCTGGAAGCATTGCCGCTAACACCCTTTAACGCTACGGCTCCGGTTACCGAAAGGTTACCGCGCACAATTGTTTCGCCTGCTCCGAAATTTTTATTTCCGGTTCCTACCAATACCACATTTCCATACTGCCTTGCCGGTATGGTGTTGGTTCCATTAAAGTGAATGGTACTGTTATCTGAAACCGAAAGAAACTCGGGCGTAGTTGCAGCATCCAGTTGCACTACCGCATTGCCCTGCAATTCAAGTTTGGCAGTTAGCAGATCATCTACCACTAACGTAACATTTGAGGGAACAATTATTTTGGAAGCCGTTCCCTGAATAACTAACGTATCACCTACTGCGGCCGTGGTGCGGTTTGCCACCTGGTAGATCTGGCCGTTTAAAGTAAAGTTGGGTGTTGCCCCGCTGCCATCCGGCTGGTCGCCCCATATGGTTGCCTCACTCAGGTTACCCGTTGCTTTCGAATAGTAGATTAGCCCCATCTGGGTGGTAACAGCCAAGGCTACTGAAGCGGCCGACTTATTACCCGAGCCATCAAATGCTTTTACTGTAAAATTATACAAGGTGCCAGGTGTAAGGTTCATGGCCATGTAGCTGTTGGAAGTGGTGGTACCCACGGATACATTATCAACCAATACCTCATACCCGGTTACGGCTACATTGTCCGTTGAGGCAGTCCACGAAAAGGCCACATTGGTATAAGTTTTACTGGCCAGCGTAAGGAAGGTAGGTATAGACGGAGCAACCGCATCGGTAAAGGTATGTGCCGATGCTTCGGTGCTGAATGCCGATGTACCATTGTTGTTTACGGTTTTTAATTTGTAGTAGTAGGTGGTATTGGGCAAGCCGGTATTATCGGTGTAGGTAAGCGCAGCCGTACGGGCCAGCATACTATAGGTACCATTTAATTCAGTGGCGCGGTACACCTCAAACTCATCCGGAGGACTGTTGCTACCGGCTCCGTTATTCCAGGTAAGGTCAATACTGGTCATGCCTGTGGCTGTGGCGGCCAGGCTAACCGGGGCATTGGGCGCAGTAGGCGGTGTGTAAACCCCACTGCGTAACATGGAATCGGGGATGACGGTCCAGGGTGTGTAGTTACCACCGCCAGTACTTATCCTATACTCAACTGTTAAATTTTGACTGCCGGTATTTTCAAAATAAAGTACCACAATGCGGTGTGGGCCCGGGGCCAGTGTTATATCGTTACTGCTAGCGGACTGGGATCCATGCAAGCCGTCATTATTGATATACCGGTGTTGGGTCAGATCGTATGGATTAAACCCATCAATAAACAGCATGGAGCCGTCATCGGAAGTTATTCTGAAGCGATAGGTTTGCGTTTGTGGGGAAACGTTTGTGGGAATATCCAGGTAGCCATCAAATTTGAAATTATAAAAATCACTCTGCGTAGCTACTCCACCTTCAAAATGCGGGCGCACATCAAAGTTGGCTACCTGGCCATAAATTTCAAACGTGTTCCATTGCATTACCGGATCGTCTCCGGCAGAGGATGAAAGCGAGGGTTCTATAAAACTCCAGGCACCGGTAGAGTGGCCATAAAACAAACCGGAAACATACGTGTTACCCAATACCTGCGTACTGGGCTGCGAAAGGTTAGCCTCTGTATCTTCCGCTCTTACGGTAATAGGATACACGGTGTTCATGGTTAACCCTGTAATCGTATAGGTAGTTTGCGTGGAGTTAGTATTAACCGATTGCCCGCCATAATAAACTATGTATTGGTTTATACCGTTGTTATCCGTGGAGGCATCCCACGATAAGGTAATGGAGGTATCGTTATTTGCGGTTATCACCAGGTTTTGTGGTGCAGTGGGTGCTGTTGTATCTGCCTGGGTGGTTACTTCCAGGTTGGTGTTTACATTGTCTGAAGGTGCATGCGGGGACTTGCCGGCATTGTTTACAGCCCTTAACTTGTACTGGTAGGTTGTGTTCGCTTCAAGGGCCGTGTCAAGGTACGATACGGCATCTTCGGGCGTACGGGTAATAAATTTAAAAATGGTTTCCCCCGCTTTGCGTCTCCATACTTCAAAACCTTTTTCATTGTTCGAGTTATCCGTCCAGCTTAAGAAAATGGTGGCCGAAGAAGTAGCCAATCCGGTAAAGGTTGTTGGCGCGGTAATATTGGTTGGGGCACCCCACACGTAATATTCCGGATCTGACAAGGGGCTTGGGCAATACCCGGCATCAGCCGTTTTTAACGTATAGTATCCTGCACCGCTACCGCCTGCCCGGGTAATCATGGAAACAGTATCCTGGTAGTTTGTTGGGCTGGTTGGAACCCCGGGATGATAAACCGGAGTCGTACCCCCGTTGTAATACCAATAGTACCGGTCGGTCTTTTCTGAGGCCATTAGTTTTACACTGTTTTCAACCCCATTTCCGTTAATGGTTGGAAACACCTGGGTACCCGAAGCAACTATTACCGGTTTGGTGGGCGAGCTTTCGGTAATGGTTACCGGTTTCGACCATTTGTTCCAGTCGCTCTCGGTGGGGTTGGGTACCCGGCTAAAACGGGCCCGGTAGGTGCCCGGCACTGTAACTGTATCCAGGTAGGTGGTGGCCCCGGCTATTAGCTCGCCATCTTTTTCCCATTGGTAAGCATGGAAACCCTGCGCCAGTTCTAATATTACGCCCTCACCGGTACTGCCGCAGATTTCTGTTTTGCCGTAGCGCACAAAAATATCGGACTTGCTTTTTGAAAGCATCCAGGTAAAGAAGTCGGGCTCGGCATAGGCGGCATTCCATGTACCATGGCCCAGGTTCGGGTACAAGGTATAACGCGTACTCATACCCTGGTTTTTAAACTGACCCAAATAGTCGAGGGTTTCACCTACGGTGGGGTTACCATCAATGCCCCCCTGGAACGTCCAGATAGGAATGGTGCGGATGTAAGGAAACATGCTGGCCTGGGTAATGTTCGCATTGTCCACGGCCGACATGGGCAGGGCCGCTGTAAAGAGCCACGGGGCCGAGCGGATCATCCGGTAGGCGTTTGAGCCACCATCCGAAAGGCCGTGTACATAAATCCGGTTGGGGTCGATGTTGTATTTTTTCATCAGCAAGCGAATAATCATAATCAACTTGCTGTCTTCCCTGCGGGCGGTTGACCACGTATTCAGATTTTGAGGAAAAAGTACAAACCCCGGAAAGGAACGGGCGGGCAGGTTCGGATCGTCCGGGTTCATACCATCAGGCACCAGGTTTACTGCGGTTTGATGCACCGCCCCGCCATGTACCATGTTATGGTCGTTGTTTAAGAGCCGTTGCACCGTATTAACTCTTGCGGCAAGCGCGGTAGCGGTACCTGCAAAAGTTTTACTAACCGTAAACGTGGTGGACGAAGGCGTTGCGGTTACTGTGTAGGTTCCATCGTAACCGGGAACGCTGGAATTGGAAATAAGTGCCTGGTTTGACGATAGGGGTCCACCCACCACAAATTGATGCGGTTCGCTGGTGGTAAAGGTGGTTTTACCACTACCCCCGCTTACAGCCCCGGTAATGGAGTAAACCTTGGCTACATACCGTTCAAGTTCACCCGTAGTAAAGCCAGTACTATGGGCTATAATGCTGGTGGTAGGCCCTGCGTTTGAGGTATAGGAATAAGATAACTTAAACTTATTGTTGTCTAATTTTACAAGGCGTCTCAACCCACTATAACCTGCCACGTTGCTGCGCACAATAATTACATCATTGCCGGCATAGGTACTTAAGTTGGGCGGATTGGGTGAGGAGGCGAAGGTGAATTGCGCATGGGTACGGTTGTACACGGAAGCCGTGGCTGCCCCGCTAGAACCTCCTGAGTAGGTAACGGTAAACGTGGTAGCGTTTGGTACTGTGGCAATGGTTCGGTCACCATTATAACCGGGCACCGTAGAGCCTGAAATATTGATGCTTTGACCCGCCACAAAAAAGTGACTCTCGGTAGTTGTAAAAGTTAACGTATTACCGCTGCGCGTAATGGAAACGTTGTAAACTTTTGGAATAAAGGCCCTGTTGTCAACATTGTTTCGGGCCGGGTCCCAAATCTGGTTAGCAAGGTAGCAGCTACCGCCATTGGCCCGTGTGCAATTTCCAATTTCACCCAGCCCGTGGCACATTACAATAAGCGGGTAGCCATCGGGAAAATCGGGGTTGGCAGCATAGTTTTTAGGAAACAAGAGCCGGTAATTCATTTCGTAATTGTAAGACCCATAATTGTATCGCTTCAAATAGCCCTGGGTGTACTGGGTAGATGTAAAACCGGCCAGCGGGTAGTAGGTATCCGTACCCCGGTAGCTAAAGGTTTTACCTTCTTCAAGCGAATAGCGGATGTTGCCGTAATTATAGCTTAACCGTGTATCCACAACAAAACCGTTTGATACATAAGGCACCCGCAGGCCTCCGTTTTGGTAAGAGAAATAGATCCAGGTGCTATCAACCGGGGCAACCGGTTGGGCCAGCGAATGGGTGAGAAAGGCCAGGGAAAAAAGGGCAAACAGAAGAACCTTCAGAGATTTCATAGACAGATTAAAGCTACAGTACTAATATCCCGCAAAAGTCTAAAAAGTGAGCCCCTAACGCGTACTTTTTTTGATTAAAATTTTACAAAAATTGGTGGCAATACGGCTAATCCTGCGGGAAATGCAAAAAACATTTAAAAATCGGGATTTTGGCCTATGTAATATTTAACCCTAATTGGCCGGCCTTATTTTGCCATTGGAAATGATTTGGTGCAGGAGGGTGCGCTGGCCTTGTTCGCTTACATGGCCATGGTCTATGTAGTTGGCAAAATTGCGGGTAAAGGCTGCGTTTTCTTCGGTATTAAAGTCCAGCACAACGGCTTTGCCTTGCAGGTGGTTGGAGATTTTTTGTTTGTACGCGTCAAGCTGGGTTTGGTATTTTTTGTAGAGCGGGTAGGGCAACGGGTGGTAGTAGGCAATAATCGCTACCTTTTTATCGGTTAAAGAGTTGATCATGCTGTCAAACTCGGTAAGCGCTATGGAATCGATGGCGGTGGGAATGGCGTTTTCAACCTGCAGTTCGGCATTGATTTTATCTTCTACGGGCATTTTCTGAAGGATGTGGTTGTAGAAGTTGTACCCGTAGTCGTTGAATTGATTTTTCGGATACTTGCCGGGCATCAGGTTGAGGGAGCGCACCAGGGCAATGCCATAGGCTTTGTAGAGGCTGTACGATCCAAACGCACCGTAATATTCTTTTGGGTTGATCATGCCGGTTTTCATACCGTGGTCGGCAGTCA
>Ga0116144_10001325_pt1 | contig 29664 bp, 23 predicted proteins | sample AD_UKC035_MetaG_FD_89746 | JGI IMG/M metagenome (GOLD analysis project Ga0116144, IMG submission 89746) | Active sludge microbial communities of municipal wastewater-treating anaerobic digesters from USA - AD_UKC035_MetaG | ecosystem: Engineered > Bioreactor > Anaerobic > Digestate | place: USA...
AACAGGCAGGACGGGACAGGCAGGGTAAAAATCCTCGAGAAGAAGGGCCTTCACAGGGTTATCACGGTATCTTTCGGAAAATTCGTACTCATGCTTAACAGCGACGGTATAGGGACAAAGGTGGAATTTGCGGAAAGAATGAAGAAACACGATACCATGGCCTACGACCTTTTCGCAATGCTGTGCGACGATTCTGTCAGGTACGGGGCGGAACCTGTCGCCGTTTCCAATATCCTTGACGTGCGTTCGCTCAACAGGGAAGCGGTGAAACAGCTGGCAGAAGGCATGGTGAAAGCCGCCCGGACCGCGGGCGTAGCGGTACTGTCAGGAGAAATAGCCGAACTGGGCAAAAGGGTCTCGGGATACGGAAGCATGAACTACAACTGGGGCGGCACGGTTTTAAGCGTAATGAAAAGGGAAGTATCTGGCGAAAACTTAAAAAACGGAGACGCCATCGTGGGTTTCCGGGAGCAAGGGTTCAGGTCAAACGGGATATCCCTTGTGAGAAAAATCATGGAAAAAGAGTATGGCCCGGAGTGGCACTTAAAAAAGGAGGCGGGAAAAAGACTCGGCGATATGGCTCTTGTGCCTTCAACCATATACTCAAAAGCAGTCATGCAAATAATAGATTACGCAAAAGGCATAGCCCACATAACCGGAGGCGGCATACCGGGAAAACTCGGCAGGGTAACGGCGGCCGCCGGCCTTGGGGCAGAGATATCCGACCCCTTCGAACCATGCCCGATGATGTCCCTTTGCCAGGAGAAAGGGAATGTTTCCGACGTGGAAGCTTACAGAACCTGGAACATGGGACATGGCATGCTTATCGTAACCGATAAACCGGAGAAAGTTATGGCCGCTGCGGCGGCATACAGGATAAAAGCAAAAATTACGGGGCTCATAACAAGGGGAAACAAAATAAAAATAAGAAGCAGGGGCATTTTCAGCAGTGGCGAAACTATTCTCTTCTGAAAAACTCCCCATACCGCAAAACGAAAAACAAAATAACGGAGCTTGCAAAACATGAACAAAAAAACCATAGGCAGGATAGAATCGGAGAGAATAAGAAACCTCCCGGTATACATGTTCCAGGAAATCAACACCAGGAAAATGAAACTGCGCCGGGATGGGAAAGATATCATAGACCTGGGCATGGGCAACCCAGACAGGCCTACCCCCAAACCTGTAATTGATAAGCTGTCAGAGGTGGCATGCGACAACAAAACCCACCGATACAGTGCATCCAAAGGAATAGCACACCTTCGCATGGAGATATGCAGGTGGTATGAAAAACGTTTCGGCGTTATTCTCGACCCGGAGGAAGAAGTAGTCGTTTGCATAGGCTCAAAAGAAGGCATAAGCCACCTGGCCCTTGCGATTTTTGACAAAGGTGACACGGTCATGGTGCCCAACCCCACGTACCCGAGCCATCTTTACAGCGTGGCTATATCCGGCGCGAAAATTTACAATATGCCCATTACGAAAGAAAACGGTTTCATTCCCGACCTGCCTCAGAAAATATGTGAGGGACCCAAAAAGCCCAAGGCAGTTATACTGAGTTATCCCAATAATCCTACAACCCGGGTTGCGGACATGGACTTTTTTGAAAGGGTAGTAAAGTTCGCAAAAAAAAACAACCTTATAGTCATCCATGACAACGCCTATTCCGAGTTGTGCTTCGATGGTTACAGGGCACCCAGCTTCCTCCAGGCAAAGGGTGCAAAAGATACGGGCATAGAATTCCATTCTTTGTCAAAAACTTACAATATGGCAGGATGGAGAGTTGGCTTTGCAGTGGGAAACAAGCACGTGATAAAAGCCCTGACAAAACTTAAAAGCTATTACGATTATGGGATGTTCACACCCATCCAGGTCGCGGCAATCACGGCTTTAAGACTGGAGCAGAAATATATAGACGAAGTAGCAGAAACATACAGAAGCAGGCGCAACGTATTCGTAGACGGACTCAACAGGATAGGCTGGAACGTTGAGAAGCCCAGGGCTACAATGTACCTGTGGACGGAAATACCTGGAAAATACAGGAAGATGGGTTCCATGGATTTCAGCGTGTTCCTGCTGGAGAAGGCAGGCGTGGCGGTTTCCCCGGGCATCGGGTTCGGCAAGTACGGTGAAGGATACCTGCGCATGGCCCTTGTTGAAAACGAACAGAGGCTGAGGCAGGTGGTGCGCTCCCTTAAAAACGTCCTGTGACCTCAACAGTTTTTAGACTTGAAAAAGTCTTTATGAAAGTATTTACATTTGAAAAAAATGTTTGTATAATATTAACGGTGAAAGAAAATGTTACTATATAGCAATATTATAAAAGCAGTAAAGGTTGTTGAACAAGGGAGCTTGGCAAAAGAGAAGCTGCCCTTTTTTTATTTTTGATTCAATGTTCTTTGAAAACCGTATAAAAAAACTTATATTGCCATTCTGAAAAGCTCGAAAGTAATAAGCGCTTCAATTTTTCCACGTATGTATTCTGTTTTTATTTGCTGTTATTATCATAAATTTACTTTTTTATCATTTCTTTTGCAGATAAAAGCAGAGAAGCCAATCACTTAATAGTTCATAGTCAATAAGGTAAAGGCATTAAAAACTCTGCTATGTACAATGAACAAACAGAAAAAGATTAAAACGTCAAATACGATAAATCATAATCCCTCACCATGTAAGTGTATCAGGTGAGAGTTTCCCGGAAATGCCCGGGATAAACAGGACAAGGGGGGGTAAAGAGATAAATCAGAGCCCCTCACCTTGAAAGCTTACCAGAGAAGAGTTCGGGACAAGCCCCTCACCTTGAAAGTGTATCAGGTGAGAGTTTCCCGGAAATGCCCGGGATAAACAGGACAAGGGGGGGTAAAGAGATAAATCAGAGCCCCTCACCTTGAAAGCTTACCAAAGAAGAGTTCGGGACAAGCCCCTCACCTTGAAAGTGTATCAGGTGAGAGTTTCCCGGAAATGCCCGGGATAAACAGGACAAGGGGGGGGTAAAGAGATAAATCAGAGCCCCTCACCTTGAAAGCTTACCAGAGAAGAGTTCGGGACAAGGGAGGTGAAGAAAAATGCCGAGATTAATTATTGATTTTGCCGATAACAGCGTTATAGAGAAGATTTACGAATCACGGAAAGGAAGAAGGAAAATAATCAATATCGATAATCATTGCAATATTGAAGAGGATGACGAGGTACTGCCGGTAAACAGGAATTTTGAGGAAAGGCTGCAGAAGGGTTTCAAGATTCTTGACATGGCAAAAAACGGCTATCCTGCAGACGGTTAAAAATCGTTTCCTGCAATTACAGGGGAAAAATTGAGCCACTGGGAAGGATATTCAAGTATCACATCTTCTATGATTTCCGAACCGCGGGTGAAGAGGTAGTTTATTTTTTCTTCTTCCTCTTTCAGCGAAGGAGGCAGGCTTATTTTTCTGAAAAAGAACCTGTATCCGTTTTTTTCCATTATGAAAAATCCCGCGGTAAAAAAAGCTCCTGTCTTGGCTGCAAGGGTGGCAGGCCCTCGCGGCAGCAGGGTTTCAACTCCAAGAAAAGGTGTTTTAATTCCTTTCTCAGTGAAAACCTTGTCTCCCAGGACCGCAAGAATCCTGTTTTCTTTCAAGGCCCGCAGAGGGCCTTTGGGACTTGAACCCGTGAGAAGAACTTCAACCCCCTTGCTGTTTCTCCTTTTCCTGTATATTCTCGTAACTGCCGGACTCAGGTAGGGAATAGCAACAGCCGTCACTTCATAACCCAGTATTGAAGCAACTATTCCTGCAAGTTCCCAGTTTCCTATATGCGCAGTGAGGGCAACAACGCCTTTTCCCGCAGACAATCCTTCATCGAGAAGTCCGATATCTTCAATCCTGACTTTCTCCTTAATTCTGCATGCATCCCACCTCGGGACATTAAAGAAATCTGCCAGGTAACGGCTGAAATTACGGTAGGTTTCCCTGACGATGCGGGCAAGGTCCTTTTCCGTATAATCTATTCCTTTTTTCCTCTTCCTCCACTCAAGGATAATCCTGGCATTCAACCTTACATTTCTTCTGACGCTGTAAATGAAAATATATTTAAGCCTTGCCATTACATTTCCGAGAAAATACAAGAAAGGCAAAGGCAAATGCGTTCCAAGAAAAGAACATATCCTGTATATGTAATCATCCATTTTAACACTCTTTATGATACAGCGAATATTATGGTCATCCAACTTAACTTGTTTTGCTGAAATAAAATTTAACGCGCTTCTTCAACTATCCACGTAATGTTGCTCACTGCCATGTGCGGGAAAAAAGCATGTTACCTATATGCCTTTTTATTGCTTTTAATATATATTTTTTCCTGCCTGCTGTCAATTTTTCAAATAATTTTGCATTAAACCCATGCTTGAATACTTCTCCAAACTTTGATATAATCTAAAAAAGCTAAATCTTTATTGACTGGCTGTGGGTAAAACGACGGCAAAGGAGAACGATTCCATGAAACAAAACAAATGGCAGATGCCGACAGTAATAATAATGGCTTTTATCGCTTTCGCACTGTTAAACTCCATATTCCCCATAAAATCCGCTAACGAAAAAGTGAAGGATTTAATATCCCGGCATAAAGCTGTTCTGATAATGGTAAAGAACTACACGGAGAAGGACAAAGAATTCCTGAAAGCCATCAGGGAAGTCCGTCCGCTTTTGAAAGGCAAGGCCGGAATTGTCATAACAAACAAAAAATCCGGTTACAACGTTGGCTACACGCAAAGCGATGATGAACTGCCTTTATTAATTATTTTTGGAGCCCATGGAGAGGTAATACAGATATTCAAGGGGTCCATCGACAAAAAATTATTGAAAGAGGCGGTTGATGTTATTGCAACTCACTCCCATTAAAGAAAATGCAAAAACACAGGCCTAAAACAAAAATCATATGCACGCTGGGCCCTTCTTCTTCTTGCGAATCCGTTCTTAGAGAAATGATGAAGGCCGGCATGGATGTCTGCAGGATAAATTTTTCCCACGGTTCTCATAAACAGCATGCCCTGTATATTGACATAATCAAAAATCTTAACAAAAAATACAGGCGCCGGCTTAAATTAATGGCTGACCTGGAGGGAGCAAGGATACGGATAGGATTGCTGAAAGACCATAAACCTCTCTCATTGAGAAAAAACCAGACATTGTACCTGTCTAACTGCGCATCTCACCCGGATGAAACAGTGCCTTTTGATTATGAAGGCGAACTCCAGGACATTTTGCCCGCTGAATATATTTTCATAGATGACGGAAATATAATCCTGAAAATCCAGGACATTGAAAAGAAGAAAATAAAAACCAGGGTCATGACAGGAAATCTTCTGAAGGAACGGAAGGGAATAAACATACCGGGGGCAAGACTTCAATTTCCCCTTCTCAATGAGAAAGACAGAAAAGACATTGATTTTGCAAAAGAAGCAGGTTTCGATTATATAGCCCAGTCTTTTGTGACATGCAGGGAAAACATTGAAACCCTGAGAGAATATCTTGGCAGGAATAATAATATGAAAGTAATTGCCAAGATAGAGAACCAGGACGGAATTGACAATATGAACGATATAATACGGCTGTCGGATATGATAATGATAGCCAGGGGAGACATGGGTATCAGCATTCCGGTTTACAGGGTTCCTTTTGTACAGAAAAAAATCATAGCGGAATGCAGGAAAGAAGGCAAAAAATCCATAACCGCAACACAGATGCTTGAAAGCATGACTGAAAATCCTTTTCCCACGAGAGCCGAAGTGAGCGACGTTGCAAACGCGGTCATTGACGGTTCAGATTATGCAATGCTTTCGGCAGAAACATCTGTCGGAAAATATCCCGTTCAATGCGTAAAAATGATGAACGAAATAATAAAGTACAGCGAGATATATCTGCTTACTTAACATTCCAGGTACTGCAAAATATCCCCCCCCACAGCACATTTCCCATTTTTTTGTCAATCTGAAACGCCCCGCCTGTCATGCTGAAATCGACGTTTTGTGCCGCCCTGATATGCTTTTGTTCAGCATCTCGGTTTTTAATCTCTTTTGTAGCGGTGGGATTTATCCCACTTCATAAAACCGTCGCACTTGTCCACCGATACATTATGATGATAGAATCTCTCTATCTGTCCCTTAATTTATTTCAGGGTCTCGTTGTTGAGGTTGAGATTCTGAATAGTTGCATTTGAGAATGACAATCTTTGTTGCCCCTTAATTGGACTTTTGCCTGCAATGCCGGCTACGATATCAACGATGATTTCAGGATTGGAACAAACCGGTATTATGTGAAGAGTTTCAGGGCAGCAGCAGCCGTCAGGATTTTCACTGCTTTGTTGAAAGCCTTTTCGGGTATCTTCTTCAGGATAAAAATGCCGCCTACCGCCCCGGCCGCTACAGAAGGAAGGATATAGAACGTGAGCTTCATCGAATCGCCGTTTATAAACCCCAGGTTCATGCTGAAAGGAACCTTGACCCAGTTGAGTATAAAAAAATACCATGCGGCGGTGCCGATGAATTTATTCTTGGGTACCCGCATCGCTATAAGGTAAACAACCAGTATGGGCCCGGCCGCATTGGCCATCATCGTTGCAGCTCCTGCAACAAGCCCGAGAAAGGCTGCAAACCACCACCTGCACAGTATCCCGGGCGGCTCCCCCCTGCTCTCCCGTTTTTCCCTCCAGTAATTGAGTGCGAGCATTGCCAGGATAAGACAACCTATTGCATATTTCAACTGCCTGTCGTCTATCTTTCCCAACATGAAATACCCGGCTATTATCCCCATGAAAGCCCATGGAATAAGCCTTGCCAGGTGCATCCATAAAGCCTGCCTGCGGTAATAAAGAACAGCGAATATGTCGGCAAAAATCAGCAGGATAAGAACTATGCCTGTCGAAGACCTGGCAGGCAATACAGTCGCAATAAGGGGGATAGATGCCATTCCAAGGCCTGGAATGGCTGTTTTTGACAGGCCTATCATGACACCGCCAATCATGAGAACCGCTAAAGCCGCATATGACAGTTGATACATAATTATGTTTTGTACCTTTCAGCAAAAAGATTTTCGTCGTAGGGAGCTTTTCTGCCGATACATTTTTCGCGTGGACAGAGCATACAACTTTCAAAGGTGCTTTCAGTGGGAAACAAAATACCCGACACCGACTTGGAGGGACGCATGAGAAAGCTTTCAGTAAGAACAACCCCCGCAGTCTCTTTCACGTTTCCCATTATTTCAAAAAAAGGTTTCTGTTCCTCTATCGGCCAATCCTTCAGAGACCCGGGAGCCATCCTGGAAAAACCGGTTATCACATATTTTTCTTTTACATGGCTGTATAAAAATTTTATTGCAGACGAAAGAGCCGCCTCTTTTATCTGGTCCGCGAAATATGCAAAAAGCGGGTCTTTATAGTTCGTGGACCATTGTTCAAGTTCTTCCCCGCAGGTTACTATATACAGAAAAATCCTGTAGGCTTTCTCGAGATTCACGCTGAGAACCCTGCTTTTCAGCCTCACTCCCTCCACTGTAACCGTATCTTCTGTTCTGTCACAAGGGAAAGAAACCCTGTATATGGCTTTGGGAATTCCTGTTTTTTCGGCATCACTTGCCATTTCTCTCAGGGACCTGAAATCTTCTCCGTCTCTCGGAATCCTGAGCTTATCAGATATTGCCCCGGCATCTACGCAAAAAGGGATATTATTCAGCGAAAAAAGTCCATCTTTGCAAGTCAGAGTAATATTGTCCATTCTGCTTTCTCCATTATCATGCGACTTCTGCCACAATCATGCAAAACATGAAACAGGTTCCACGTCAGCCATTGTTCTCAATCCGGGTTTTACTCTCAAAACCACGGGAATGGCATTCATAACAATGGAGCATGTCGCAATGTCTCCGTTGACACCGTCTTTTATTGTCATGTCAATGGGAGGAGCGCCGTTTATAACAATGCGGTCATAAGATTCGGCAATGCCGGCAGCCGCAATGAAGATAAGTTTTATAATGGCTTTTCCGTCAACGTAACCGAAACCCGTCTGTTTTACGCCGAGAACGTACCCTTTTTCAATAGTGCTGTCTTTCAAGACAGTGCGGACATCTGCAACAACCGGTTCTATCACATCTTCTGTCTTATCAAGCTTCCATCCCATCCTTGAAGAAATCAAATGCATGGATTCCGTTAAGCCCACATGCCTCAGAACACCTTTACTGAGCCTTGCCTTGAATTCATCAGTGCTTATTCCGACTCCCACTTTCTGCTGGAACGGTATCCTCCTGTTGGATGCATTCTGTACTCTGTACACTGTTATATCTTCAACATGGCGGCATACGCCTGTCAAAGTTACAGGAAGAAGGTCCATCAGGAAGCCCGGATTAACCCCTGTGGCAAGAACCGAGACGCCCATCTTTTTTGCCAGGGAATCTATCTCTCCGGCAATCAGGGGATTGGTGTACCAAGGGAAAGTCAGCTCCTCGCAAGTGGAAACAATACACGCTCCCTGTTCAAGTATCTCCACAACCTGGGGTTTTATCTTTTCAAGTATAGACGTCGTAGTAAGCACTACCACATCAGGCCGCACCTTTTCAAGAAGGCTTTTCCCGTCGCTTTCCACCTTCACGCCCAGGTTTTGTCCCAGACCGGCAATCTGCCCGACATCCCTGCCTGCCTTGTCTGCAGCTATATCCACTGCTCCGACTATCTCAAAAATTTCCCGTTCCGACAGATATTGAACCATCTTTGCCCCTATGGGCCCTATCCCGTAAACAACAACCTTTATCTTTTCCATTTCATCGCCCTCGTTTATGTATTGAAAATCCTGTTAAATTCCACATATTAAAACATTTGTTGAGACGCATGTCAAAACTTATTGCGGCATCCAAACTTGTAAGATTATACAAGTGAATTTGACAAAGAGAAAGTAGAAAAGTATATTAAACAATCATAATAAAGGAGCTGCACCATGAGAAAACGGGCGTTTCTTATAGGAATAATCTTTTCAACAGGCATTGCCATGCTGGACCCTTACCTTCTGCTCAGGGGATTGTCGGGAAGATTCTGCTGGGAATACTGGGCACCCGCCGCTATATTCGCCCTTTTCCTGCTCCTTCTCCTTTCCTGCATCCATCGCTATTTTGAGCTAAAAACATCCGAACTCCTTCTTATCTTCATCATGACATCAACTGCCTCAGTCCTGCCGAGCATGGGGTTCATGGCATCCCTGATACCCATAGTTTCCGGGTTTAAATATTTTGCAACCCCCGTAAACAAGTGGCAGGAGCTCATCATAGACAAAGCCCGTCCCCTGATGATGGTACAGGACGAAAAAGCAATAAAATATTTTTACGAGGGACTGCCCCAGGGAGAAGCCATTCCATACCTTGCATGGCTGAAACCCATGGGTTTCATTCTCATTTTCGTTCTTGTCTTTTCTTTTTTAAGCATCTGCCTTATGGTATTGTTCAGGAAACAGTGGATAGAAAAAGAGCGGTTGATATACCCCCTGACCATACTGCCGCTGGAGATGGTAAAGAAAAAAGAAGGAAGCCGCATACCGGTTCTTTTCAAAAACAGGCTCTTCTGGCTGTCGTTTATTCTTGTCTTCATATTTTATCTTGCTAACTGGCTGTCGTCAGTAACAACTGGTTCCGAAGCAATCAAGTTATCAGGTTCTATAAAATTTTTCCGCAACAGTATAAGTTTCAGGCTCAACCCATACTTTCCCATACTGGGGCTGGCTTATCTTGTACCACGCAACGTTTCTTTATCACTCTGGCTGTTTCATGTCTTATTCGTGGTACAGAGCGGTCTTTTAAACGCAAGCGGATTTCAACTTCCGGGGACAAACGAGATATTCGGCGGTCGCTCCATAGTAACTACTTTTGAAGGAGCAGGAGCTATGCTTGTATTTGTTGCCGCTTTATTCTGGCGGGCACGCAGACACCTTTCGGGATGTTTCCGCAAGGCCTTCAGCCGCAACTGCGAGATAGACGATTCCGGTGAAATGCTGTCCTACCGCACGGCGGTATTCGGAACCATATTAAGTTTTATCGCGATGGCAGGTTTCATGAGGTATTTCGGCATGCCGTGGTTTGCCTCTTTCATGTTCATAATCTTCATAATTATCGTCTTTCTCGGATTATCCAGAATAGTCTGCCAGGCAGGATTGCCTGCCGCCAGGGCACAGTGCATTCCTCCTTTCTACACGGCATATCTTCTGCCGCCCAACCTGGTCACTTCACAAGGTTATGTTGTTCTGGGACTCCAGTACAGCTGGGCGGCTGACATCAGAACCTCTGTTATGGCAACAACGGGACATACCTTGAAGATACAGGAAGACGCTATCATACCTCCGAGGCTGCTTTTCACCGGAATTATAACTGCTATTATTATTTCATTTCTGGTATCCGGATGGATGTATATAAATACGGCTTATAAAATGGGCGCTTTGAATGCTTCGACGTCGGGGCCGGGAGGACCATGGTTTTTCGGAGGCAATATGGCCAACGTTGTCGCCAATTTTATTATCCCAAAGATAGATGCCCCAATAACTAAAGACTTAATAATATCCCGTCATGTTTTCACCGCAATAGGAGCTTTTTTAATGGGCGCGCTGATGCTGCTCCAGTCGAAATTTCTCTGGTGGCCCATACACTATATAGGATTCCCGATTGCAGAATCTGCCCCCCTGATATACTGGTGGTTTGCCATCTTCCTTGCATGGATTATAAAGGGCTTAATACTGCGGTTTGGAGGACACAACGTCTACAAAAAAAGTATTCCTTTCTTCCTTGGGATGATTCTTAGCAATATTACATGGGTCATTGCAGGAACTTTATTAAACCTGCTATTTGATAAGAATTGTTCTGTCGGCTGGTAAAAAAACAATATTGAATTTCATATATCCGTATTACCTTCTTTGGACTGCCATTGACTATCCTCCTGCTTTTCCTCCATGTAAAAGCAACTATATTTTTATTTTAAAATTTGACAAAACAGACGGGAAAAAAGTATATTAAATAACCAAAACCATTCTTTTTCATATAAAGGAGTTGCATCAATGAGAAAACGTGCATTTATCATAGGCATACTACTATCTGCGGCGGTTGCAATGATTGACCCATACCTTACGCTTAAAGGACTTTCTGGCAGGTTCTGCTGGGAATACTGGGCACCTGCAGCCATATTCGGACTTTTCGCCCTTCTCATACTTTCATGCATCCACCGTTTTTTTCAGCTTGAAATGGCCGAGCTTATTCTTATTTTTATCATGGCTTCAACCGCTTCAGTTCTTCCCAGCATGGGGTTCATGTCTTCCCTCATGCCCATTGTCTCGGGTCTCAAATATTTTGCAACTGCAGGAAACAAGTGGCAGGAGCTTATCATAGACAGGACGAGTCCTCTGTTGATGGTTCAGAATCCTGAAGCAATCACATATTTTTACGAAGGGCTGCCTCCGGGTGAAGCCATACCTTACGGAGCCTGGCTGAAACCCATGGGTTTCATACTGCTTTTTGTGCTTGTTTTTTCTTTCCTGAGCATCTGCATCATGGTGCTTTTCCGCAAGCAGTGGATAGAGAAGGAAAGGCTCATTTACCCGATTACCATACTGCCCATCGAAATGGTAAAGAAGGATGAGAAAGGCAGGATACCCGTTCTTTTCAGGAACAAGCTTTTCTGGCTGTCTTTTACTCTTGTTTTTCTCTTTTACCTCTTGAACTGGCTGTCACATATAGCAACAGGCGCAGTAATGATAAATGTCAAAGGGTATATGTCTCTTTTCCGCAAAAGCACAAGTTTTGCGTTGAATCCCTTTTTCCCTATTATCGGGCTTGCATACCTGGTACCACGCAGCGTATCTCTTTCCCTGTGGCTTTTCCACGTACTTTTCACTCTACAGAGCGGCCTTTTAAGCATGAGCGGGTTCAAGCTTCCGGGTATAAACGAGGCATTCGGGGGCCGTTCCACGGTAACCACTTTTGAAGGAGCCGGCGCCATGCTGATGCTCGTGGTTGCATTGTTCTGGCGCGCACGCAAGCACCTGTCTGACTGTTTCCGCAAGGCGTTCATTCGCAAGTGCGATATAGACGATTCGGGAGAAATGCTCTCCTACCGCACGGCGGTATTCGGGACTATATTAAGTTTTATTGCGATGGCAGGTTTCATGAGGTATTTCGGGATGCCGTGGTTTGCCTCTTTAATGTTCATCGTATTCACTGTTGTTGTATTCGTGGGCTTGTCCCGCATAGTCTGCCAGGCGGGGCTTCCTGCCGCCCGTTCACAGTGCATACCTCCCGTATACACGTCTTACCTCCTTCCGCCCGGCCTTGTTACGCCCCAGGGTTACCTTGTAATGGGACTTCAGTACAGCTGGGCAGCCGATATAAGAACGTCAATAATGGCAACCACGGGCCACACGTTGAGATTCCAGGAAGATGCGCATATCCCCCGAAGACTTCTATTTGCCGGAATTATTGCCGCAATAGTAGTTTCTTACATTTCTTCCGCATGGATACACATATACTCCGCATACAAGATAGGTGCGTTGAACTCGTCCTTAAGCAGCGGCGGAGGCTCCTGGTTTTTCGGGGGAGGGATGTCGAGGTTCATAGCCAATTTTGTCATACCTAAAATGGAGACTCCGATTACGAAAGATATCATCATGACCCGATATATATTTACTGCCATAGGCGCTTTTGTCATGGGCGTATTGATGATGCTCCATTCGAAATTCCTGTGGTGGCCCATACATTACATAGGATTCCCCATTGCTGAATCGGCCCCCCTGATTTACTGGTGGTTCGCAATATTTCTCGCCTGGCTTATAAAGGGAGTAATCCTTCGGTTCGGAGGCCATAACGTCTATAAGAAAAGCGTGCCATTTTTCCTTGGCATGATTTTGAGCACTGTAACCTGGATAGTAATTGAAAGCGCGTTAAATCTTATTTTCAACAAAACAAGTTCTGTCGTGGGCTGGTAAAAACAGGCTGCCTTCAGCTATATGTGCCGCAGTTCTTTCTTCCCCAGATTTGTTACCCCGAGCAAAAAAGTTACCGCAGCTGCGGCCATGAGAAATTCAGATACTTCAGGCAGAATTTCGTTAATGGCCCCAACCGTACCCCATACCGCATAAATGGAACTGCTTTTTGCCAGAAGAACCGCAGTGATAAAAAACCATAAAAAGATTGATAACCGCCGCCTGTTTTTCACATGCTTGAAGAAAAAATAAATAATGACTGCCCAGAAAATCCAGGACAGCTTCTGCCATATGGTCAGGGAAAAAAAATAACGAAGGAAGCCAGTAAAGGGTTCGAAAAACTGAGAAGCAGTGGACGGGAGCCTGACTGCATACCCCACAACCCTGAAATCTGTATTATTTCTCTTTCTCAGCGCATTTATTACCATTTTCTCTCTTGATTCACAATCCATCTGTTTCCAGCCCGGAGCATTGAATCCTGTCCATGAACCGCAGAAATTTCTCCACCCGTGCCAGTTGGTACCGCTTACCATTGCCACTCCTTTGCGCCTGCAGAAGGATACGATATCTTTTTGAACCTCCGGGGCAAGTGGAACAGAAGCACTGCCGGCAATTTCAAAACCGTCAACCCCTGCAGCGGACAGGTCTTCCATTGAGAAAGGCGATTTTCTTTCCGTCCAGAAATGGGGAAGAATGACCGCACCTTCCTGGAGATGAACCGCCTTTACAAGCTCACCTATGCTCTTATACCCGGATATGTTAAAACATTTCTCAATCCCCAGCAGGTTAAGATGAACGTCCTGGAAAGAGATCTCCATGCCGGGAATAACCAGGGCGTCAATATCCTTTTTCATCAGCATCTCCCGCTGAATTGCCGGACTGCCTCCTATCCAGTCATGTTCTGTAACAGCCCATGCATGGAAACCTGCCTCAAGATGCCACTTAAGGCTCCTTTCAGAGGTAACAAGACCGTCATGCGAATATAAAGTATGGGAATGGAGGTCCATGAAAATCTCGTCCGGATTGGTTCCTTTTAAACGGCATTGAGGCGGAGGGAAAAGAATGCAATATATTATGAAAAAGGTAAAAGATACCGCAATCACAACCAGCCCTCTTAAAAAAGAATATACCCTTTTTACGGGAGTACCCCTGATCTTAAAAAAAGAAAATATCAGCCAGGATATTGCCAGCCACAGAAACCATGACATAAGCTGGTTTTTAGGCTGCTGCAGAGTCAAAAAATAAAAGGGTAAATCAAAAAAAGGAGCTGCCATCTGTGCAATAAAAGGGCAGATAAGCTCAACTTCTTCCGCAGGCAATCCTGTTTCCAAATCTATGATATAGCGGGGAGAAGAAGGAAATGGAGAAAGAAGCAGCACAATAAAAACGGCTGAAATAATAAAGAGGAATCTTTTATTACATTTCCTGTTTTTTTTCACATGCTTTCTCCTTGCAGACTGAAGCGGGCGTAAAAATTCATCTTAACTATTGATATACGCATAATTAAAGTCGGATAAGTCCATAGTATGAAATGGGACAAAAGGCATTACTTATGTAACTCTCAATAATTTTATTCCCGCCTCTCAGCATTAACAAGATATTCCAGGAAAAAATCTGCAACTCTTTTTTGATATTCTGCGGTAAACGCCCTGTCAAGCCCTGTATGTATGCCTTTGACACTCCACAATTCCTTTGGTTCCGGAGCTTTTTCAAAAAGTCTTTCGGCATGTGAATGAGGAATAAAATCATCTTCAAGAGAGTGGATTATCAGAATTGGCGCTTTTATGCGGGGTATATCGTACTCCGGGCTGTTCCTGATGAAATCTTCTTTCAGCGCCACCCTTCCGAGCATTCTTGCAAGGACTGAAAAAAGATTCTTTAATGGGCCCATGTTTTTATAATAGGAAGTAACCATCTCGGGGAAATTTGCAAAAGCAGAATCCGTGACAACGGCTTTGATATCCATATAAATGGAAGCAGCTTTAATTGCCACAGCTCCACCCATTGAATAACCCCATATTCCTATTTTGCAGTCCTTCAATTTTTCTTCTTTTCCTATGAACCTCACAGCCGCTTCAACGTCAAGGAATTCCCTCAACCCGAAACGGGTAATCCTTCCTTTGCTTTCTCCGTGGGCCCTGAAATCAAAAAGAATAAGTGAAAACTCCGGATAGAGAAAAGAAACTGCGGACAGTATATCGGACTTATTTGCGGGATAGCCGTGAAGGCATATGATAACACCTTCGCTTTTTTCGGCAGGGATAAACCAGCCTTTCAAACTGATTCCGTCCTCCGTTTCCAGGATTATGTCCCTGTAAGGCAGATTGCAATCCGAAGGGAGAAGGGAAACAGGCATCCTGGGAGGCATGAGAGCGCGCCATCCCGACAACATTACAAGTGCAAGAATTATCACGGCTCCATCAAGGATTATTCTAAGGAACATTTTCATTTTTCTTTCATTCCTGCTTTTTATAAACAACCCTCATGCTCCGGAAAAAATCAAGATACTCTTGTGACTGGTAATCCGGATAAGTCCAGGGGAAAAAGCTGTAATCGTCGTTCCTGTAATAGAGGGTTGATTCGGCAAATATGCCGCTCTGAAGGTAAATCCTGTGGAAATAATCCTTTGTAGAAAGAAGAATCACCCGGGAAAGATTCATGTAACCCGGGTCTATATTCACCCTTCTGCGGCAGGTTGACGGAACAAAATATTTTTCTTCGACCTGATTGGTGAAATACTTCCACTCATGGCATTGGTCAGGCTGTACCAGCATTTTAAATGACAAAAATCTTCTCAGCAGGTTATCTCCCATCTCTTCTCTGTAGTAATCCGTAAAATCAAAGGCAAATGGCCCCGCTTCAATATCAGTTTCTCCGAACCTTGCGACAAGTATCTCTTTCACAACGGAAAACACATCCTCCCTGCTGTAAATAACGCCGCAAAACATCTTTACAGGATATCCTTTTCTTATCGTGCCCATGTATTATCCAGATTCTTGTACGCTGAACTTTATCTTCTCAGGCCTTCTGAGAAAAAACAAGGGAGATTAACCTTTTAAAAGAGGTACCCAAGGCGCCTGTTGCCTGTTATTTGCTGCTTTCAACTTTATATATGTTACAATATATGGCGCCGGACAGGCAAGAGAGGTCAAGAGTAATGGAAAGAAACACGATATGCGCCATTTCAACGCCGCCAGGAATAAGCGGTATTGGAATTATACGGCTCAGCGGCAAGTCAACCTATCCTATCATAGGCAGGATTTTCAGGCCGAAGCGGAAAACAATTGTTGAACAAATTCCGTCCCATACTGTAACATACGGGCATATAACTGCCGGGAATGGGAAAATAGTCGATGAAGTCCTGGTAAGCTTCATGAGAAGTCCTAAAAGTTACACGAGAGAAGACATGGCCGAAATAGGCTGCCACGGAGGCATTATTCCATTGAGAGAGATACTCAATCTGTGCATCAAGCACGGAGCGAGGCCGGCCTTGCCGGGTGAATTCACGAAAAGGGCTTTTTTAAACGGAAGAATAGACCTCACGCAGGCTGAAAGCGTGCTGGAAATCATAAACAGCAAGACCGAAAAATCCCTGTATATCTCTCTTAACAAGCTTAAAGGAAGCCTTAAAAACACGATTGAAAACATCAGGGAACAGCTAATGGTTATTCTCTCGGCATTGGAAGCTGAAATAAACTTTCCGGAAGAGCAGGACATTAAAAATCAAAGTATAGATATGCTCAATTCAATAAATCGTCTGCTTTTCTTCATAGAAAATTTCATGAAGAGAGCCGGAAAAGGCAAGATAATGTATGCAGGAATCAACTCGGCCATTCTGGGAAGAACAAATGCAGGGAAATCAAGCCTGCTGAACGCACTTCTCAGGGAAGAGAGGGCAATTGTTACGGAAGTGGCAGGCACGACGAGAGATTCCATACAGGAATCAATAAACATCAGGGGAATCCCTGTGAATATAATAGATACCGCAGGGATAAGGAAAGTAAGGGGTAAAATAGAAAAACTCGGCATAAAGAAATCCCTTGAATGGATGGAAAAAGCAGAGATAAACCTTCTTGTGCTTGACGGCTCGAAAAAACTGAACAGCCATGACAGGCAGCTGCTGGACAAAATCAAGAAAAAGTTATACATTTTAATCATAAACAAGACGGACCTGCCCGTGAAAATCGAGCTCGAAAAAATTAAAGAATCTTTCGGTGAAGGCAAAATAGTTCTGGTATCGGCAAAAACAGGAAAGGGACTCGAAGAACTCGAGGAAAAAATATTTTCACTTATCAACCGTGGATATGGTAAAATTGAAAACGACGAAATATTTTTAAACGCAAGGCAGGAAAGCAAAATACATGGTATACGGGAACAGCTTGAATACTTAAGAAATAACGCCTCTACTACGGATAAAATGGATATTGCGGCGGAATACATCAAAAACTGCCTGAAGGATATAGACGAACTTACAGGCAGGGACACCAGCGAAGAGACTATTAACCGCATTTTTTCACAGTTTTGCATAGGAAAATAGGGGGATGAGATGAAAAATATTGCATTCTTTATGTCATTGATACTGCTTGCGGGTTGTGCAACATATTACAATCCCATGACACAGAAAAGCGAATACACGCTATATACAGAACAGGATGAAATGGACATGGGCGCAGCCGCCGACAAAAAAGTACAGGAAGAATATAAGGTCATTGCCACGCCATCTCAGCTGAAAAAGATTGGAGACAAAGTCGCAGCAACTTCAGACAGACCCAATATTTCATATACTTTCAGGGTAATTGAAAACGAAGAAGTAAATGCTTTCGCTTTACCCGGGGGATTTATATACCTTCATACGGGGCTGCTGCAAAAAATTGAAAACGAAAGCGAGCTGGCAAATATCATAGGCCATGAGATAGCCCATATCGTTGCAAGAGACGGCGTGAATAATATGCAGAAATCCATCCTGTATTCCATCCCCTCCCAGATACTTCTGAGAAACAGAAGCAAGGCAATACAGGATGCAGTAAACGCCGCATTCAGCGTAACAATGCTCAAGTACAGCAGAAGCACGGAATTGAGGGCTGATACTTATGGAGTTACATACGCATACAGGGCAGGCTACAATCCCGAAGGGATGATTACCTTTTTTCAAAAGCTCCAGGAGATGGAAAGCGGCAGCAACTCAATCCAGATTTCATTTCTCAGAAGCCATCCCGTAGTTTCTGAAAGGATAAAGAACGTTCAGAACGTGATACAAACCTTGAAATGAAGATGTTTTAAGGTAAAGATTTTAAGGCAAGAGACCAAAAGGATTGGTAAAGGTTATGCCTCCGGTCCCTGTAAGTTCGGCACGCAGGTATTTAGAAATTGTTTTTATTTTCCTGTAATTTATTGATAAGCCGTTGTGCACGACCCGGCCTTTCGATATCCACCGGCATTTTGAATCTTCAAGAGGTTTTCCCTTTTCCGTTGCGTCTATAGTTATGGTACCTTCATTCCGGTTATGAACGATTGACCTTATTACGGGCGTCGCGGCAACGTCCCTGTCTTTCTGCGCGTGCGCCCCCAAAGTGCTGAAGTAAAACCTCCCTTTTTCCATGGATTCCCTTACATCTTCTGCCGTGAGAGCAGGTACAACAAAAACATTCCAGTCCCTTCCTATCTGTCTTGCAAAATGGATGTCTTCAGCGGCAAAACCCCATACGGGCCTGCCGGGCATCATCTCGGCAAGCAGGGCATCCCAGAGCATTGGGTCAAACCTCCACCTGTATCCTGCATTAAAAACCTCCATGCCGAGAAGGTAAGGATTGTGTTTTGCGAAAATATCCGCAAACTTTTTTAAAACATCTTCAGGCACCGAGTACGAAACAAGGTCAGGCATCCAGTATTCCCCGGGATGGCATAATACAGCCAGTCCTTTGCTTTCCGAGATGCCATTGAGCACATGGTCAAGATTGTCATTTTTATCAGGTTCATACGCGCAAAACAGGCTTACTATATGTATGGGCGTGGAATGTTCGTTTCCGGGAACTGCAACCATTCCAAGGGAAGAAGGTTCCCTTCCGAATTTTTCCCAGGGGTAGGCACACACATTATGGTCAGTCAAAGCAAGAATAGTATAACCGCTGGTGAGGTATTTATCTATGACTCTTGCTGGACTCAAATCTCCATCGCTTTCTGTCGTATGGGTATGGAAATTCGCCTTGTGCTGTGAAAAAGATTTCCAGTCAATCCCCTCGTAAGGGTCAATTACAACAATGACGGATGTACCTTTGGGAAGCCCCTCTTTTCTCTCCACAAAAGCGCATCCGCCAAGTAAAACCGGAAGGATTAACGCAAGTTGAAACCAAATTCTTATTTTCATTGGCAATCCCTTTCACTACACCCCGCCATAAACCATGAAAACCCGTGCAAGCCCCCGTAGCTTGCACCTTTATCTTGGAAGCACAATACCGCTTGAGGACTGGTATTTTCCGGCAAGGTCTTTATAGGATTTCTCGCATACTCTTTCCGCACAGAGAAATACAATCTGGCATATGCCTTCATTCGCGTAAACTTCGCCACTCATGTTTGTCAGGTTAGCTATCTGCACGGTTATATGTCCTTCCCACTCGGGTTCAAGGGGAGTCACGTTTATTATTATGCCGCACCTTGCGTACGTGGACTTGCCGAAACATATGCCCAGGACATCCCTGGGTATTTTGAAATATTCGTCGCTTTTCCCAAGCACGAAACTTCCGGGGGGAATTATGCAGGATTTCCCATTGAAACTCTCGAAATCCTCCCCCTTTATCTTTTTGGGAGAAACAACTCCTTTACCCCTGAATATCATGAACTCTTCGGACAATCTGAAATCGTAGCCATAGGAAGAAACCCCGTAGGATATGCCTTTCTTCACCTTTTCGGGGAAGAAAGGACTTATCATTCCTTCCCTGCCTTTTTCTATCAGCCACCTGTCGTTTTTAACCATGGTATAAGTCTATCACAATGTTTCAGATATTCCCACTTTCTTTAAAATATTTGCCTGCCGGTATTTTTTTTACGGGCCAGCTTGCCCTTAACGGGTCTTCATATACACCTATTTTTTCAAAAGGCAAGGGGTCTATTCCTTTCACTCCGTAAACAGGAGCGCCTATCCTTAGCCTGAAATCCATCTTATCTTTATTTACAAAAAGAAGTTTGCCCGTATCCCAGTTGTTTTCCACAAAATTCTTTTCTTTCTTAAACGCCGACGAGCTGACAAAAGAACCGCCGGTATTCACATTTCTTTTTATTGCATTATTTTCCGTTCTGCCCATGGGCAGAGTATCTTCAAATACCTTTGTCATCTGAGGATACCTGATTGCCCAGGGTGGCTGCTTGTAATTTATGTCCCTGAAATACGTTTCGCGGTACTGAAAATAAACTATCCCTGAATTATTCATCAAAGGAGACCTGTCGCCTATGGATAAGCTTGTACGGTTATCTACGAATATATTGTTTTCAACGCGGTTATCCGCTCCATGCACAAAAACAGCCGAACCGGTGCATCGGTACAATAAATTACCCTCTATTGTCATTCCTGCGTTGAGAGCGTCTATATATATCATATTTACGCCGGGATTGTCATACTGCACGGCCGATGACATCTCTGTTATGTGATGGATAAAATTGTATCTTATTATATTGCCCCTGTTCATCAGGTACCGCGGTTCTCCGTAGACATATATAACGCCGGCGTCACGGGCCTCATGAACAACATCATATATCTCGTTGAACTCTATTGTATGGTCGTTATAGTCAAATTGTATTGCCATGTGGGGGCTGTCTGATATGAGGTTGTTGGATACCCTCTGTCCGACTCCAGGCAAAGCTTTTATCAAAGATACCCCGTGATTGTACCCGCCCCGTCTGTTGAAATGGTGAATATGGTTGTTTTCCGCAATATGCCTGCCCGGGATAAGATTATCCCTGTCGCCTCCGGTAAGGTGTATGCCGCTTTCTCCCGTGTCGTATATGTCGCAGCCCACAACACTGTGCTCCCAACCGCTTTCCACCCTTACCGCAGACTGGCCCGTGTTGCGTATTGTGCAACCTGCAATAAGGTTATTCCTGCCCCCGTGCATCTCAATTCCATGCCTCCGCGTACCTTCAACAGTCAGACCAAACAGCACCACGTTTGAAGCCCCGTCAAACCGTATTACCGGTTTATCAAGAATGGTAACTATAACTTCGCTGGCCTTAATATCCCCGGGCGGGTAAAAATAGAGTCTGCCCGTATCCCTGTCCAGGTACCATTCTCCCGGCTTATCAAGCTCGCTCAACACATTGTAAACATAATAAGGAGCTCCTTTCATGACATAAGGGGCAGGGTCTGTATTCAACTGCAGGTTCATAATATGGCTTTTTGTATCTATGGACTCAATTTTGAAGTGTGACACTGCATATGACGCACCAAGATATCCTTTTATCCACATATCTTTTTCTTCTGCCCAGCGCTGAGGCCTGTCTCCCGAATATACAAATTTGCCCAGCTGCCACTCCCTGATATCTCTCTTCCTGTCGACAGCAGTCAATTCCGCCACCCTGGCCCAGCTGCCATCGTTGGGCCAGCGTGCCAGCTCCATCATTTTACCGTTGCAAATGAGTTCCATGGCTCCCGGATATGTCCCCATGTAAGCCCGGGTAACAAGCTTTCCGTATTCCGTTATTCCCTCTTCCTTCAGGTTGGCCACCCGGATTTTATCTCTGCTTTCTTCGGGAAAGCGCCTTGATATGTCAGGTGCAGTGATAGGACTGAAGTTTGCGATATGCCTCCCTCCTATTAAGCGCACATCTTCCCCGGGATAACTCCTGTATACAACAGGCGAGCTTTCTGTACCTGAGTCTTCTTTCCCGAAACTGACGCTTTCTGAAACAAAATATCTTCCGCCTCGCAGGTAAACAGCTATTCCTCCTTCAGGCATACCTTTGCCGGCTTTTATCCTCCTTACCTCCTCCTGCGCCCTTTCTATGGCAGCAAAAGGCTTTCCCTCTGTCCCCGGGTTGTCGTCATCTCCATCGGGAGATACATACATGGAATATCCGGGCCTGTTCACCCAATCCACCCTTTTCTGCCGTATGCTCTTTTCTTCTGCCCCGTCTGACAGTCCTTTTATGCCGTCCAGCCGGTCTACAATGTCCCTGCGGCAACTCTCATGGGGAAATTCAGACTTTTCCTGCTCTGTAAGAAGGGTTCTGTAAATACTTCTTGCACGGCTGTAATCCCCGGCCAGCCTGTATGTATCTGCCGTGTATAACCTTGCCCTGAATATGTGGTTTTCCATGGCGTTGTCTATCTTTTGAATCTGTCCGTACAGCTCTCTTGCCATGGCATAATCCTTCTGTTCCGCGTATACCTCCGCCTGCCGGAATAAACCGTATATGCGGTAATAGTCAGTCAGACCGGGAAGCAAGAAAATTTCTTCGTAGGTACGGTGGGATGCAGGGTAATTCCTGTCCTTGCGGTAGAGTTCTGCCATATTGAAAAGAGCAACCTCCCTTAAATAGTCATTTTCAGGGTCGGACTGGTTCTTAATTTTCTCGTATTCTTTAACAGCATCCCTGTATTTTCCTGCCTTTTCAAAGGCATCTGCCTGCAGGAACAGTCCTTCTCCTTTTCCAACGGTTGCTGAGGCTTTTTTCATTTTCTCTGCATCTTCCATAAGTGAAACCAGACACCTTCTTTCATCGTCAGTCTTCGCAAAACCCAGGGCTTTTTTGAAATCTTCAAGGGCGCCTGCATAATCCTTCCGTGATAGTTTGAGCCTTCCCCTGCCTTCGTAACGGGCGCATTCAGGAAGAGTCCACTCCCCTGTTTTTATATGGACTATTTCAGGACAGGCAAAGTATGAACCGGTTTCCATGTTGGCGGCCAATACAACTACAATTGTGTTAACAGGGTAAGGAGTATCTACCATTTTGTCTTTTAGTTCGGCTTCGTCTGTTGTACCTGGAATTTTTATTTTTCCGGAAACAGGTGTCCAGCCAGTACCTGCCTTTTGCCTGAACCCTTCCAGGCTGCCGACAAATTTCCTGCCGGAATAGGCATAAAGCAGGCAGGAGACATCCTTTTGTTCTGCATCCTTTGCAAAAAAACTTATTTCCAGTTCGTCGCCTCCAGAAACGGATATCATGCCGCTCATCAGGTGCCCCCTGACATAAGCAAATTTGTCTCCTTTGCATACGCCCGGCCTCTCTCTTATTATTTCAAATGCAGGGTTTTTGAAATGGGATCCGGGATTTAATCTCCATCCGTAAGGGAAATGCTCGGCATCCGGGATAGTTGTCCATGCCAGCAGACATGTATCTACGCTCAGAAAAGCACACAGCATAAACATACATGCAAATTTGCCAAATATTATTTTTTTATTCATTTTCTCTCCTATGGATTACATCAAAATCTTACCATTTTTCCAGTTTATCTGCTAACCGAAATTGAAAATATACGGTTTTGTGATAACATTTATTAAATGCACATGAGAGAAAATATGGAAGATATACGGGAAAAACTAAAAAGAATCGAAATCTGGTGGAACGGTAAAAATAGAGGAAGGCCCCTTTACAGGAAAATACTTCCTGCCGCAAATGTGCAAAAACCTTCAGGAAGGAAAGTAAAATGGGAAAACGAAAAAGAAATCCCTGATTTCGATTCGATTGCAGATGCGGAAAGTTTCGATTATATATACATGGGAGAATCATATCCCACGGCTCCTCACATATGGGGCAATCGCGGAACACCCATGACCATGGCTTCATACCTCGGGGGCGGGGTACTGTTCAGGGAAAACACGGTATGGGTGGAACCTGTCGTTGAAAATTGGGAAAACTTCGAAATCAAATTTGACGCGGAAAACCACTGGGTCAAAATGAGCAGGATGCTCATGGAAAAACAGGTTGAAAAAAGCAGCGGGAATTTTCTTGTTTCCATGCCGGACCTCGGAGACGCCCTCACGTGCATGTCCATGCTGAGGGGAACGGAAAAACTGCTTTTCGACGTAATCGAGAGACCTGCCCTGATATTGGAAAAGGTTAAAGAATTTACCGATGCATGGAAAGAAGCCCACTCTTTTTTTTACAATATATACAGAACCAAACTGCCCGGGGACTGTTCATGGCTGGTATGGGCGCCCGGAAAAACCTATGCTTGCCAGTGCGATTTTTCCACGATGATATCTCCAAAACTCTTTGATAAATTCGTCGTATTCGAACTTGAGCAGATAAAAGATTATCTCGAGTATATCATATGGCACCTCGACGGTTATGTAGAAGTCCGCCATCTCGACATACTCCTGGGACTTCCTTGCATAAAAGCATTCCAGGTAGTCCCAGGGGCGGGAAATCCCCCGTGCGCATCCGAAACATGGCTACCCGTAATAAAGAAAATCACGGATGCCGGGAAAATGGCCTATGTATATGCAAACAACGAAAGGGAGGTCAGAACGCTTGTTAAAAAACTTCCGTCCGAACAACTTTTTATAGACGGGGGGATTCCTGGAAACACCGTTCAGGAAGTTGATGATTTCATTAAAAGCATTACCGGATGAAAAACAAAATGAACAGACAGATACCCGGCTGGGTGAAAAAAAGGGTAACCTGCAATGAAAATTATTCAAGGACGCGCGCCGTTTTGAAAGAACTTTCAATAAACACAGTTTGTGAAAGCGCAGTTTGTCCTAATATTTACGAATGTTTCTGCAAGAATTACGCGTCATTCATGATACTGGGAAACAGGTGCACGAGAGATTGCAGGTTCTGCGGGGTAGACCATCTGTCCGCGGCAGCATCGGCGCCAGACGACCCGGGCGAGCCCGCAAAAATCGCAGAAGCCGTGAGAGAAATGGCAATGGAATACGTCGTTATAACTTCTCCGACCAGGGACGACCTGCCGGATGGAGGGGCGTCGCAGTTCGCCGCCGTGGCAGAACTAATAAGAAAAGAAAATCCTTCTGTGAAAGTGGAACTTCTCATCCCTGATTTCAGGGGAAATACAGAATCACTTAAAAAAGTGATTGATGCAAAACCATGTATCATATCCCACAACATAGAAACCGTCGAAAGGCTTTATCCTTCAATAAGGCCGTCTTCCTGTTACGATACTTCCATGAATGTGCTTAGAGAAATAAAAAAAAACGGCATTAAAACGAAATCGGGGTTCATGCTGGGCCTTGGAGAAAAAGAGAGCGAGGTCATGGATTTAATGAGCCGTATAAGGGAAACGGGGTGTGATTATCTCGTGATAGGACAGTATTTGAAACCTTCAAAGCAAGCAGTTGACGTGGTGGAATACATACATCCCGACATATTCAAAAAAATTGAAAAAGCAGGCAAACAAATCGGTTTTGAAAACGTTTTTGCAGGCACTTTTTACAGAAGCTCATATTTTGCGGAACAACTTATAGAGGGAAAAAATGGCTGCCGTTAAGAAAAGGCCGAACATACTTTTCCTGTTTGCCGATGACCAGAGATTTGACACCATAAGAGAACTGGGGAATGATACCATCGTTACTCCAAACATGGATAAAATCGTCAGAGACGGAGTGGCCTTCACCCATGCTTTTATCCAGGGAGGCACGACAGGAGCCGTTTGCATGCCCAGCAGGGCAATGCTTCACACTGGCAGGCCGCTGTTCAGGATTAAAGATTCGGGCGGTTCAATCCCGGAAAGCCACATCACAATGGGAGAAGCCTTCAGAAAAGCCGGTTACAGGACATTCGGAACAGGCAAGTGGCATAATGGCACGCAATCTTACACGAGAAGTTTCACGGACGGAGCAGAAATCTGGTTTGGAGGTTTGCTTGACCACTGGAACCTCCCGGTAAACCATTTTAACCCTGAAGGCAAATATGAAAAAGTTCCCTTTTGCCTGAACCCCCGCTACTCCAACGAGACAAGATATATGACCTGTACACATATCAACGTGGGAAAGCACTCCAGCGAACTCCTGGGCGAATCTGCCATGGAATTCCTTGAAAAGCACAAAGATACCAGCCCATTTTTCATGTATGTCGCTTTTCTTGCTCCGCACGACCCCAGGACAATGCCTCAAAAATACCTGGACATGTACCACCCTGAAAAAATACCGCTTCCGCCCAATTTTACCGGAAGACATCCGTTTGACAACGGCGAACTTTCCGTAAGAGACGAGATGCTTGCAGGCTTTCCCAGGAAACCGGAAGAAATAAAAAAGCATATAGCGGAATATTATGCAATGATAACCCACCTGGACGCACAGATAGGCAGGATTATCAAGACCCTTGGAGAAACGGGCAGGCTTGAAAACACGATTATCCTGCTGGCGGGAGACAACGGACTGGCAGTGGGCCAGCATGGACTGATGGGTAAACAGAACATGTATGAACACAGCGTCAGGGTTCCTCTCGTCATGAGCGGTGCCGGCATACCCAAAAACGAAAGAAGGGATTCTCCTGTCTACCTTTTTGATATCTTCCCGACTCTCGCAGAACTTGCAGACATTTCCACGCCGAAATCTGTCAAAGGCGCCAGTTTTGCACCAGTAATAAAAAATCCCCGGGAAAGAACACGCAGGAATCTTTTCTTCGCTTACAGGCATTGCCAGAGGGCTGTCCGGGACGACAGGTTTAAACTTATCGAATACGCGGTGGAAGGGAAAAGGACAACCCAGCTCTTTGACCTCAAGGAAGATCCCTTTGAGATGAACAACCTTGCCGGAGACAAGAAACATAAAAAGGTGCTGTCCTCTTTCCAAAACCTTATCGTAAAAGCTGCTGAAGAATGGAACGACAGGGATGAAAGATGGGGCAAAATATTCTGGAAAAACTTTAAAACATAAAATGAAAAGCATAAGAATAGCCATAGGACAGGTAAACACCGCTGTGGGAGACATAAAAGGGAATTGTTCAATAATAACAGACTTCATTAAAAGAGCCGAAGATGAAAACGTTGATATTATCTCCTTTCCCGAGCTTGCAGTCACGGGGTACCCTCCGGAAGACCTTCTTTTGAGGCCGCAGTTTATCAAAGACAATATCGACGCATTGAACTCTCTCAGGGAAAAGACAGGAAAAATAGCAGTTGTTGCCGGCTTCGTACAAAGGCATGGAAATTGTATTTACAACAGCGCGGCAATATTATACGCAGGCAAAATAATTTCCGTGTACCGTAAGATACTTCTGCCAAATTACGGGGTATTCGACGAGAAAAGATATTTTACTGCAGGAAGGGAAAACCCCGTTTTCGAAATTTCGGGCTTTTGTTTCGGGGTAACCATCTGCGAAGATATCTGGCACGAAAAAGGCCCCGTACACCAGCAGGCATTGAAAGGAGCTCAGCTCGTAATAAATATAAACGCGTCTCCCTACCACTGCGGAAAGACAGAAGAAAGGGAAGAAATTGTCAGGAAGCACTGCATGGAAAACAATATATACTTATGCTATACCAACCTTGAAGGAGGACAGGACGAACTCCTTTTCGACGGCAACAGTTTTATATCTGACAGCAAAGGAAAGATAATAAACAGGGCGGAAGGATTCAAGGAACAACTACTCATAACCGACATACCCGCGGGCAGAACAAAAAAAGAAAAAACTGCTGCTGTAAATATCCCTCATGAAATTTCCCCGGGAAAAAAAGCCGTTCCCATTTCCAGGTTCGTCCGCCCTTCCATGGAAAAAGAGGTTTATACCGGATTGTTGACAGGGCTGAGAGATTATACCTCCAAAAACGGTTTCAAAAAAACAGCAATTGGTTTAAGCGGAGGAATAGACTCGTCTCTCGTGGCGGCAATTGCGGCAGATTCCATGGGCAGTCAGAATGTAACCGGGGTTTTTATGCCCTCGAGATATACCTCGGAGGAATCAAGAGAAGACGCGAATCTGCTGGCAAAAAACCTTGGTATAGAATTACTTGAAATCCCCATAGAACCCTTATTTACCTCGTACCTGAACACCCTCCAGCCTGTATTCAAAGGGAAAAACGCTGATACCACCGAAGAAAATATCCAGGCCAGGATAAGGGGCAACATACTGATGGCCATATCAAACAAGTTCGGACACCTGGTTCTCATAACCGGGAACAAATCCGAGATGAGCGTGGGATATTCAACACTTTACGGAGACATGGCAGGCGGATTCGGGGTGATAAAAGACGTGTATAAAACGCTTGTTTACAAACTTGCGGAATACAGGAACTCAATTGAGCAGGTGATTCCTGAAAGGGTACTGACAAAAGCTCCCACGGCAGAACTCAGGTACGGACAGAAAGACCAGGATACTCTTCCCCCTTATGAAATACTTGACGCAATACTCAAGGAATATATTGAAAAAGAAAGAGGATTAAAGCAGATAATTGAATCCGGATTTGACAGCAAAACCGTAAAACAGGTTATCGCCATGGTAGACAGGAGCGAATACAAGAGAAGACAATCTCCTCCGGGAATCAAAATAACGCCGAAAGCTTTCGGCAGGGACAGGAGAATTCCCATAACAAATCTTTACCGCACCTGAAACACAGTGAGGAAATAAAATGGACATGAAAAATCTTAGCATTCTTGATACCGCTGAATCACACTCCATAAGCGCCGAAAATTTCAGGGGAGAAAAAGGCAAGGGAGGCATGGCAACAGCCGGGACAGGCGAACAATGCGCCCGTGACCTCGGACAGGGATGGAAGATCTCTCCGAGCGTGAAGATAGAAGGAAAAAGCGTATTTGAACTCGCAGATATCGAAGGTCCCGGAACCGTAGAGCAGGTATGGATGACGGTCAGCGGGAAATGGCGTTTCAACATCCTGCGCATCTACTGGGACGGGCAGGAAACCCCTTCAGTTGAATGTCCCGTAGGAGATTTCTTCGGATGCGGATGGGAAAAACCATGCCGGATTAATTCCCTCGCCGTGTGCGTAAATCCATGGACCGGTTTCAATTCATACTGGCAGATGCCTTTCAGGAAAAGATGCCGGATTACCCTTGAAAATATAAGCGAAGAAACGGCAACGGTATATTATCAAATCAACTATTCCCTGGGAAACATCGACGAGAACGCAGGATATTTCCATGCATCCTTCAGAAGGACAAACCCCCTGCCATACAGGGAGGTTTATACCATCCTCGACGGCGTCGAAGGAAAGGGAAGGTACGTGGGAACATACATGGCGTGGGGCGTCAATAACTGCGGCTGGTGGGGAGAAGGCGAGATAAAATTCTTTCTCGACGGAGACAGGGAATTCCCCACGATTTGCGGCACTGGTACAGAAGACTATTTCTGCGGTTCATACAACTTCGAAAACAAGGAGATAAAACAGTACGAGGAATTTACGACCCTTACACCGGGCTTCCGCAGGTCATAAGACCTGACGGCGTATACCAGTCCCAGACGAGATTCGGTTTATACCGATGGCATATAACAGACCCTGTGAGATTCAAGAAAAATATCCGGGTGACTATCCAGGCTCTCGGATGGCGCAGCGGACACAGGTATCTTCCGCTCCGGGACGACATATCATTCGTCGCTTTCTGGTACCAGGAACTTCCCACAAGAGAATTTAAAAAACTTCCCGACAGGGACTGCCTCGAGGTTATCTGACCTGTGAAAAAAAAAGGGGACAGGCTACTTTTTAAAATTGATATTTGCATAATTAATGTCATCCTGTTTTTGCGAAGAATGAGTCTCTCGTCTGTCATGCGAGAAGTGAGATCCCT